>Ga0116173_1000635_pt1 | contig 32011 bp, 27 predicted proteins | sample AD_UKC085_MetaG_FD_89800 | JGI IMG/M metagenome (GOLD analysis project Ga0116173, IMG submission 89800) | Active sludge microbial communities of municipal wastewater-treating anaerobic digesters from USA - AD_UKC085_MetaG | ecosystem: Engineered > Bioreactor > Anaerobic > Digestate | place: USA...
AGGATGTACAATTTATGATTATTGAAGGGAGTACGGGCGCTCGCTGTAGCGCCCTTTTTCTAAAATCCGACTTATTTTTCATAGGCGGTACGGCGACCGCCTGTACAATGCAGGATGTACAATTTACGCTTGGTAGTGTCAGAGCTACATGCAAACTCATATCCATCTTACTACCGTTCACCAACTCTCAATTCTCAATTACGCAAGTTTTTGATCATCGTTTCCACCAGACTGCGAAAATCCAGATCGTCGCGGAATTGATTTTCGATCATGCGTTTGGCATGGAGAACGGTGGTATGGTCCTTGCGGTTGTAGTATTCCGCGATGTCTTTCAACGCCAGCGAGGGGATCAGCAGGTTGGCCAGGTACATAGCGACCTGGCGGGGGAAGGATACATTTGGCTTGCGGCTTTTATCCATAAGCTGCGCTCTGGTGAGATTGTATGTGCTGCACACCTGATCGGTAATGGCATCCAGCGATATTTCGCGGCTCACTTCCGAGATCATGTCCGAGAGGATATTTTGTGCGATGTCGGGATTTATCTCTTCGGGATTCAGCTTGTTGTACGATGCATAGGCCAGGATGCGGATCAGCGAGCCTTCCAGTGCGCGTACTGAAGAGGAGATTTTTTCCGCAATGAAATTGAAGGTATCGTCGCTGAGGCTGATATTCTCGGGCTCGGCTTTTTTGCGCAGAATGGCAACACGCGTCTCAAAATCAGGATTCTTTAGATCTGCCAGCAGACCGCTTTCAAAGCGGGTAACCAGCCTCTTTTCCAGATCAGGAATGTCTTTGGGCGGACGGTCTGAGGTCAGTACGATCTGTTTTTTATTGTCAAACAGCGCATTAAAAGTATGGAAAAATTCCTCCTGAGTTCCTTCCTTGCGGGAGAGGAAATGGATATCGTCCACTAATAGCAGATCCACTTTGCGAAATTTGGCGCGAAATTCTGGCATTTTATTGCTGCGGATGCTATCGATCATCTCATTTGTAAAAGCTTCGCTGGTAGTGTAATAGATGCTGCAATTGCGCCCTTCGTTCATCACGAAATTGCCCACGGCCTGCATCAGATGCGTCTTACCCATACCGCTTTCGCCATAGATAAAGAGGGGATTATAGGTGTAACCCGGGCTCTCCGCCACTGCTTTGGCGGCGGAATAGGCAAAGTTATTGTTGCGCCCTACCACAAATTCCTCGAAGTTGTAGCGTTCGTTCAGCTTGGCGTTCAGGTTTACCTTGTTACCTTTTTCGGAGGGGATGCTGCCTTTGCCGCCCTCCTCGTTGGCACGGTAAGGATGGGTAACAAACTGGATATCGTATTTTCTTCCGTATAGCGTATAAGAGATCTCGGCCAGGGGATTTTTATAGTTTTGATTCAGGTAATTGGCGCTGAATTGGGTGGGCACTCTCACCAGAAGTTGGGTATCGCTCATATCTATCAATTTGGTGTCATAAAACCAGGTCTTGAAGCTCTGTTCGTTGATGTTCTGTTCCAATTTATCCAATATGTTTTGCCAAATGTCTTGATCCATTAATCCTAATCCTTGTAAAAAAAGTATTTATCCACAGCAGGACGGGAAACCCTTTGGTATCTTGACAGGGTTTTCCAACGCCTTGTCGGTAATATGTTTACGTCGCCAGTTTTGAACTCTGCCGCGATGATCCCAATAAACTTATCCACAAACTTATCCACATCATCGGCTTGATCACTGCAGGGCAAAGATTTGGCTTTTGGCTTTGATGCCGGTGCACCACACGAAGTGAGAAAATCTCGAGGCCGTTATTTTGTCAAGCGGCGAAACAGCAACAAGACAAGGGCTTAGACATATCCTTTTCATCCACAAATGACTTGTATTTGGAGATATACAACTGCAGATGGCTAATCCGGATTTTTGATGATCAGCTTTGTAAAACAATGGTGGAATTAGTTTTAAAGTTTTGTTGTTTAGAGCTTGTGATTTGTGGTAAATGCGGGGATAGGGTGTAAGTGTTATCCTCACGCGGATTCAATTCTCAATTCTCAATTCTATCCGTGTAATCCGCGTGCCAAAATGCGTCAGCCAATTCTCAATTCTCAATTCTATCCGTGTAATCCGCGTGGGGAAAAATCATAGATTCTTCATTTTTTTGTCATTTTTTCCGCCCAAAACCCCCTCCGCGTAGCCCGTATAATATAGAGGCAAGTGTATCAAAGCTGCTTCGCGAGAGGAAAGACGTCGCCGATCGTCGAACCAGCCCACGACGCTATGACCTCAAATAGAAAACAACGAGGTAAAGAACCATGAAAGTAACCCTAAAGTACGGAATCGCCACTTACAGCGGGACCATCGACGACATCACCTTCGGCAGCTACAAGAACGACACCCTGTGTATCGCGCGCAAGTGGGTGATGCCCCGGCTGACCGACCAGAACACCGAGATGAGCGCAATTGCCAAGAACCTGAGCACTCTCTACGGATTGTGCAGCACGGATTACAAGGCCGATTTGAAGACTTACGCCTACCAGTATGGCAAGGAGCATTCCGCGAAGGACAAGCTGGCTCCCAATGCCTACAGCATCTTCATCAAGATGATGTTTGCCTTCCAAAAGGGCAATGAGGCCTCCGTAACCCTGGATACCATCACCTACAGCGACATTCAGAGTCTGTTCCCCGATATCACGACCGTCGGGGGTGCCGTGGATAGCGGCTATCTGCCCAATGTCGAGGGCGCTGAATTGCTCGACGCTGAGATGTAAGTTGCAGCTTCGCTAAAGTTAGGATGCTCCTGCGGAGCGTTAGGATGCGATTACGTCGCGTAATGAAAACATGAATAAGTGAGGAATAGAATGAAAACCGAGATCATTAAACCCCTGGCCAAAGAACTGGCAACGCGCATCAACATGACCGTGAATATCCCCTTCGTGAGCGAAGAGCAGGAACAGTACTTCTTCGAAATGATCATTATCCTGGTGCTCGATACCCTGCTGGGCAGATTGAGCAAGGAAATGCTCGATTGAACTGAACCTTAGAAATCTCCTGTGTAAAGCGGCCATCAATGGCCGCTTTTGTTGTATAAGCGGTTTCATTCAGCGAGAGATAAGCAAGATATTCTCATTGACAGAAGATGCTTATATGCTTGTCTGCCCTTAGGCGTGGAAATCCTGAAAACCATGAAGCGAACAAACGCTTTTCAGGGCTAATGAAAAATAATCAGAAGAACAGCTTATGTGTCTGTTGCATGATATTGAATCAGACAGAGTGGAAAGGACCACAAGCGGTAGTTTGTTGGCAATTTGAAGGATAAAGAGATGAGTTACGTAGAAGAATCGAAAGTAATGCAGTGTATCGTTGTTTAGGATGTCCGACGATGCGATTGTACACGTTTTAATTGACAGATGCAGCTGATACACAGAAGTTAGATATATTGAAAAGTATAATGACATTGATGCGGAGATCAAAATTGGTTGAAGTGCATGGGGACAAAAGCATAATGCTATTGCCATAAGGAGCCTAATTTGAACAGGTCGTTCTACTCGGACACGGTCCAGAGTTTTTGTACAGCCACCAAGCAGGAGATCTTGGGTGAATTGGCTGAAAATAGTGGTTTTGATATCATTCAGAATCAGCGGGATGCCTGGGCGATGCAGATTGACTTGTTAAAGCCTTCTATTCTTCATATGCAAACCAATAGATTATGGCCCGGGAACCATGCCCATGCGGCTCTGAATGTGAAGCATCTTCAGATCTAACACTCGAATAATAGCGAACGGTGATTAGCGGGCGCGGGGATTGGACGGCCAAGGCATGGTGATTGTGGTGCCTGAAGGTGACAATGAAGACCACACCAGGCTAAAGAGATTCTACAATTCTACCTATGAGTATCTGAAGGATTTGGGGCTGGAGGAGATATAAGTACTTGGTTCTATAGAACCTAACGTTTATGAATGGAGAAAAGAGTGAAGTGAACGAAGGCATAGCATCGAAGAAAGACGAGATCTTTGGCAATTTAAGATAAGGCTGGATTATCAAATGGGGGAACAGTTAAGAAAGAAAACCTCTTGACAGGATATCTAATCTGTATTGTCTGGAAAAAATGAAATATAAGGAATAGAGGTAACCATGAAACATGTCTATGCTGCTTTATTGATTTGTAATTTTTCAATGTTCTTCGGCTTATTCGCCATGGTTGATTTTAACCTGGAACAAACCTGGGATTTAGGTGGTACTTACTTCGATTATCTAACACACTTGGGGAACAATAAGTTCTACTCGGTTGGTTCTCATAGCCTGGAGGTTTTTGAGCTCTCGCAAGGAAGTCTACAAAAGCTGCAATCCTTCTTTTTTACAGACATGACAGGTTCTTGGCACTTCCTTGAGACTCGTGGGGATACTCTGTTTCTGGCGACTCAATCAGCAAACATCCACAGCTTTCGGATACTACCTGATTACAGCTTGGAGTACCTTAGCGAAATCCCTGTACAAGCAAGCGATGATCTGTTTGAATATACCATTGGTATTTGGGTTGATGGCAATATCCTGGTGCATTGTAAGAGTACGTACTCCTCGCTAAACTGGGATTCGGCTGATACTTACCTTGATGTATATGATATCACAGATCTTGAGTCCCCGCTGTTGATGTATCGTCATGAACTCTCCTACGAGGAGGCCATCATCGGTATCATTCATCAGGATGAAGGCTTCTACCTCGTAGGTATGTATCACACATTGTTTTACTGCGAGGATTACTCCCAGATTAACCGGACAAACTTGCTGGTAGATTCATTGAGTATTGCACAAACTTACAATACATTCATGATGCATGGTAAGCTGCATTTACTCGAGAATAATCCATCAAGAGTAGTTCGCTACAGCCCTGGGGCCGATCATCAATTAATCTGGGATTCGACCATTTTGCTGCCTCCTAACATTCAGTATATCTTTTCCCACGAAGTAGAACCTGACCGAGTGTCATTTATAGGTATAGTAAGTGGACAGGATTCCTTCGAGTGGCGTCTGATCAGCTATATTCCATCTGATGGAGCCTGGACTCTTGAATATGACATCCCTTGGGCGTGCAGGGGGCTGATTGCTTATAACGATGGTTATCTGGATGGGGCACAGAACACACTTACGTATTTTGATAGTAACTTTAATCCTCTGCAAACTATTACCAATGCTCCTGAGCTGCGTGCCATGAAGGTATTCAAGGGGCGTTGGGTATTATTCAGCGAATCGGGGATTTTTGGCAGCCAAGGCCTTCGCATCTATGATCTACAAACTGAAGCATGGTTGGATACTCAGTTCATCAAATATGATATCATCAATAGTGCGCGCCATGATTCCAAAGACCTGTGTTTGTACAACGATAACCAGGCAATGATTTTTCGCCTTGACGATAATGGAAACCACCAGTTTAGCACTTTCGATCTGGGACAGGAGCCTATATATACTCTCGATGTGTGGGATGATACCATGGTGGCAATTACATATTCTGAAGACAGTGAAGATTGGAGGCTAAGGGCCTATGATATCAGCTCAGGATTTGCCAATGAGCTTGGCATTCTCACCTGCGGCGGAGACTATATCCATTATGTCTTATTCTATGATGCTGCTCATTTTTGCTTTGTTCAACGTGATACTCCGGATCCGAAGCTCAATTTTTATCGCATCAATGATTCCGGTGAAATTAGTTTTATCGACAGTTTCTATGCCACAGGTTTTATGTATCTTCTGCAGCATGATAACCGTATAATAACCGGGAGCGTTGACTCTCCGATATTCGATGTGTCTGATCCGGATAATCCGTTTGTGTGCATGTATACTGATGCCACATTACAAAGCGGAGTAGCAGGATGTTTTATATCCTTTGATTCCGATGACAATTACTTAATCAGCCAGTTGATACATAATCCCAGCACGATTATGGACTATCAGGGTGTGGAACGTGATTTCTTCTTCAGTGGATACTCTTTCTACATTGGTCCCAATCGCATTTTAATGCTCAGTGCAGGAAACCTGCTGGAAGTATCCCATGAGAACTACACTTCAGTGGATGATCCGTCAATCCCAGAACCAGTAAATCATTTGGAACGCCCTTATCCCAATCCATTTAGTACTATTACAAATATCAAAGTGAACTTTCCCGGATCTGAAGGAGCTAGAGCTGAGAAGATTGAACAAGCCGGCATTTCCATCTACAACCTCAAAGGGCAGAAGGTGAAAAGCATTACGCTAGATCCCGCAAAGACCGGTGAGCAAATCACCTACTGGGATGGTAGAGATGCAGACAATACGATATGCTCAAGTGGAATATACTTTGTTAATCTGAAAGTAAATGGTAGAAACGTTAGTACTAGAAAGCTAACATTCATCAAATAGCTGATTGATTATCCTTATACATATCTTGCGTGCTGGTTACGCCCCTTCGGGGCGCAGGCTGTTGACAAAGCCTCCCGCCTGAGTCCCATCAGGACGGTATTTTAGATACATCAGATCCCCAAACTAGGGCGTTGGCAAATCTAAAATGCCGTCCTTACAGGACTCAGACAGTTGATAAATCCCATGTACCTTATTTGTGATGAACGGAGTAAGCACCCCGACGGAGCGCCATTCCATAGCCAGTGGCATCATCCCCGGATCCCGAGCCCGCTGCCGGGCAGATGAAGTTTCCAGAGCTCCATTCTGGCTTCCCGATCCGGAACCCTGATCTCCAGCTTGTAATGAAAATGCCGGGACATGGCGACATCCATCTCCGCGCAGAGATTGGTGGTCACAATGATGTTCCCGGGGAAGCTTTCCATTTCCTCCAGAAAGATACTCTGAATGGTGTTTTCCGCATGATCCACCGATCGCTCGGCAGATTGAGCAAGGAAATGCTCGATTGAGCTGAACCTTAGAAATCTCCTGTGTAAAGCGGGCATCAATGGCCGCTTTTTTGGGTTGGGGGAATTGACGAATACTCAGCTTGGGGCTGCTGGAAGACGTCATGATACGGGTTAGTGAGATAGGCCTTGGTGCTGAGTTGGTAATTGTCAAACATGGAGAGGCATAAAAAACTTGACTGAAACATTAAACTAGAAATGATTGCAAGCATGCGTAGATTGCATACAAAGCTCGAGGAGATAAGGCTATGATTTCAAGGTGCTATAAAACCATTGTTGTCAACAGAGAAGTCCTGATAAGTGGGGGATTGAACTAAAAAAGCCGATCTAAAATCTATGATTTGGAGGAATTATGGATGAGTACTTTGTCTTGAAAAGGCCAAGCTACTATTTTGTATATATACCGGCAAAGCGAGTAGGCGAATTTCACAGCAACCGCGCAAAATCATCAGAGATACATGTAAAGGGTGAGTTGGAATTCGTGTGGGAGAGTAAAACCAGTGGAGCTCTAGCCCTATTCTTTATTGGTAATACCCCCAAGATTTACAATCCGAAAATGCATACAATTAGCAAGGTAAGAGATATGAAACAGCATCATTGCCAGATTGCTGGCGATCTGCTGATTAACAGTGAAAATGGGATAACTGAGGTATGGTTGAATAAGGGGAGTGAGTATCAGCACCTTGAGAATAGTGAACATTACTTTTATTCAGGCTCTTATACTATATGTGAAGGCGCAAATGGGGAAAAAATACTGCGGACATCTAATCGCAGCATCCCCATCGTGCCGGAAGATATGATCTGCGTATATCCCAAGCCTGATATTGAAGACATTCTTAGCGAGCATCCAGCAACGACAGATCTTGTTACTTTGTACAAGCAACGTCATGATTTTCCTCTTGAGGCCATAATCCAAAAGTCAAGAAAGTTCAAGAATAGCCTGGTTGTAAGTCCAGGAAACATATACGCAATTCGATTCAATCGCAGCAGCAACAACATGAGGTATTGGTATGGCAAGCAAGGCAGCATGAAGCTAGCCAGGATTTCCCAAGGGCATGCTTGTACAATTTACGCAGTATGTTTCTTGGGGAAGGATGAGTTTTTTACGTCCCTAGATTCAGTTGGAACTCTGAAGATATGGAAGCTTGATAATGAAGTAATCGAGTGTTGCCAGACGATGCTCACTGAAGACTTCGACAGATCTGAGGAATATCTAAGTCTATCGTATGATCCAAATATGCATATGCTGCGGATGGAGTTTTCAGGGGGTTACGACTTATATGCTTTGCGACTAGATACATATAAACGGAAGCAGAAGAATACACTCATCAGGTATCTTAAGACGGAGTTTAAACCCCAAGAAAGGACAGTCCTTGTGTCAAACAAAGCCGCAGCTGCTGTGTCCTCTTCGCCAAATAACGAATTGAAACCTGTGGTTAAACGTGCATTAAAGCCTACTATCTCAGCCGGATATGATTTGTGCCAGATCAGCATAGATAGGCAATCTAACCAGGATGCTGAATCAAAATCAGCTGGGAGCAGATTCAAAAAGGGTAGCATTGAAATCTCAGTTGGCATAGATTTTGGAACAAGCCGCACGAAAATTTGCTATCGCACAGCTGTGGACGAGACTGCTAAGATTATGCATTTCCACAGTATGCGGAAGCAATACTACGAACATGAATATGAAGATTGGACTATACCAAGCATGGTAGCAAGTTTTCATGGGAAGTTTCTCTTCGGATATGAAGCTTTATTGGCTAAAACTAAATCGAAACATATCAAACTAAAGACGTCCCTGCTATCAAACACTGTTAATGATCAGGATATCATCATATGCGCGGCATATTTGGCCTTCCTGTTTGATCAAACCGAAGAACTTATCAAAGCGGAAGCACACATTGTTTCGAACTACCGCTTTACATACTCAGTATGTTTACCGGTAGAGAAGATGAATGACAATAAAATAGTAGAAAACATGCATTTAGTTCTTAAACTAGCTGAGACAATTAACGACAAGAAATGCTACCATAATCCACAAGAGGTTAGTGATCAACTAGCTGAAATGAGATCAATGGGAACAGCTATTAAACGAGATTACAGTCAGGTAATAGCTGAATCTGCAGCAGAAATTGCTGATTTTCACAATCGTGCTAAGGAGCCAGGACTATATGCGTTGTTTGACTTCGGCGCTGGGACAACTGATATGACAGTGTTCAAACTAAAAACAAGGGAACAAAAAAAGGCTGATATGATTGGTGCCAAGATTATATACAAAGGATTCTCGGATATTGAAGCAAAGATCAAAGAAGCCGATGACTCCGATTCAATTGTACGACAGCACTATATGGGCATCTTCAATGATTTTCAGAAATCAGGAATACTAAAGGAAGTAAAATCCAAATTATCGGGTCCTGAGTCAATGAAACCTGTTTATGAGATGAGAATCTTAGCTAGCGGCGGAGGATCATTGCACAAGACAGTGCTTGATGTATTCAGCAAACCAATGCTTTATGATGATGATGGAAGCCATGGTGCTAAGAAGATACAAGTGCTAACAAACCCTCCCCGCTGGTTATCCGATGAGGCTCCTTATTACCGCTGCGCAGTGGCCTATGGTTTAAGTGGAGATCCCAAGAAGTTGAAAGATAACTACATACTGCCCAAAGACTGTAAAGTTGAAGTCTTTGAGCAAAAAAAACGAGAGCTATCTGAGGAAGAGATCTTGTATAACCAAAGGAGATTTCATCGTGGCTGAGTATCATGTAGGTGATAAGGTTCGGCTCAAAAGGAACCTTGATAAAATCGGTGAAATTCAAAAACTGGAAGTCAAGCTTGAAGATGATTATTTGTATGGAGTAGTATTTGGAAATGAATATGAGTACATTGCCGGTGAGCTGCTCATGCCTTATATCAAACGCAACAATGTGGAGGATGATCTATTAGCCAATAACTTTGGTCAATTCCACGATTTTCAGAAGGCGATGACTTTTTTAAAGCTCAATAACAGTGAATCCATTCAGAACAATGTGTACGCAATGAACACGTCCAAAACCATCTTCTACGAATACCAGTATAAGCCACTAATCAAATTCATAGGCTCATTCAGACGTAGAATCTTGATCTGTGATGAAGTGGGTCTGGGTAAGACGATAGAGGCGGGCTTAATCATGAAAGAACTGGATGCCCGTGGAGAATTGAACAGCGTTCTTATCGTTCCTCCTGCCAATCTCAGAGTGAAATGGATGTCTGAGATGAGCGAAAGATTTGGCGAAAACTTCAATATTTTGCATGCTGGAGAGTTCAAAGAGTTCATTTCCGGCAACAGTAAGTATGCCGAGAGATATAAAAAGCACAGATTCATCGTTTCTCTGGAGTCAATTCGATCAGATAGTGTGAAAGAAGAGCTGGAATTATCTGATTTCAAGTGGGATTTATTGATTGTGGATGAGGCACATAGTCTGCGAAACAAAAACAAGCAACACGGGGTTGTGAAAATACTTAGCTCCGTGGCTGAGTCCATAGTATTTCTTACTGCGACACCTGTTCATATATCTGAAGCAAATCTATTCAATATCCTTAACATCATGGATGATACTCAATATGACGATTTATCATCATTCCAAAAACAGCTGGCTGCAAATGCACCGATTGTTTACGCTTTGAATGCCATTTCTAGGGCAAATCCCGATTTGGTGCAGGTTTTTAACTTCGTAAAAAAAGTTGAGAGCGAATACAACGATAACCTAATTTACCGGGACATTGTGCATTTATTGGAAGATGGCATTCAAAATGGTATCTCTGTTGATACGATTGTTGATATCCAGAGAAATCTAAGTGAGTTACATCTTATAGGTCCTATGTATAACCGAACATTGAAGAAGGATGTCCATAAGACCAGACCTAAAAGAGTACCACACAAGATTCAAGTCGAATTTACCCAGGTTGAGAAAGAAAACTATGATGAACTTGTTAAAGGTATTAAGCACTATTTTGATGGGGATATGTTCACAGGAGTATTAGCTTTATGCAGAGCAAAACAAATGCTATCATCATCGCTTCACGCGCATAAAGCGAAGCTGGAAAAGAACTATGAAGTGGACCTTGCATTTAGCGATGAATCTATACTTTTTGAAGAGAATGATGAGAATACTGGGAAGACGCCTGCTCATGCGTTTTGGGAGCATAGAGATTCAAAATATGAAAGGCTGATTGAAGTTCTAAGCCTGATAAAGAATCACACCAATAAAGTTATCATTTTTGCATTCTTCAAAGATACACTCAGGTATATTCAGGAGCGCCTACATAGAAATGGAGTACAATGCTACATGCTCCATGGGGATGTGCACATCTCAGAACGCTCTCAATTAATAAACGAGTTCCGAAACAATACCGGCTTTAGTATCCTACTTTCTTCACGAGTGGGGAGTGAAGGTATTGATCTTCAGTTTTGTGATACCCTGATCAATTATGATTTACCATGGAACCCCATGGAGTTAGAACAGAGGATAGGTAGGATAGACCGTATTGGTCAGAAATCATCCAAAATTCACATATACAACTTTGAAATGCTAAACACGATTGATGATCAGATTGTGGGTAGGCTGTATGAAAGAATTGCAATGTTTGAGGGTACGATTGGATTGCTCGAGCCGATCATGGAAGAAGTGATGTCTGACATTAGCAAACATTTATACTACACAGAACTCAGCCCGCAAGAGATTGAAGAAAAACTGGACGAGCAAGAGCGCATCATAAAAAATAGACTAAAAGATATCGCGGACTTGGAGACGGCTAATAATGAATTGCTTAGCCTTGATCAGTTCTTTGACAGGGAGATGAATAATATTCAAAAGAACAGAAGATATCTTAGTCCCAAGCAGTTGCACCAGTACATTGCGGGTCACATCGAAAAGAATTACCCAGAAAGTGAGATTAGATATGATGCAAAAACTCAGATGGGTAGCTTGAAGCTGTGCAAAGAGTTTCGCAAAGACATTAGAGATAGGATCAGCGACTCACGTGAGCTGGACATATTTAGCTATGGACCAGTGAAGGTTACATTCTCTTCAGAAGTGGCATACGAGAATGAGGATGCCCAATTTTTGAATATCCTGCATCCCTTGATTAAAGCAATTACCATGCAGTATAAAGAACTAAACCAAATCCATAGCTGCCATTACTTCAGGCTAAGAAAAACTCTTCTGGAAGAAAACAAGATCAACCTTAGCGCAGGTTACTATCTTTATTTCATTTGCGTGGGAAGGATAACTACAACCAGAGAAACGAGCGTTCTGATGCCAATTATCGTAAATGAAGACTTAGCGGTGATCGGGAATAGCGACCTTTGCGAGCAGTTAATTGGTTTGGCCATCGAAGAAGGCGAACCAGCGATTCAAAGTATCACCATAGACGATAAAGACTACCTGAGGGAAGCTCATCAAGTAGCTTTTAACAAATTCAAGGATAGATTCTTCAGCCATTATAATCGCTACAAGGCTAGACATGAACTGATGCTAAACAGGCGCAGGGACAGCAAGCTCCTGTATTGGAGCAGCAGAATCGCCAAAACCCAAGAATTGCTTGATGACCTGACACGAAATAATGGTTCTACCCAGATTATTACCATGCGTAAAAGTCAGATTCGAAACTATGAAACTAAGATGAGAACCGAGCTTGAAGAGATCGAAGCTGACAAACGTTGCGCACCTGAGTATCAACCTCCTGTTTATGGAGGGATTTTTGAAGTGTTTTAAAATGCGATTTGCAGCTTGCTTCTCAAACCTGCAGGACAATATCTAATCAGAATGCCATGTATAAATGAAGCTGCGGCGATTACCTGTTTGATGCTTATTAGTTATGTAAGTAGCCTATTTACAAGCGAAGGAGCTTGATATGACTCGATCCTACTTCTCTGCCTCTATCCAGAGTTTTTGTACAGCCTCAAAGCAGGAGATCCTGGGTGTATTGGCTCAGAATAGTGGTTTTGATATCATACAGAATCAGCGGGATGCCTGGGCGATGCAGATTGACTTGCTAAGGCCTCTGCTGATTGGATTGGAAGGAAAGATCTATTTTGAGTATTCGATACCCAGGATGGGGAAGCGGATTGATGTGTTGTTGGCGATTCGGCAGGTGCTTTTTGTGTTGGAGTTCAAGGTGGGTAGCGAATCTTACACGAAAGCGGCCATCGATCAGGTGTGGGATTATGCTTTGGATTTGAAGAACTTCCACGAGACCAGTCACGATGTATCCATTGCGCCCATGCTCTTTGCCAGTGAGGCGAAAACATTACTGGCCACGCTTAGTCTTTCTTCTGATAATGACAAAGTATTTAGACCGATACTCACCAATCAGGATGTGTTTCTGGAGCAGATGCTCAACATTCTTGACTTTGCTGAGGGGGCTGAGATCGATCCCACATGGTGGGAAAATGGACGTTATGAACCGACGCCCAGCATCATTGAAGCGGCTTTGGCGCTTTATAATGGGCATACGGTTGAGGAAATCTCACGAAGTGATGCCAGTGCGATAAACTTGGGGACAACCACCAGTTCTATTTTGAAGATCATCGATGAGGCTAAAACCCTGAAGCGCAAAGTCATTCTTTTTGTTACAGGAGTTCCCGGAGCAGGAAAGACTCTGGTTGGCCTGAATATCGCCACGCAAAGAATCGGAGAGGAGAATGACCTGAAGGGGGTTTTTCTTTCGGGAAATGGGCCTTTGGTGGCGGTCTTAAGAGAAGCATTGGCCAGAGATATGGTAATCAGAGCCAAGGATAGAGGCGATAAAACAACAAAAAAGGCTTCCTTGCGCCCAGTGAAAGCCTTTGTGCAAAACGTGCATAACTTTCGTGATGATTGCCTGGAGGATCCCAATCCTCCTTACAATCGCATCTCGATCTTTGATGAAGCACAGCGAGCCTGGGACCTCGAGCAGACTGCCAAATTCATGAAGGTCAAAAAGCATAGACCGGGTTTTTCACAATCTGAGCCTGAGTTTTTGATCTCTTGCATGGATAGACATGAGGATTGGGCAGTTGTGATCTGCTTGGTTGGTGGTGGGCAGGAAATCAATACTGGTGAAGCAGGGATCAGCCAATGGTTAGATTCCATCTTAGCCGGTTTTCCAGAGTGGAATGTGTATCTGTCAGATCGGCTTGTGGATAGCGAGTATGACGCAGGCAAGGCTTTGGAAAGATTGGCTGATAGACAGCATGTGAACACACTCCCGGAGCTGCATCTGGGCGTTTCCATGCGTTCCTTTAGAGCTGAGAATGTGTCGTTGTGGGTAAAGCAGCTATTGGATATTGATCCGGCAGCGAAAGATACCCTGCGGCTATTACAAGATCGCTACCCAATCGTGCTTTGCAGAAATCTGCAGAAAGCTAAAGCATGGCTACGAGAGAGGGCGCGGGGATCGGAACGCTATGGCATGGTGGTATCCTCGCAAGCCTATCGCCTGAAGCCCTTGGCGATTGATGTACGCTACAATACGGATCCCGTACATTGGTTTTTGAGCGGCAAAGACGATGTGCGTTCGTCCTACTATCTGGAAGATGTGGCCACGGAGTTTCAGGTACAAGGCTTGGAATTGGATTGGGCCTGCGTGACCTGGGATGCGGATTTCAGGTACAGTAATGAGGGCTGGCAGTATTGGTCTTTTGTAGGCGATAAATGGCAGCATATCAATAAGAAGGAACGCCAGGTGTACTTGCTAAATGCTTATAGGGTTTTATTAACCAGAGCACGCCAAGGCATGGTGATTGTGGTGCCTGAAGGTGACAATGAAGACCACACCAGGCTAAAGAGATTCTACAATTCTACCTATGAGTATCTGAAGGATGTGGGGCTCGAGGAGATATAAGTACTTGGTTCTCTGCCTTGGTGAAAACCGGAGCTGATGAAGCTTGACTTTGGTGACCAGGTGAATGGTTGCAGGGCTAGGCTTGGCAACCAAAGAACTTGATATTGATCAACAATTGTCAGAAGCCGATTTCGTGAATTTGTCTCCCTCGGAGTTGAAACTGCTTCCCTATGATCATGCCTGCCTACCAGTTACATGCAGTTTCGACTTCGAGCAGCGTGAATGCACTGCCAGCCCGGATTCCCAGCCCCGGGTATTGATCAAAGTTCATACGGGGTAAGTGGTAAGTAGCGAATCAGCCGTCTAGATTTCCCTGTTAAGAATGCTGTACAGTGCTGTATTAACATAATAGTTTGAGCGAACAATTTTCTGCTTTTTCAAGAGTCCATCATCGCATAGAGCATCCAGATACTTCATGGCGGTGTGGCGGCTGACTTCCAGATCTCGCATGATAAACTCAATCTTGGTGTAGGGATGTGAAAACAGATTGTTGATCAGATCCTGTGAGTAGAATTTATACTTAGCCCGGATCTGCTGTTTATATTCCTGAAGAGCTGTTCTGATCTCACCGATCATCGCAATCGTTTGTTTGGAAGTGTCTTCCACCGCCTGCAACATGAAGAGAATCCACTGTTCCCAGGCCTGCTCGTCTCTAACTTTCTGAAGCAGTTGATAATAACTTGCCTTGTTCTTTACAATATATCTACTTAGATAAAGCACAGGAATATCCAAGAGTTTAGACAATACCAGATAGAGAACATTGATAATGCGCCCTGTACGGCCATTACCATCGTAGAAAGGATGGATGCTTTCAAACTGATAGTGTATTATCGCCATCCTCACAAGGGGATCAATATCAGCCTCATTATCGTTTATGTACTGCTCAAGATTTGACATCAGGTCCACAAGCTCCTGAGGGTCCTGGGGTGGAACATATACCGTTTCACCGGTCTGTTCATTTTTCAGCTCCGTGCCTGGCAGTTTACGCAATCCTGACCTATGCTTTACCATCTCCGCCTGGATATCGATAATGTGGTTTGTAGTGAGCATTCCGGTTTTATCCACTAGGGCGTAGCCTACCTTGAGGGCTGAGGCGTAATGGCTTACTTCTTTAGCTGCAACGCTCAAGCCGTAGTCCGGAAACAAGTCTTCACGATAAAGATCGTCGTGGGTGGTGATGATGTTTTCGATTGCCGAACTATCTTTTGCTTCCTGCAAAGAGAGTGTATTGATTAGTATAAGCTGATTGGGAATAGTGGCTGTTATCCCTTTAAGTTCGGCCAGAAAGCGATGGGCCGAAGCAGCCTTGCGAAGGATCTACTTGGTCTCCAGATCGATATCCGGAGGCAGTTTATCAATGACTTTTTGCATAAGGCATCCTCAGCGCCGATCGAAGTTTTAGGACAGGCAAACTGATCTGTCCAAAGAAACGGTACTTTCTCTACACATGATAGATCATATGTCCAAGAAAGCAAGATATTTTGCCAATTATACTGTCCCCCAGAGTCTTAGACAACTATGAAAGATTAGTCATTTACTTCTGTGCGCGGCACACCTCAACTGCAAATTGTACATCGTAAATTGTAAATCCATGAATTCGTCCAAATCAGTTGAATCCGTCCAATCTGCGTTCTATCATTCAAAATCCGCGCGATCCGCGTAATCCGCGTGAGGATAACACAAGCACACAATCTTCACTCTCACGCCCACTTCAAAACCTCAAAACTCGAAAACTTGAAAATCCCCAAGCTTCAAAAGCCTCCGTCGCCAAGATTCTATTGACAAGATTCAAGCATGAAATAAGTGTTACCGTTACTGGGATTTTAACTTAATACACAGTCCCGCAATCTCTTAATTGGAGCAAACAATGAAGATTCTGATCACGGGCGGCGCCGGCTTCATCGGGTCGCATCTGGCTGAACGCCTTTTGGCGGAAGGCAATGAAGTGTATGCTATAGACAATCTTTCCACGGGGAGTCTGGAGAACATCGAGTCCTTCAAAGCAAATCCCAGGTTTCATTTTACCACGGGAACCATACTGAACCGCGAATTGATGGATTCTTTGGTGAGCAAGGTAGAGCAGGTGTACCATTTAGCTGCCGCAGTGGGCGTGAAATACATCATTGAGAATCCGCTGCTTTCCCTGAAGACCAATATCGTGGGTACTGACAACGTGCTGGAGCTCTGCAACAAATACAAAGCCAAGGCCCTGATCACTTCCACCAGCGAGATTTATGGCAAGAGCGAGAAAGTGCCTTTTTCCGAGCAGGATGACCGTCTTTTGGGTTCCACCCATATCAGTCGCTGGGGTTATAGCTGTTCCAAGGCCATCGACGAATTTATGGCGCTGGCTTTTTACCGCGAGAAGAAGCTGCCGGTGGTGATCGTGCGCTGTTTCAACACCGTGGGTCCGCGTCAGACCGGACAGTATGGCATGGTATTGCCCAAGTTCATCAAAGCTGCGCTGCTGGATCAGCCCATCGTGGTGTACGGCAGCGGCAAGCAGACCAGGTGTTTCGCCGACGTATCGGACGTTGTGGATGCCTTTTTGAAGCTGATGAGCAGCCCCGAATGCGTGGGCGAGATCTTCAATGTGGGCACCACGGAATCGATCAGCATCGAGGATCTGGCGCAGAAGGTGAAGGAGATGTGCAAAAGCAAGTCCAAAATCGAATACATGAGCTATGAAGCAGCTTTTGAAGAAGGATTTGAGGACATGATGAACCGTATGCCGGATTTGGACAAGATCAATCAGTACATAGGCTACGAGCCGAAATACAAGCTGGACGACATCATTCAACGGATGATTACCTATTATGAAAAGTAAGCTGCTGTGTCTGTTGCTGGCCCTCGTTGCCTTTAGCGCTTTAGCCATTGAATTACCGCACTCAAACGTGCCTCAGTTCAGCGTCAGCATTACCGGATACGTGAAATACCCCGGGCAATACAAAATGTATCCCACCGACCGGATTTCGGACCTTCTGGACAGTGCGATGCAGGGTAACGACTTGCTGACGAGAACTGCTGTTCCGAACGCGTTGGACGATGACGTTTTGAAAAAGACCAATCCCATCCCCCAATTGCGTGAGGATGAGGAAAGCCGGCCGGAATATGAAAAGCTGCAGGCCTTGCGCCATGTGGAACTGGTCAGGGCGGGCAAGCGCAGCACTTTTGATCTCTTGCGATACTATCGCCTGGGCGAGATCGAAGAGAATCCCATGCTCAAAGACGGGGATTTGGTTTATATACCTGTCATCAAGGATCTGACCGGCGTCAGCGGAGCGGTTGGGCTGCCGGGAGATCTGGAATATAAAGAGGGCGACAGCCTGAAAGACGTGATCGCTTTGGCCGGAGGAACCCTTCCCGGAGCGGAATTGAGCGCGATCCGCATCAGCCGCAATAATGGCAGCGGCAAGCCTTACAGCTATGAAACGGTAGATTTTAGCAAGGCGTCAATGACCCTCATCCGACCCGGCGATCGGGTATCGGTTCCTCAGGACTCCCGTTACCGGGAAACCAGAGTGGTCACCGTATCCGGAGAGTTTGTACTGCAAGGGGAATTTTTGGTGGATAACGATGCCACCCTTTGGGATGTGATTCAGATGGCCGGCGGGCTCACCGATAAAGCGGATGTGGCCAATGCCCTGGTTCTGAACCGACGCTTCAATGAAGAACCGGACGCAGAATTTGAACGCCTGAAACTTCGCGGAATGCAGGAGATTACGCCCCTGGAATATGCCTATCTGAAGTCTTACACCCGGCAGTCCAAGGGTCTCTACTCGGTTGATTTTGCCAAACTTATGGCAAGTGAAGGCAGAGAGGGCAATCGCCCGGTCAACAACCAGGATCACATCTATGTGCCCGAAAAGCTGACTGCCGTCTGGGTGATGGGTCAGGTTCGCCATCCGGGACTGATTGAATACAGGGATGGCCAAAACTGGAAGTATTATCTGCAGGAAGCCGGCGGCTATGCCAACAACCGTCTGCGCGGCAGAATCCGGATCATGAAAGCGCAAAGCAGCATCTGGGAAAAGGCAGACGGCGATTATGCGCTGATGCCTGGCGATATTCTGTTCATCCCGGATAAAGCCGACCGTCATCTCTGGACCGACATTAGGGACATATTTGCCGTTGTCGCTTCGGCCGTTACGATCTTAATCGGGGTAGATAACCTCACCAAATAAAGGAGTGAAAATGAAAGTACCGATGCTGGACCTGAATGCTCAATACGAACCGCTGATGGCGGACATCCGTAAGGCGCTGGACAAAGTTTTTGAAGAACATCACTACATCATGGGGTCCCAGGTGAAAGAGCTTGAGGCAAGGATGCAGGAATATCTGGGAATCAAGCATGCCGTGGGCTGCGCTTCGGGCACGGACGCCCTGGTGTTGGCGATCAAGGCTTTGGGCATCGATGAGGGCGACGAAGTTATCACTACTCCTTTCACCTTTTTTGCTACGGCGTCTTCGATCTGGCGCAATCACGCTAAACCAGTCTTCATCGACATCGATCCCAAAACCTTCAACCTGGATCCTGCCAGGATCGAAGCGGCGATCACACCCCGCACCAAAGCCATCATGCCGGTGCATCTCTTTGGCCAGTGCGCCGATATGGATGCCATCATGTCCATCGCGAAAAAGCATAATCTGAAGGTGATCGAGGATAACGCTCAGGGTATCGGAAGCACCTGGAACGGCGGGATGAGCTGCTCCTTTGGTGACATCGGCACACTGTCCTTTTTCCCCAGCAAAAACCTCGGTGCCATGGGCGATGCCGGGATGTGCCTGACCAATTCCGACGATCTGGCTGCCAAGCTGCGTCAATTGCGCGTGCATGGTGAAAACCCAAAGTATTATCATAGATGGGTGGGGCTGAACAGCCGTCTGGATACCATGCAGGCTGCCATTCTGCTGGTGAAGCTGGAAGCGCTGGCTGCATGGAGCGATGCCAGAAGACGCAATGCCGCCTTTTACAATGAAGCCCTGAAGGGAATCGAAGGTCTGGTGACCCCGTTCATCGATCCCAAAGCCGTAAGCATATACAATCAGTACACTTTGGTGACCGCGAAGAGAGACGGTCTGATGCAACACCTGCAAGATCGCGGTATCGGCTGCGCCATCTACTATCCGCTGCCTCTGCATCTGCAGGAATGTTTCAAGGAATTGGGCTACAAAAAGGGCGATCTGCCCGTGGCCGAAGAAATGGCGGGCAAGGTGCTTTCCATCCCCATCTATCCGGAATTGACCGACGCCATGAAGCAATATGTGGTGGATAGCATCAAAGAGTATTTCAAAGTTTAAGGAGTATCCAGTGCATTACATAGTGTGCGTTAAGCAAGTACCAAATACCACAGAGATCAAGATTGATCCCAAGACCAATACCCTGGTTCGCGAAGGAGTGGAGAGCATTCTCAACCCCTTCGACACCTATGCCATCGAAGAAGCTGTGCGCCTGAAAGAAGCGCATGGGGGTTCGGTGACCGCCATCAGCATGGGACCAAATCAGGTGGAAGCTACTCTGCGCGAAGCGGTATCTTTGGGCGTGGATAATATCATCCTGCTCTCCGACCGCAAGTTTGCCGGAGCCGACACCTGGGCCACCAGCTACACTCTGGCGGCAGCGATCAGGAAATTGGGGGATTACACCTTGATCCTCACAGGTCAACAGGCCATCGATGGCGATACGGCACAAGTAGGCCCTGGCATCGCAGCTCATCTGAAACTGCCGCAGACCTGTTTTGTGCGCAAAATCATCAGCATCGAAGGCTATAAAGCCAGGGTGGAGCGCCTCATGGAAGATGGCATTGACACCGTGGAGATGAAGCTGCCAGCATTGATCTCGGTAGTAAAAGAGATCAACACTCCGCGCTTGCCTTCCTTGAGGGGAAAACGCAATGCCAAATCCGTGGAAATGACAGTGTGGAACGCTGATGATCTCGGATTGGATGAAAAGATGATCGGGCTCAATGGCTCACCTACGCAAGTGCTCAATATCTTCAGTCCCAAACACGAAAAGCAGGTGGAGAAATTCGAAGGCGACAGCGATCAAGCTGCCGAGCTTATCGTGCGCCGCTTGCATGAGTTTACAAAGAGATAGGGGTTCAGATGTTGCAATTTCCCAATATCAGCCCTGAAATCGCCGGTTTCAGCCTGTTTGGTTTGCAGTTCCATATTCGCTGGTATGGGCTCTTTTACGTACTCAGCTTTGTACTGGCGTACTTTTTGTACAAGCATACTCTAAAGCTGAAAGGCATCAGCCTGCCCCGCGAGGAATATGAATCAGCGATCTTTTACGTGATGCTGGGGGTGATCCTCGGTGGACGTCTGGGCTATGTGGTGTTTTACAACTTCCTGTATTACCTGCGCAATCCCCTGGAGATCTTTGCCGTATGGGAAGGGGGAATGAGTTTTCATGGCGGCGCCTTGGGTGTGATCATCGCCGGGCTGCTCTTTTGTCGCAAATACAAGTATTCCTTTGTCGATCTTGCCGATGCCGCCATCCCTCTGGTAGCCATCGGTCTGGCACTGGGACGCCTGGGCAATTTCATCAATGCCGAATTGTGGGGGCAGGTGAGTAATCTGCCCTGGGCAATGGTGTTTCCAGACGCGGGAGATCTGCCCCGCCATCCCACTCAGCTCTACGAAATGCTCAGCGAAGGGATCCTTTTGGGCCTCATCAGCTATCTTTTGCTACGTAAAGGAGCGCGTAAAGGTATGGTATTTTGGACCTTTATTGGCGGTTACGGGATCGTGCGTTTTCTCATCGAGTTTGTACGTATTCCGGATGATATAAGCTTCTACCGCGATTTCGGCTTTATCTTCGGATTTATGAGCATCGGGCAGTTTCTCTCCATGCTGATGGTGATCGCAGCCGGTATCGGCACTTACATCATATATAGGAGAAAGCATGACTAGAATACTCGTCCTGGGCGTTTGCGTCCTTTGTGTAGTACTCAGTTCTTGTGCCGGAGGTCTGGGCCTCAGCGAAGAGCAGAAACTGGAGCGTGAACTGAAGAAATGGGAAAGCTTTAGCGGCAGCGGCATCATCGAAGTATCCGCTCTCGGCATGAGTCTGCGTAAACCATTTCACATCGCAAAAAGCATGAAGCAGATGAGGTTGGACGTGATCGAAGGCGGGGTCTTTGGAGCAAACGCTTCTCCTCTGATGAGCATGTATCTGGGTGACTATCTGGCGGTGAACGCGCCGATAATGCCGGCCCTTGAAATGCTGAATCTGAAGGATAAGATACCCGAAGGAGCCATCGCGCTATTCTCATCCACCGACTATCTGATGCAGAAGTACGGTGCCGAGATCATCGCCAATAAAGCAATCGTACGCGACGATCTGAAGGTGACATTTAAGAAGAATTATCAGCTCGATTCGGTGGTTGATGCGAAGTCGGGAGCCACTCTGGTGGCTGCGTACACCTCACGTGGGATCCTGGACGCCCTCGAAATCAAGAGCGGGAAAATGATCTCCGCAAAGCTGATCTTTGACACAGTGGACTACATCACACCCGAGATCATCCCCTTGCCCCAGAAAGAACCGGCTGCGCAAGGCCTGATGGATCTCTTTCAGGGTGGCGGGATGATGGATTTGCTAAAGAATTTGATAAACGGTAATGAATAGGGGAGATAGATGATTCAGCGATACAGCCTGCCCGATATGCAACGCATCTGGAGTCTGCAAAACCGCTATGAATGCTGGCTGGAAGTGGAACTTGCCGCGGCTAAAGCCATGCACGAAATGGGCATGATTCCCGATGAAGACTACACGAACATCAGTACAAAGGCGGATTTTAACGCGGATCGTATCGCGGAGATCGAAGAGATCACCCGCCACGACGTGATCGCTTTCCTGACCAATGTGGCAGAGTATGTGGGCCCTTCATCACGCTGGATTCATTATGGCATGACTTCTTCCGACGTGTTGGATACCGCCAGTGCTCTGCAATTGAAACAGGCGGGTGAATTGATCCTATCCGAACTGCTGCGGCTGCGGGAAGTCCTGAAGCTAAAAGCTCGGGAGCATCGCCGTACCCTGTGTATGGGACGCAGTCACGGCATACACGCTGAGCCGACCTCCTTCGGACTCAAGTTTGCCCTCTGGTATGACGAAAGCTGCCGCAATATCAAGCGCTTGGAAGATGCCATCGAGATCGTTAGCGTGGGGCAATTTTCTGGTGCGGTGGGCAACTATGCTCATCTGGATCCCGAGGTGGAAGAGCGCGCCTGCAAGCATCTGGAACTAAAAGCGGTAAACATCTCTACTCAGGTGATCCAGCGCGATCGACACGCACAATTCCTTTTTGCTCTGGCTCAAATCGGATCTCTGCTGGAGAAAATCGCCCTGGAAATACGCCATCTGCAACGCACAGAAGTGCGCGAAGCGGAAGAGAACTTTTCCCGGGGACAAAAAGGCAGCTCTGCCATGCCCCATAAACGCAATCCCATCCTTAGCGAACAGCTATGCGGACTGGCCCGCATCCTGAGGGCAAATGCAAATGCCGCGGTGGAAAACAACGCCCTATGGCATGAACGGGATATCTCGCATTCCAGCGTGGAACGCGTTATCCTGCCCGATAGCTGCATCCTGACCCACTATATGCTGTCAAAATGCAGCGCCATGATCGACAGTCTGGCGGTTTACCCAGAAAACATGATGAAAAACATCGAACTCACACGCGGATTGGTCTTTTCTCAGGCCTTGCTTCTGCATCTGGCAAACCTTGGTATGAGCCGTGAACAGGCCTATGCCCTGGTTCAATCTGCCGCCATGAAATCCATCACTGAAGGCAGCGACTTCAAAGCCCTCATCCTCGCTAATCATGAGATTAGCGGTCTGCTGGGCCCGGAGATGATCGAAGGTATCTTCTCTTTTGAGCGCTACATCAAAAATGTGGATTTCATCTATAAACGCTGCGGCATATCCTAAAGGAGACTTACCATGAAGAATATCCTGATTATGCTTCTTGCCCTGCTTTTCGTATTACCACTGTTTGCGCAAAACGCGGATCGCATCACCGGCGTCTGGTTTAATGGCGAAAAATCCAGTAAGATCGAAATCACGCAAGCCAAGGATGGCTCTTTTATCGGTAAAATCGTCTGGCTCAAAGAGCCCAATGACGCTTCAGGCCACCCCAAGACCGATTCTAAAAACTCAGATGCAAAGCTCGCAAAACGCCCGCTGATGGATCTGCAGATCCTCTCCGGCCTCACTTACGACGGCAAGAGCAAATACAGCGGCGGTAAAATCTACGATCCCAAAAGCGGAAAAACCTATTCTGCCAAAGCGGAAATGACCAATAACAACACTCTCGCTCTGCGCGGCTTCATTGGAATCGCTCTGGCCGGTAGAACGGACACCTGGATCAGGACGACGAAATAAGTTCCCAGTCTATTAGTTGATAGCTGCGTTGCCAGGCAGCGTAGCTTACTGTGGACCCCCCCAGGCGTGGGGTTCTTGGCTTATAGACCCTTAAAAGTCTTTAAACACTAAAGGGGCAGGCTGAGGCAAAACCTTGCTCCTTTGCCTTCTTCGCTTTCCACAGTCAGTTTTCCCCCGTGGGCTTCCACGATGTTTTTGGCTATAGAAAGCCCCAGCCCCACGGATTTCTCACGCCTGCTGTGATCAGAAACGCTCTTGAAGGGATCAAATATCATCTTCTGGTTTTCCCTGGATATGCCAATGCCTTCATCTTGAACACAGAAAAGACAATGATCGTCCATTAGCTCCAGGCTGCAAGTGATGGTGGTATCATCGGGCGAGAACTTGATAGCATTACTCAAAAGGTTATTCACTACCTGGCGGATTTTCACCAGATCCACTGCGATCACGCGCTTTTCACTGATGCCCTCATATTGAATAGTGATCCCATGCGTGGCAGCCAGGGTCTTATTCAATTTCACGATGCCCTGAAACACTTCATTGAGTTCGGTCTCGGTCTTTTTCAGCATCACTTTACCGCTTTGCAGGGCGCTGAGGTCGAGGATTCCTTCCACCAAACGCTGCATGAAGATAGCGGTACTGCGGATGGTATTCAGGATGTCCATTTGATCCTCGGAAGCGCGGTCTTTCATATCCAAAATCAGGAAATCTGCGAAGTTCTTGATCACTCCCAGGGGATTGCGCAGATCGTGCGCCGCTATACCCACAAAGCGATTGCGGATTTCTACAAGGTTTGCCAGCTCGGCATTTGCCTTGGCGAGTTGGCGCTGCATATTGGTTAGATCGTTGTTCAGTTTTGCCATCTCGTCCAGGTAGTAGTGATGGGTCTCTTCCTTCAGGCTTGGTTCGGCATCCTCCCGGTTTACCAGATGAATATTGTATTCTTTACCCGCCTGCAGACCGGCTTTGTTTAGAGAACTGATGATCAAATCCTGCAGCATTCCGGCGTCTGTAGCAGCGATATGCAATTCGCCGGGTTTCATCCGATTTCTCCCATCATGGAATCGGCGATCTTGGATGCCAGATTGGCATCGGCGGCGAAGTTGTCTGCGCCAATCTTTTGCCAGAGTGAGGGGTCGTTGATGAAGGGATACCCCCCCACCATGATCTTTGCTTTTTGAGTGTCTGGATGGCTGCGGATGCGGGAGATCAGATCCTCCGCCTTATGCAGATTGAGCGGGAATGTCACCGATATTGCCACAAGATTCACCCTTAGTTCGGCGATGGTATTCACGATCGCTTCATTGGGCATATTGGCGCCCAGGTAGTGTGTATCCCAGCCATCCAGTTCCATGATGTCAGTAACCATGCGTAGACCGATCTCGTGCAATTCACCGCTGACACAGGTGCCGATCATGCTGTGATGCTTGGAATCTGCGTTAAACAGCCGGGGATAAAGCTGGGCAATCGCCAGTTGCGTCAAGCCGGTGCAATAGTGCTCTTGCGCCACGGATATCTTGTTGGCATGCCAGAGGTTGCCTATTTCTCGCTGCACCGGTTGCAGGATGTCCAGATGGATATTGCGGATCGATATGCCTCCGTCGGCAAGCTCGTTGATCAGTTGTAATGCCTTGTGTTTTTGAGAACTTAGCAGATAGTTCATATATTTGATGGCCTCGGCATAAAAGGGGCTGGATTCTATCAGAGCCTTAGCCTGGAAAAACTCGTCGGAGAGCATAATATCGCTGGCTTGGGCGGTGAGAGTACGGATCTTCTCGGCCGCCTCTGAGGGTACATACTGCTGCAATACTTCACCCATCACGCTAAAATGACCGGCCAGACCGTATTTGTTCAGCCCCAGGGAGAGGAGCAGGAATTTTAACCAGCGGATATAATCCTCCCAGAGAGAATCCGAATTCAACAGCAGAGCCTCGCTAAGATATTGTAAATTGTAATTGATATCCTGCAGGCATTTCTGCTTTTGATATGGAGTGTAATTCCTGATGCTATCGTCCTTCACGCTGCTCTGCATGATGGCTTCTGCCAACTCCGCCTTGCGGGTATTGAGTATGTTTACGGCCTCTTCATTTCGACTGATGTTCATGGTTAATTCCTCCATCCAAGCCAGAGGATCTACTCAGAAATAGATGAATAAACATGTCAAGACAGTTATCATTGGCATTCCCCCATTTTCCCCAGCCTTATCTTCAATTGCCAAAGATCTCGTCTTACTTCGATGCTATGCCTTTGTTTATACTGAACGATCATGCATTTGCATGTAATTACGACGTTGATGAAGTCTCAAGCAGCCCGGATGGCGACGCTGTTCATAGCAAGGGGCTTTTGGATGGCGAACCGCAGGAAAGTCCCTACACTCTACCGCCTTTTCTCAAAAGGGCGCTTCGGCGAGCGCCCCTACTGTACAGGCGGTCGCCGTACCGCCTATGTTCCGCAGGAAAGCCCCTACAGGTGTATGCTATGATAATGTTGCCCCTATCAGGATTGCAGACGTCTCGTCTGCAGAAGCCACGCAGTCGCTTGCTTTTACGGAACTTCGTTCCGTGTCGACACGGGGACGTGTCGAATTGTGGTACTTCGCTACAGGCGAATGTATGCAACACTTTCTTTTCGGGAGATGGCTCTACTGCATCAACTGGGTGCACAACCCACAATTCATAACAGATTGCTGCCGTCATCATGTGGATAAGTCGGAATCATGGTTCGAGAAAACCAATTCTTTGCATCTTCTTGATATGGGTTTTCCGTCCCTCTTCTGGCTTGAATTCCACTCGAACTCCACTTGAACCCCACTTGAACTGGATTCAGGAGGGGTTCAAGTGGCCTTTGAGTGCCGTTCATGTGATGAGAGGGGGCATGGGTGCCAAGTTGAGAGCGCAGGGATTACGCGGAATGCGCGGATTTGTTGTAATATATGAACAGAGATGGGGAAGCCAGTAACCATAACAAAGTAAAACTCGCTGATCAGGCTCAATGATAAAAAACCCCGGGATAGATCCCGGGGCGGTTATTGAATAGCGGAAGTTGATTACACTTCCATGATTTCTTTTTCTTTGGTTTTTTCCACGTCGTCGATCTTTTTGATCCACTCGTCGGTGATATCTTGCACTTCTTTGAGCACTTTCTTTTCGTCGTCCTCGCTGATATCGCTATCTTTCTTCATTTTCTTGGCAGCTTCGTTTGCATCTCTGCGGATGTTCCTAATTGCCACGCGGGCGTCTTCCGCCAGCTTTTTGAGGTTCTTCACGATGTCCTTGCGCTTATCTTCGGTGAGAGGCTGGAAGGGCAAGCGGATCACGTTGCCGTCGTTTTCCGGAGTGATTCCGATATTGGCACCCAGGATGGCTTTTTCGATATCTGCCAGGGTAGTTTTGTCCCAGGGCTGTACCACGATGGTACGCGGTTCCGGGATCGAGATGTTGCAGAGCTGCTTCACCGGGGTGGGTTCGCCATAGTAATTGATCCGGATATCATCCAGAATAGAAGCGCTGGCGCGTCCCGTGCGCACTTTTGAATATTGGTGCAGCAAGGAATCGAAGGATTTCTGCATCTTCTCTTTTGTACTGTCTTTCAGTGTTTGCATGGTCTGTTCCTCGAATCAGGGATGAATATATGTGCCCACGTTGACATCGGTGAGCGCGGCATGCAGCATGCCTTTTTGGGTGACGTTGAAGATCTTGATCGGCATATTGTGATCCGCTGCCAGGGAAAAGGCAGTAAGATCCATCACGCCCAGGCGTTGCTCCAGGCAGGTCTGGTATGAGGCATCGGCGATAAAGCGGGCGTCTGCGTTTTTGGCCGGATCGGCGGTGTAAAGTCCATCCACTTTGGTGGCCTTTAGCACGATATCCAGCTTCAATTCGATGGCTCTCAGCACAGCGGCGGTATCGGTGGTAAAATACGGATTTCCCGTACCACCGGCCACGAAGCATATCTTGCCTTCTGCCATTGCTTTACGCACCTTTGGAGCGCTGTAATGGGGGGCTACTTTATCCAGCACAAAGCTGGAAAAGACTTCTGCCGGGCAGCCTTTACCATTCAGAATCTCGCTGAGGTAAATGGCATTTTGGATGGTGGCCAGCATTCCGATATTGTCCATGGCAACCCGATCGAGTTCCAGGTTTTTGATGCTGCCACCGCGGAAGATGTTTCCTCCGCCCAATACAATCGCCAGGCCATAGCCCTTTTCCCGCACCTCGATCAGATCGTCAGTGAGTGAATCACAGACGGCATCGTCGAATCCGAAGCCTTTATTGCCGGCGAGGATCTCCCCGCTCAGCTTCAGCATCAGATGTTCGATCTTGCTGCAGTCAAATGTGCTGTTCATCCCGGTCTATGGGGCTTATTCGCCCAGGGCGTAACGAGTGAAACGCGCGATCTGAATGTTTTCGCCGGTTTTGGCCACGGCGTTGGTCAGGAGTTCCTTCACAGTCATTTTCTCGTTGCTGATCAGGCCTTGCTCCATCAGGGCGTGTTCGCTGCAATACTTTTTGATATTGCCTTCCACGATTTTATCAACGATGTCGGCTTTCTTGCCATCGTTTAGGGCTTTATTGCGGGCAATTTCTTTTTCACGTTCGATGATCTCGGGATCAATGCCTTCGGCGGTGATGGCCAAAGGACTGGTCGCAGCGATCTGCAGGGCGATTTCTTCGGCCAGGGCTTTAAATTCGTCGGTACGAGCCACAAAATCGGATTCGCAATTGAGCTCCAGTAACACGCCGATCTTGCCGTTAAAATGAATGTAAGAGAAGATGATCCCCTCTTTGGTCTCACGCAGGCTTTTAGCCTCCGCTTTGGAAATTCCACGCTCGCGCAGGAATTTGATGGCTCCGTCCATGTCGCCATTGGACTCCACCAGAGCTTTACGGCATTCCATCATGCCTACTCCGGTTCTCTCGCGCAGTTCTTTTACCATGGTTGCGGTAATCTCTGCCATTTGATTCTCCTTTGTGTGTTAAGAAACAGAGGTTTGAGGGTGCGTGCCGGCTGGGATATCCGGCACGCAATACGATTCTTTACTATTGCTCAGTGGCAGCCAATTCGGCTTCCACGGCTTCTGCTACTTCAGCGATTTCCTCGCTCTCTTCTTCTACGTCTTCAGAAGCGCCTTCGGCATTTTCGGCACCTTCGGAAGCCAAGCCTCTGCCTTCCAATACAGCATTGGCCATGATGTCCGAAATCAAGGCGATGGCGCGGGTGGCGTCGTCGTTTGAGGGAATCACGTAGTCGATGAGGTCGGGATCGCAATTGGTATCCACCATCGCGATGATGGGGATATTCAGGATGCGGGCTTCATGGATGGCGATGTCTTCATATTCGGTATCCACCACGAAGATCGCTCCCGGTTTGGCATCCATATCCCGGATTCCGCCCAGGGAAAAATCGATCTTATCGTGCATACGTTTCATCTTTTGAGCTTCCAGCTTGGTGTAGCTGTTCAGCGTGCCATCGGCTTCGATCTCTTCGAAGTACTTCATCTTTTCGATGCTCTGGCGAATGGTGGTCATATTGGTAAGCATACCGCCATACCAGCGTTGGTTCACGTAAAATACACCAGCCTTTTCAGCAGCTTCTTTGATGGCGCTTTGGGCTTGCTTTTTGGTGCCCACGAAGAGGATGTATTCTCTTCTGCTCGCCACTTCTTTCATGAACTGATAGGCTTCATTGATGGCATCGACCGTTTGCTTGAGGTCGATGATGTGGATCCCATTGCGTTTGATGAAGATGTACTTTTTCATCTTGGGATTCCACTTGAAAGTCTGATGTCCAAAGTGAACACCGGCTTCCAATAGTTGTTTCATAGATACAACGGACATTTATTTCTCCTAATCTACGGTTAATTATTCCGCCAAAGGATCCACGCAATTCAGAGGGGCTATCCCCTCACCGCCTTGCAACTCGCTTTGGTGGCTTATTTTGGCTGTCTCGCCAAGTTCTGTGTAATGTTTTCGAAAGCTCATGCTACTCGTGTCCAGGGGGGATGATCTCCCCCAAAAACCCTGAGATTAACGCTTGGAGAATTGGAATCTCTTTCTGGCTTTCGGACGACCGGATTTCTTACGCTCCACCATACGGGGATCGCGAGTAAGGAATCCACGGGCTTTCAGAGCTTGTCTGAGGTTTTCATCATACTCTACAAGCGCGCGGGAAATACCATGACGAATCGCGCCGGCCTGACCGCTGAGGCCGCCACCGGTTACGTTTACGTACACATCGAGACTCTCGGAAAGACCAACGGTCTGCAGGGGTTGTTCCACCACCATTTCCAAGGTTTCACGTTGCAGGTACTTCTTCATCTGCACTTTGTTGATGATGCGCTTGCCGGTGCCGGGGGTAATGCGTACCCGGGCAGTGGCATTCTTTCTTCTTCCAACGGCATCAAAATTTTGCATACCTTGTTTGTCTCCTTACAGGCTCAGTTCCACTGGCTTTTGCGCAGCATGGGGATGCTCAGTGCCGGTGTAAACTTTCAGTTTTTTCATCATTTGGCGTCCTAAGGTGTTCTTCGGCATCATGCCTCTGACGGCATGCTCGATGATCCTTTCAGGATGCTCTTCCAGAATCTTTGCATACGGGATCTCTTTGAGCCCACTGGGGTATCCACTGAAAGACTTGTAAACCTTTTGCAGGGCCTTCAGGCCGGTAACGCGAACTTTGTCGGCATTGATGACTACTACGTAATCACCTGTGTCGATGTTCGTTGCAAAATACGGTTTGTTCTTGCCGCGAAGGATCGTGGCAATCTTCGTGGATAACCGACCAAGAGGCAGTCCCGTCGCATCTACGATATACCAGGCTTGGGTAATATCGCTCGGACTTGGGGTTAGGGTCTTCATCGATTCTCCTTTTCGGTTTTTATACAGAATGTCAGGATTTTAGGCGCCCAAATAGTGTCAAGATAAATCATTGCTTGAAGTTAGTGCTGAAGCTGCTTGGTGCGGAAGTTCTGAAGCACTGCAGACAAGCGCGAGCTCAATGCCCAAACTGATCCCCTGAGTTGAAATACCTTTAGCTGGCATTCCACCTCATAATCCCCACAAATCCGCGTTAGACATAAGATGCATACATTTCTCCAACTACGGGTGGTACCCGGCAAAATTTTACCGATTGGAACATAAATTGCTCATTGATTCTTCAGACACATTGTAAAGGTTCATCAGGTAAGGAGGAATCATGCTTACGCGCTTTGCTTTTGTCTTTTTTGTGCTGTGCCAGTTGGTCTTCTGCGGTCTCAGCGCGGTCGAATTGACTGCGGACATGGCCTATTTTGGCGGCGAGCTATCTTGCCATTCTGATGGCGATACCATCATGTATGTCTATTTTCAAGCAGAGAATGCCGCTTATCCTTTGTCTGGCATGATCAAGTTTTGCCTCAGCCAGGATGCCGGCAATACCTGGGATGAGTACCTGGTCTCAGCCAGCCCCATATCCCGGATTCGGCCAACTCTTACGGTACTTGGTGACCGGCTGTTGGTGCACGCGGGCACTGTCTTTGAGAGCTTCGATGGCGGAGTGAACTGGGCGCAGATGCCCGATAATCCCTTCCCACATACAATCAATGAGAGCAGACCTTATTTCTACGAGCGTAACGGTTATCTGGCTGAGTTTCGCTTACGTCATTCTTTACCCGAGTGGCTTCAATGGGACTACACCATGGATGGTGTGGATGATCCCACTCTGAAGCCATATCATGCTTACTATGAGCATAATAGGTCCCCACACAATACCCCTTCTTACTGGTATGGCATAGATGACGTGAACGGAATTGTGCGCATTAATGGCGATATGTACATCAAGAATGCCGGAGGCGGAGATAACGGCGGCTGGCCACGCTTTAACGCACCTGTTATCGTGGGTGGTCACGTGTTATCAAC
>Ga0116173_1000656_pt1 | contig 31368 bp, 12 predicted proteins | sample AD_UKC085_MetaG_FD_89800 | JGI IMG/M metagenome (GOLD analysis project Ga0116173, IMG submission 89800) | Active sludge microbial communities of municipal wastewater-treating anaerobic digesters from USA - AD_UKC085_MetaG | ecosystem: Engineered > Bioreactor > Anaerobic > Digestate | place: USA...
AATGTGTTTTGCAGGACTCCTCGTCCGGAAACTTCTTTGTGAATTCTATCAAGTCCATCGTCTCTTTTTTTTGCAAAAATAACAATTTTACTTCACTTTAGGTAGTTATTGCCACATCAAAAATTATTATCTTTGTAGACTAAAAAACGAAAAAAGGGAAAAGCTTTTTCATGACAGAGACTCTACATACAGCACAAGCAAATGGGACTTTAAAGCAAAGCTGTGCTTACAAAGTTGGATTAGATGCGGGTTCTACCACATTGAAATTGGTCATTACTGATAACAGTGGTAAAATTCTCTTTTCAGACTACAATAGACATCACGCGAATATTCCTTTGGCACTTTCTCTATCTTTAGAGAAAGCCATGTCCGAATTCGGAGACATCGACGTAAGTATTGCAGTAACAGGTTCGGCTGGAATGGGTTTAGCTGAAAGATACAACATTCCTTTCGTACAGGAGGTCGTTGCGGCCACTATTGTCATCGACAAAAAATATCCTGACGTCAAGACTTTGGTTGACATCGGAGGAGAAGACAGCAAGATGATTTTCTTCAACCAGAATCGTCAAGCCGACATCCGAATGAACGGTAATTGCGCTGGAGGTACTGGTGCTTTTATCGACCAGATGGCTGCTATTTTAGGAGTTACGCCTTCCGCTTTGGGACAACTTGCTTTAAATGCAGATACCGTATACCCTATTGCATCCCGTTGTGGAGTTTTCTCAAAAACAGACATACAGAACTTGATCAGTCTGAACGTCAAACGCGAAAATATTGCGGCATCCATCTTCCATGCAGTTTCCACACAAGTGATCTCAACCCTTTCAAGAGGATGCGACATTCAGCCTAAAATATTCCTTTGTGGAGGACCTTTGACATTTATTCCTGCACTTCGAAATGCATTCAAAGAAAAATTAAAAATCAACGACGAAGACCTTGTTTTCTCAGAAAATGCAGCCGTAATTCCTGCCTGGGGAGCTAGTTTGAGTTCAGAATGCGAAGAGATTGAAACTAGAAAGATTAGCGAATGCATTGTAAAATTCAAAGAGAAAAAAGTTATTCAACGAGCCCCTTCTGGATTAAAGCCCTTGTTTAAGAACGAACAGGAATTTTCCAAATGGGAAAAGGAAAAGGCTCTCCATAAAATAGAAAAGATTGATTTAAAGCAGCTTAAAAACGAAAATTGCTATATCGGCATAGACTCAGGCTCAACAACTACAAAAATCGTTGCCATCAACGAGGACGACCATATTTTCTTCACTTTTTATAAAAAGAACGGAGGAAAATCCTTAGAGACAGTCAAAGAAGGTCTTACCCTACTCTGTAAAGAGGCAAAAGAGGCAGGAAAAAAATTGCTTGTAAAAGCCAGCTGTTCCACTGGATACGGAGAAGACCTCATCAAGACAGCCTTCGGTTTATCCTACGGAATGGTTGAGACCATTGCCCACTACACTGCAGCATATAAACTCAACCCGCAAGTCTCCTTCATTTTGGATATCGGCGGACAAGACATGAAGGCCATCTTCGTTGAAGATGGTGCCATCAACCGTCTTGAAATCAACGAGGCTTGTTCTTCTGGCTGTGGCTCATTCATTGACAACTTTGCCACATCACTAGAATGTACAATCGGTGATTTTGTAGAGAAGGCTTGTCGAAGCAGCAATCCAGCAGACCTAGGTACTAGATGTACCGTATTCATGAACTCTAAGGTAAAACAATGCTTGCGTGAGAATGCATCGGTCGAAGACATCTCAGCTGGATTGGCTTACTCTGTTATAAAAAACTGTCTATACAAAGTTCTTAAGCTGAAAGACACAAAAGAGCTTGGTGACCATATCATACTTCAAGGCGGAACAATGCGAAACAAAGCTGTTGTCCGAGCCTTCGAGCAACTCATAGGAAAGACTGTTATCGTATCCAACTACCCCGAATTGATGGGAGCTTACGGTGCAGCGCTTCACGCGAAGAAACGTAGTAACAACCAACCTGTGGGTGCTCTTCTGCTCGACACTTTAGCAGACATTAAAGACTACGAAACGGAGCAGATGCGATGCGTGGGTTGCGAAAACAACTGCCAAATTTTAAAAAACATTTTCGGGGACGGAAAGATCTTCTACTCCGGAAACAAATGCGAAAAAGTCTATACCAACAAAGGCGAAAAAGGCAGAATGGCTTTCAACATGAGTCTGTTCAGATACGAATTGGCTTTCAAGAAAAACATTCGTTTGGATGAGAATCAAAAACCGTTCTGCTCAATTGGTATTCCGAGAGCTCTGAACATGCACGAGAACTTCCAATTCTGGCATACGCTGCTCACGCTAAACAACATAGAGGTTATCACTTCATCCCGTTCAACATTTAGAATGTATGAGAAGGGATTAAATACCGTTATGGCAGATAACATCTGTTTTCCTGCCAAGATAACCCACGGTCATATTTTTGACCTCATTGATAAGAAGGCAGATAGGATTCTTTTTCCTTACGTTATCTACGAGCAGATAGAGCCTCAGTCTAACAACAGCTACAACTGTCCTATTGTATCAGGTTATTCAGACGTAATCAGAAGTTCCATCAACCCTGAAGGCAAATACGGCATTCCGTTAGATGCACCTGTCATCAACTTCAATGACAAGGGTCTATTAAAGAAGGCTTGCAAACAATATCTGAAGACCGTTTTGGGTGATTGCTTCACAGAAAACAATTTCAACGTATCATTCAAAGCTGCACTTGACGCTAAAGCAAAATACGAGCAAACGTTACACAAAAAAGCCGTTCATATTCTCGAAAAGGCAAAAGAGGAGAACCGATTCATCATCCTTCTAGCCGGACGACCATATCACAACGACCAACTCATTCAGCATAAGATTTCAGAAATCATCACATCATTCGGTGTAGATGTCATAACGGAAGATTTATTAAGAGGATCTGATAAAAAGATTGAGGATTCACACCTCATACCACAATGGTCATACATGAACCGTATCATGAAGGCCGCACAATGGGTTGCTAATTCTGACGAACATGTTTACTTCGTACAGATCACATCGTTCGGTTGCGGACCAGATTCTTTCATTACAGACGAGCTAAGCGATCTACTTCACAGAAATGGCAAGACTTACACCGTACTGAAAGTAGATGACGTAAACAACGCAGGTTCTCTGAAATTAAGAATTCGCTCACTCATCGAATCCTTGAAATTCAAAGACGAAACGGAACATAAAGAGCAAGAATTTCAAACAACTCCAAAATTTCTAGAGAAAGACCAAGACAAACGAATCTTGGTACCATTTTTCTCTGAATTCCACTCTCCTTTCATTCCAGCATGTTTCGAATTGATGGGCTGCAAGATGGAGAACATGGAGCCAAGTGACAAGAAATCGGCCGAGTTAGGATTAAAATACGCAAACAATGAGATTTGCTATCCAGCAACATTAATTGTAGGCGACTGCATACGAGCTTTACAATCGGGGAAATACGACAATAATAACTTAGCATTTGCCATCACCCAAACTGGAGGGCAATGCAGAGCTACTAACTACATCGCTTTGATAAAAAAAGCGCTCATAACTGCCGGATACGACAACATACCTGTCATATCTGTCTCTATCATGAACACCATCAACGATCAGCCAGGATTCAATCTGAACGTTAAAAACGGAGCAAAGACCACTATCTATGCTCTACTCTATGGTGACGCTATTAGCAAGATGTATTACTCAGCCGTTGTAAGGGAGAAGAGCCCTGGCATTGCTGACAAACTCAAAAAAGAGTATTTAGACAAAGCTATTCCTTGTATCGAGAAGAAAGATATAACTAAACTTTTAAAGACATTGGAAGAGGCTGCGACTAAATTCAATGAAGCAACAACTGACAAAAAGGCACCTCGAGTTGGTATCGTAGGTGAGATTTTCATCAAATACAACTCATTTGGCCATCAACACGTGGTAGATTGGTTAATCAAACAAGGAATAGAACCTGTGATACCACCATTGATTGAATTCTTTACTCAATACTTTCCTAATGCAAAGTTCAACGAAAGTTGTTTCTTAAATGAGAGCCGTTCTATTAAAGAAAAGCTGTTTACCCTCATTGGAGAGAATATGATGAACAGAATTGAGCGTAAAATTGACAAGGCAGCAAGTAAGTACAGATACTACGAAGGCTTTGAGAATATTCATGATGCAGCCAAAAGTGCAGAAAAAATAATCAGTTTAGCTGCTCAATTCGGAGAAGGTTGGCTTATTCCTGCTGAGTTTGCTTCTTTCGCTGAACGAGGTATCAATTTCGCTATCAGCCTTCAACCTTTTGGCTGTATTGCCAACCACATCATTTCAAAAGGCATAGAGAAACGTGTTAAGGATACCTATCCAAACATGAACCTTCTATTTCTAGACTTCGACAGTGGTGTAAGTGAGGTAAACGTATTAAACCGTTTACACTTCTTAGCGAAACAAGCCAAGGAAGAACTCAATAAGCAATAAAAGAAAAAATATTCGATAAAAGGAGAGCCCTGAATCATATGATTCAGGGCTCTCCTTTTATCGAATATGTATCAAACAATCTTAATCTTTTGATTCTACAGGAAGATTATTAGATTCCTCTTCCTTATTCATTGTAGTTTTGATGAAATAGATTCCACACAAAACAAAGCAAGAAAGAAATCCTCCTACAAATCCAAATTTAATTAAAGATCTAAGTTTACCAACTTTATCATTATTCAATGGAAAATGAGGTTCTTGAATAATTTGAATAAGAGGAGACTCTTTAGCCAAATCCAACTTAAGGACCTCAATGTTTTTGATCATCTCAGCATAACCTGTACCCAAAATTTGAATGTCTGTTTGCTTCTTTTGAATCTGAACTCCTACAACCTGACGAGCAGCATTAATATTCTCGTCAGCATAATACGCGCGAGAAGACAATGCTTTATCATATTCTTTTCTTATTGAATCAGCTTGTCTCTCAAAAGATTCAATATTTTTTCGTAAAAGAGCTGTCTTTGTATCTATATAAAACGTAGAAACTTCATCCACAAAAGCATCTGAAAATTTCTTGGAAAAAGCCTCATCTGCATAAGAAAAAGAAAATGTAACAAAAGAAAGTTTCTTGTCATTTTTAATCACCTCTATTTTCTCTGCCAAATCATTTGCTTTCGCCATCAAGAAACTATCTTGCGCCCTTGTAAAAGACTTTCTTTCTTGATTTAAAGGAAAATTCACATCACAAAGTGTGAGCTTACCAGGCTCTCTTTCTATTTCAGTACAGTTAACTCTTGCACTATCAACAAGAATACAATACTCCATAAAATTCATCTTGGGTTCAAGATTAGGAACTTCACGCAGTAGTGTTCGTTCTACCATGGCCCTTGTCTTCATCAACTCAACCAAGTTATCACCAGAAAATGCACCCATAGAACCTCCTCCCAAACCGAAAAGAGAAGAAAAAGAGGTTAATGAAGACATTGATCCTGCACCTCTACCTCCTTCTAGTGAGAAAATATAAGTTGAAGTATACTGAATACTCTTTGTGACTGCATATAAAATTCCCAAAAGACCGAAAGAAACACCACAGATAATAATTATCAGTTTCTTCTTCCATAAATACGATACATATTCACAAACAATATTCCATATATCTTTGACAGATAAATCAGATTCTGTTTTCTTATCCTCACTTAAAATTGACTTATATAATTCTTCTATATCAGACATACAAATTGATTTTATTCCTTATTAACTAAAATTATCAAAGTCACGATAGAGGTAGCTACTGTTGCTAAAGTACCAAATACAGAAGTCATAAACGTAATATTTTCCTTAGCATGGCTCTCCTCTTTTGGTTTCTCCGGAACATAAATATGGGCACCAGGCTCCATTTTAGGATAAGATTTAATCCACAGAAAACGCTTGGTTGCTGCAACAGAACCATTTGCATAGGCTACATAAGAGTGCTTTTTATCAGCATTTTGAGAAAAACCACCAGACATACTCACATATTTTCTAAAAGAACGTCCAGTATAAACAGCCATACCTGGCACTTGTACTGCACCTGATATAGAAACTGTCTGCAATTGTTTAGGAACAAATATTATATCGCCCTTCTCTATAAACAAATCCGTCTCAGATCCTGGATGATCAATTATGTTTTGTAATTCAATACCAACCATATCAGTTCTTGACAAAAGGGATTTTTTTAGATCTTCTTTTTCATCACCATCTGCCATATTGCTTAACGCTTCAATCAACTTTAAATCACGCATCCGTTCAGCTGTTGAACGTTTACTATTTCTGATTAAAAAAGCTGCTTTAGGATAAGCAAAAGAAGAAAAACCACCCGCACGTTTCATCACATCAGAAATCCTCTCTTTTTTACTAATAATTGCATAAGAACCAGGCAAACGAACCTCACCTAAAACTTGCATTGAAGACAAATCTTCCAATCCTTCAAGTATTCGAACTGATACAACATCCTTTGGCATTAACAAAAAATCTTCTCCATCTGATTTTAAATCTTTATCAATAGAAAGAGTAAATACCTCTATTTTTTCGTTTTCACCTTTTAATTTTTCTTCATTCAAAACTCTACGAGTAACTTCAATACGATCCATTGCGGCATATTCAGTAAAACCTTTTGCCATGAAGATAAGATCCTTTAATGTCATATTTTCATAAAAAGGAAATGAGCCTGGTTCTAATACCTGACCATAAATAGAGACCTGCTTATCACGTTCAAAATCTTCATTTGATCCAATGGTTACGACATCCTCTTTTTTCAACTCTATATTATATTTACCATCAATCAAATCACTAACATTAAAAGAGATCAACTCAGGAGTAAGATCATCCTTCAATCTTAGTATAGAAGCTCTTTGCATATATGCATTTTCTTTCAAACCATCTGCCTTGTCTACCAAATCCTTTAAAGTCATACTCTGAGACAATGCATATATACCAGGACGGAAAACTCCTCCATGAATCTGAACACGGTTTGAAAAACGATCTAATATCTTATCTATAGAAAACTCATCACCTGATTTTGGAATGAAACTAGAAAACAACTCTTTCTGAATATCAGCAACACTTCGCTCGTTTCCAGAATTACGGATAACTGATATTCTATCCACATAGGCATCATCTGTGAATCCACCACAAAATGATATCAAATCTGTTAAAGTTTCACCATCTTTCATTTCAAAAAGACCATTATGCTTAACTGACCCCTTAACTGAAACTCGATTAGTATAGGTTGGGATATAGACAACATCTTGATCTTGTAATGTAATGTTGTTTTCCATTTGGCCTTTCAATAAAAAACCATAAAGATCAACACTTGCAACTTCCTTGTCACCTCTCATGACCTTTATATTACGCATAGAACCTGTAGTTGTAGAAGGTCCTCCACATGCATACAAAGCATTAAACACAGAAGACAAAGAGGATAAAGTATAAGTACCTGGACGTTGCGCCTCTCCAACTATAAAGACTTTAATACTTCTAATGTTACCTAAAGATACTGCAACCCGTGTTTGTCCAGAATTAATGGTACTATATATTGAAGTCAATCTTTTCTGGATATTTTTCTCGGCATTCTCAATTGTTTGCCCGCCTACAGGAACCTGACCAACATTTGGAATACGAATAATTCCCTCAGGAGAAACCTTCAATCGCATAGTATTCTCTGACATTCCAAATACATCAACAATCAGCTCATCACCTGGACCAATCTGATAATTACGAGGAGTTGCTAAATTAGTATTTGGCTCAAACGACATGTTTTTATTATTAAACAGATGAGATCCGAAAACCGAATTAGCTTCTATAGCTTCATTAGTTTCTTCTTGTATTATAGTTTTTTCAGCTAATTTCATTTTTGTGTCAACTTCTCTATCCATATTAACTGAAGTGGACTTTTCCTGAGTATTTTGAGCAGTCAAAACACGCTGTCTTAATTTTTCAATTTCAGAAGATGGCATTCCCTTTTGCTTAGCAACATTCTCCACATCAGGAAAAGAATAACCTGCAGCAGTATATTTTGTTGAAAACTCCTGAATTTGTTCATCTGATAAATCATCAATCTTCACAGAAGCAATGTTTTGCATAGAAATCTGTGAAAAAGAAGCTGTTAAAGTAAAAAAACATAAGAGCATTAATAAAGAAAATCTTCTTATCATAACTATAAAATCTACATTAAATTCCTATTAAGCAACATTATTTAAAAATACAAAGATATTCATAACTCCTAAATAATAAAAATTAAAAGTTGATAATTGTGTAACTTACAGAATTCATTAAAATGAAAAGAAAAAAAAGATATAAATTAGTTTTTAAATGTTTCTTCTTCCATAAAATTGAATATATTTACAAGGTAAAAATATGAATTAAAATGCGGCATTTATATCTTACCATATTAGCTATTTTGATTCCTATCTTATTATTTGCGCAAAATCCAATAAGCAAAAACAACACAAGGTCGGAATACAAAGACGGCAGGTACTTTCATACTTATAGTACATGCATCGTCAACGCACCTTATTGTAAGACTGAAACCATACTCAATGAATTGTTTGAAGGATTAAAAAAAACACCTACAAAAAGCCTTCGTTGGGCCTTCAATGGACTTGGAAAGGCAAAGACAAACGATGAGAACGTTCAACTCTATGAAAAAAGTGTCTCTTATAATCCGAAAACATCTGCATACATCGTAACACTTTTGATGATAATGGATAACAACGACGAGACAGAATTCAGAATCGAAGGAGAGCTAAAAAGTGTCAAATACAATACTGGTAGAAAAGAAATTTGTCTTAATGTTACCGAAAAAGTCAAAGTGTTAAATGACGGTTTAATTAGTATCAGCGCAATTCCAAGAGCAGACAATACAACTGTTCTAATTCTTCATTCAAAGTTAAAATTTGGATTTTTAGTCGATATGTTTTTTACACAAACAAGATATAAAAACATAATAGAATGGCGTTTGGCTGAGCTTCTCAACAACATTAAATTACGAGCTGAGAACGACAAATAAACATAGGTTGTTAAGCAGCAAGTCAAACCAACTAACATTCAGCCAAGGATATAAATCAAAAAATCAACAAAATTCACACAACCTAAATGAGAACAATTACCACAAACCATCTACTTCTTTTATAACAATTCTTATCTAACTTCACAACGACAATTCTATACTCGTTTTTACTGGATCAATCATAAAACTAGTGACCAAATTAGTATGATGTGCATTTCTGGTTCAAAAAAGAAATGTATATCTATCAGTCCGAAGAGGACAGATCGTTTGCCATCCGTGAAATGCGTGTAATCGAATGTTCCTTAAAAATGGTTATATATAGTTTGATTAGTATCCGAAAACTCTTGTTTACATTGTCTCCCTCCTAGTTTGCAACTTAGAACTATGATCGAACCATTATAACTATCGAAAAGAAAGAAGAGGCTATATCTTTTGACACAACCTCTTCTTCCATATTTATCTTAGAACTATTTAATCTTAACAACCTCAATAGTACCTTTCACTACTATGCCATTGCGCATTTCGGTCTGATGGAAATAAACGCCTGGATCAACCAATTCATTTCGTGATGTTCCATCCCAACCATCTGAGCCTTCATAGATCTTTTGTCCATAACGATTGAAGATCATAACAGAACGTCCCTTCATAAAGACATCATTCAAGCCATCCATATCGTAAGGAGTAATAGCAGTTGGTATCTTATTCATCACATCTACCTTAACTACATTACTTGATACCGAAGGACAAACGAAGTCTGTAATTGTAACATAATACCTTGTCGTATCCAAAGGCATTTTAGTTATATAATCATTTCCACCTTTGTCACTCCAATATAACCTCTCATCTTTCTCATCAAAAGGATCAGAGAATTCAAACTCCATACTATCTTGATCTGTTGCAAATAGACGATCAAACTTACCGTTAACTTGATACCAATCACATTGCTCGTAGTCGTAATTTGTTTTAAGCATAAGTGTAACCTCATCACCCATCCAAATACGAGATGGGTCATTTGGATTGGTCAATAAGAAAATTGAATCTGACTTGTAGCGTTTGTGAACCTCTACAAGCAATGAGTCTCTTGTCTTATAATCCTCTTTCTTCAACAATATGTACTTTGTAGTATCACCACCAACGAAATCAAGACTGTCTTTTTTCGTCTTAGGTGCCAAACCACAAAACTCTGCATAAGTATCAAGACTCGTACTGCGTCCACACTCATTCTCTGCAAAATAGATGAACGACTTGTCATTGTCTTCATAATAAACCGTATCCTTTGAATTGTAAACAGCATCACCCAACAACCAACCTCGATTAGTTATAGGAGTACCCATGTCATTTAAACAATTCAAATAGGCATTCAAATCAACCGTATCAACTCCATTCAACTCACAAATCTTCTGCAAGTCAGAATCTATTGAAATACGAGGACGCTCATTAATTGTCAAATATGCAGAAGTTGTATCCGTACAATAAGTTAAAGTATCCATTGCTACGAAGTAATAAAGACCGCTCTGAGACTTCTTTCTGATATTGATTCTAGAATTCCTTATGGAATCTCTGATTCTATTATCCCTGTTATAGAATTTAGAGAAATAAGTTCTAGAGTTATCACTATAAACCAAGTTATCCTCACTGATTGCATCTCGGTAACAATCATACATAAACGTTGTAGGAACATCAATCAAAGTACCATCGTATGCTTCAATTGTAAGTTTACCTGTCGCGAAACGAATCTCCTGACTCCATAAGTTGATGGCATTATTATCAGATCCACACAAAGTCTTATTTGATGATATCAACGAAATAATACTTGAGTTTGTTGGAACTAATACATAATGAGACAAACTATCAACATTACCACACAAATCGCTCACAAAAATCCAAACACGCATTGAAGAGTTTATTCTGCTTCCTTCACTTGGAACCTGCCAGATTCTTATATCTGTGAGATCTGTACAGTTATCAGAAACAAGAGAACGAGTTGCGTCTACAAAGTTGGGAACCTCAAATATACATCCCTTTCTATAAACAGAGAGAACGGTATCTTTCCATCCCTCAGGGAAGTCAATAATAGGATCCTCCTTATCCTGAACGCGAACCACTTGATACAACTTCGTTACATTTCCACATCTGTCAGTTGCGGTCCATGTCCTATCTATATCGTAAGTGTAATAATTACAATTTGTAGGATCTAATGACTTATTAGAAATAGTGTCATAAGACAACTTAGGAGCAGGATCACAATTATCAGTAATAGTAAGAGATTCTGCTGATGGAATAGGATCAGTACATGACAAGAAGATAGTATCCTTAACAACTTGATCAAATGTAGGACCCTCATTATCCTTAACAACTATTGTTTCAGAACATGTTATCACATTACTTCGAACATCGACAACCTTATATGTACGAATGTAATTCATCAAACAAGAATCACCATCCATCGTATTCTCGGACGAGAATGAGCCTTCTTTAATCTTAGACTCATTAGAGAACATACCACCTGCTTGTTTAAATTCTTCAAACGTCACATAAGGAGCAGGAACTTCATCTACACAAGAGAATGTTTTTCCATCCAAATCATTAGGACAATACAATGTATCCAAAACCCAGTCTTCAACCAAAACAACTTGCTGACAAGTATCTGAATTACCAGAAGCATCCGTATATGTCCAAACAATGTCAGTCTTACCTAATGGATAAGCATCCGTCATAGTCATTCCATCATTACGAGTGCCGACTGCTGTAATTTCACCATCACAAGGATCAACAACCACAGGTACTACCAAGCCTGCATTAGCAGCTTCTTCCGCTGTGACTGAATTATCAGATACTGATTCTGAAGTAATTTTGACCTTAATTGTATCCTTCAATGTTTCGCAACTAGGTACTGGAGGGAAGGTATCCTTCACAACCACATTCTGAGGACAAGTCTTAACAGCAGAGCTATATGGACTTACAAATGTCCATGTCAAACCAGTTGTTCCTTTAGGATAAATTGCTGTCAATGGTTCGTTATCCAAACGAGCTGCAACACCAGGAACATCATCGCCCGTACAAGTATCTTTTGCTATCGGTACATTCAAACTTAAACGTCCTTCTGGCAATATACACTCGTCTAACTTCAAGTAAAGAACAGTATCCTTCAATGTTGAACAATCAAAGATCGGTTCCTTATCACCTGTTACAAGAACAACTTGTTCACAAATCTTAGGAACAGTATTGATCGTATCATTGAAGAATGTCCACTTGACAATCAATGTGTCACCTACTGTAATTTGCTCTGGCAAAGAAGATCCATCCATATTAGTGGCCTTACCAGGAATCTCTATTGTGTTATCACAAGCATCTTTTGCCACTGGATTACCCAATGCCAATGCTAAACTATCAAATGTTGTGTAACACTCAGTAGGCAAAGACTTCATTCTGATTGTATCCAAAGTTGTACAATCGAAGTTCGGTTCCTTGCTATCCTTCACATTTATTACCTGTTGGCAAGTATATGTCTGACCAGCAAAATCATAATGCCAAAGTACTGTATCAATTCCTACAGTAAATGGAGCCCCCATCTCTTTTCCTGAAGTACGTTCGAATGTAGGTTCTACCACAATCTCTGTACACAAGTCTTGAACCTCAGGAACATTGAATTTCATCTCACTCCAATTGATATCACAATCAGTTGGATCAAGGACAAAGACAGTATCCGGGATATTCTTACAATCAACTGGAATCTGATTAACATCACCAACCTGAACAATTTGATCGCAAGAGAAGACACTATCACGCAATGTCTTTGAGTGATCTGTAAATGTCCATGTGATTCTTGTCAAACCTGTTGGGAATGGATCAGTAATGACTTTACCATCAAAACGAGCAGGAACACCCCAAATCGTATCCTGTTCTACATATTCAGAACAAGGATTCAAAGCGTAAGGAGTTGTCAAACTAGTATCTGCGGTACACTCACCTTTTTGAACATCAACTTTTATTGTATCATTTGTGAATGTCTGACAATCAAAAATCAACATATTTTCCGTGTAGACATGAACCTCTTGATAGCAAGTCTTAACTCCAGTTGAATATGGACTCGTAAATGTCCATGTGATAATTGTAGCACCAACAGGATAAGCATCAAACAATGCCTTACCATCAGAACGAGTAGCTACTCCTTCAACAGGATCGTGAGTACAAGCATCCTCGGCAATCGGAGTAACTATCACAACTGGTGTCAATATTGTATCACAACCACTCTCTATATATACATTAATGGTTTCCAATGAATTACATTCAAATATTGGTTCTAAATCACCAGTTACAATTACTGGTTGAAGACAAATTTTAGGAACCAAATTGATTGCCGTATCAATAAATGTCCACTTAACAATCAACGTATCTCCTACCGCAATCTTTGAAGGCAATGGAGATCCATCTTCCTGAGAATAAACACCTTGAATCTCTTGCTCTGTACAAACATCTATTGCTGTTGGCAATGGATTTGGGAACTGAGCCAAGACACTATCCAAATCAGTGTAACATTTACCAGAAACTGCTGGTAAACGAAGTGTATCCAAAGTAGAACAATCAAAATTTGGTGCCATTGAGTCTTTTAGTGCAATGACCTGCTTACATGTAAATTCTTCTCCTTCGAAAGAGTAACTCCAGAACACAGTATCTCTTCCTACTGTAAATGGATCCTCCAACACTTTACCAGAAGCTCTGGTAACAACAGAATCAACATGCTCGCCTGTACATAAATCATATACAGGAGGAATAGTGAAGTTCAATTCACTGAATAGAATATCACAATCATTCTCCGGCAATTGGATCAAAGTATCTGGCATATTATCACAATCAACTGGCATCTTATTTACATCACCAACCTGTACCCATTGATCGCAAGTAAAGACAGGGTTAGACAACACACCGGTTGTATCTGTAAATGTCCAAGTTATCTTCGTCAAGCCTGTATGATATGGTTTATCCATACCCAAACCTCCCGTGCGAGAAGGAACACCCTCAATAGAATCGCCCGTACATGGATTAACGGCTTTAGGGAAATGCAATTTAACCGAATCGGCAGGAACTGTACACTCACCTTCCTTCACATTAACCTTAACTGTATCTTTCTTCAAAGAATCACAGTTAAATGCAATTTCCAAATCTGTCTTAATCACAACATCTTGAGAACAAGAGTCTTTTACTGAACCCGTAAAGTCTGTAAAGATCCACTTAATAGTCGTCAAACCCAATGGATAAGGGTCTGTCAAACCAAGACCATCACTACGATAACCGACACCTTTTCGGTTGTAATCTGCAGATTCAGGATCAGCACAAGGATCTCCTACTACAGGAGCTTCAATCTCGGCGCCTATATTACTTGTTTCACAATCAGATATGGTATCACGAGCAACACTAACCAATGTCTCACAATCGATATCAAACTTCTTATTACCTAAGATTGAAACGACCTGTTCACAAGTCTTGACTGAATCAAGATTGTAAGGACTAACAAATGTCCAAGTAACGGTTGTCATTCCTGTTGAATAATCATCAATCAACGACTTTCCATCACTTCTTACACCAGTTGCGATAATTGGTTCTTTTGTACAAGTATCTCTTGTTTGAGGAAACTGTAAAGCAACCTCTTCAGCAGAGAGTGCACAAGTACCCTCTTCGGCCAACTTCTCGATTGGCTCCAAAGTTGAACAATCAAAGTTGACTGGCATCTGATGGCTTGGAGTAATATATTGAGGACATGTTTTTTTATTTCCATCATTGTCTTCAAACACCCAAGTCAACATATATGTTTTACCTACTTCCATTGTATAATCAGTAGGCAAATTCATTCCATTCAATGTCAAGACACCAGGAATCACATTATCCGTACACTTATCTTCTGCATTGTATTCATTAAATTGAATCTCATTGAACTTAGCGACACATTCTCCTGGCAAAGCAACAGGACGAATGGTATCTGGATCAATCTTAGAACAATCGAAGAATGGAGCCGTATGGTCTTCTACATGTACTATTTTTTCACAAATAGCTTCGTTACCAGACTTATCCGTAAAAATCCATCTTATAGTAGTTGTACCCTTAGGGAAATTCAAAGAATCCCACTTGATAGGATTACCACCATCATCATTCAAACGTTCACCATTAAACCAACGTTCTATCACTGGCTTTATGAATACTCTTCCTATTCCACCTGCCTCATCATCACATTGATCGTAAGCCTTTGGTTCTACAATCAACGGTTTCAACTCCTCAGGAGAGATTGAACAATCTTCATTCTGTTCCGATACAGTTACGAAAACCTCTTTCTCTACATCACAATCGACAAGTACAGGAGGTGTTTTATCTGCAATGGTCAAATCCATCTGACAAGTATCACTCAATCCAGACTTATCCGTATATATCCAATAAATAACATGTTTACCTACAGGATAATAGATTCCCTGTAATTCATCTTCTACATAAGTAGAAACAGTGCCATCATTATGAGCAATCTTTGCAACAACAATTGGATATATATCACCATCACAAGCATCCTCAACATACAATGAGGAAGTACTTGGCAATTCAAGGTCATCATAAGTTACCGAACATGTAACTGTAGCGTCAACCGTCTTTTCAGAAGGAGGACAGTTCGTCTTTGGAGGAATTGTATCTCTTATAATCAATTTTTGCGGACACTCCTTCCTGTTGTGTTTCTTATCTTCAAATACCCATACAATATTATATATAGAATCCTGAGGGAACTCATTAGGTAAAGAGACCAAATCCAAAGAATTTGGATCTAGCAACCATGGTTCTCCCACTACACTAACATCACAATTATCAGATGCTGTATGAGAACCTAATTTTCCTCTCACAACTTCAACATCTTTTTTACATGCATCATCAGGAGAAACATCCACAATTACATCTTCCAAGTCTTCACAATTGAATATTGGAATCGAAGTATCATTAACAACAATATTCTGTTTGCAAATTGTTTTGTTTTTCAACGAATCCTCAAAAGTCCATGTAATAACAGTTGTACCTAATGGATAAAAATCCTCAAACAAATCCAAACCATCACTACGAACACCTGTTGCATAGATTAAAGAACCTGTAGGCGAACATTTATCATCTTCTGTTTCAGGAACAATCAAACCAGCTTCTACTGCCTCTTGTGGATCTCCTTTACATTCAGTATTTGCGTATACGACAATATCCGTTAACGAACTACAATCAAACTTAGGACCAAGTGTATCTATCACCTCTATCTCCTGAGGACAAAAAGCTTTGTTCCAATGAAGATCCGTTACAATCCAATTTATAGTTGTTACACCTAGCTCAAATGGAGTTGTCAACGCAAGAGCAGCAGCCTCGTCAAAACCTGGACGTTTCCATGAAACAACAAGATTAGACGCTGCCGTACAATTATCATCGGCTTGAATGTCATTTGGCGTTGGCACTACCAAACCTGCCAAAGCGGCATCTGCAACACAACTTTCATCTGCATAAATCGTCTTCTTCTTTGACCAATCTCCACAAATTACGGTAGGAGAAATTGTATCAATTACACTAAATTTAGACACACAACTATCTTTGACACCATCAGGATTTTCGAAATACCAAACAATATGATTGATTTTATCATCTGTTGTAAATGGTTCATTCAGAATAGCTGGTATCTCTGTGAAATTTTCTCGTTTCACTTTAATAGTTGAGAAATTTTCCCATCTGCACGTACGTTCAGGATTATACTGTCTATGCTGAACAACCTGATTAGCAATGGTATCATTTGCTGTATATACATTTTCAGCATAAGAAGATGTTCCGTCAAACCTAACAACACGTACACCATAAGGATAGACTGTAACTGTTTGTGGTCCAGTCAAAGACTTACGATATAACAAGTTATCATATTCTATCTGATTTGTAATATTTGGTTTATCACAACTTTGATCCTCCACAAACTTCACATCCCTATTAAATGTCACATCTGCGGTAGGGACATCAGACAAATCAATTGACAAATAAGCCTTACAATCTGAATCAACAAAAATATTAGGTTCCAATGTAGTACAATTTGTTTGAGGCACATTGTCTGGCACCACAATTACGACCTGTTCACAAGAATCCTCATTCGTACCATCAGAATAAATATAATGTATAGTTGATGCACCAACTTTAAATTTATGATTCAAGAAATCCGGATCAAACCTTCTAACAACAGTTCTCGTTCCTTGTAGATCTCCATCCTCAGGAACGTCTTCTATAACAACCGTTACGGTAACTACACCTCCACAGTTATCAGTTACACCATCATGCATGCTAAGAGTTCCATCATCAAAAAATTTCTTCAAAGAATTTACGAAGTTCTTGTCTTCAGGTTTCATCATTGGTTTATTACCACCTCCTGATGCAAAATCGCTATATTCTGTCGTAAAATAGCCACCATTCACATTGACAAATGCCTGATAATTATCTGCCATCACCTTAACATCTTTCAATGCAGAACAGTCAAAATAAGGAAGTTGTTTGTCAACGACTTTAAATGTTTGATCACAATCACGATAAATTGTTCCGTCAACATAAAAATTTGTCACCTTCTTATAGAAACGCCACTTCAAATCGTACACAACACCCTTGTCAAATATAAGAGCCGTTGGATCTGTTAATTCAATCCAATCCATACTATCATGTACACGATAATACATCTTAGGAGTAATTGACTTTATAACCTCACCTGTCAAGCAGTTTATATCAGATGCAGAAGGAATTAACTCTTGTGGCATTTTTACTAACAAAGAATCTAACGACACTGCACACTGATCCATATTGGTACCAATTTCACCCAATTCAGCATTTGCCGGACAATTCAAATCAGGTTCTTTGTCATCAATAACAACAACCTTCTGTAAGCAATATGTGGTATTATTTGATTTATCAGTAAACGCCCATAATATATAAGTCGTTCCAACTTTATAATTAACATTGAGTGCTGTTGCCTTATCAAAAAGATCCTCTCTCTTTTGAGGTTCTATTGATGTATATTTACGACCTTTATACACACCTTTAATTGTCCCATCTACTCCATTATTATCCACAAGGAGTGGTTCTGTCAACATAGGCAACTCATTTCTATATGCTCCTGGTACAGTTTCACAAGAGTTAGGATCCTGATTTGACAAATGTACATTCAAATAAGAAGGAATCTGACCACAATTAATATCAGGAGGTGTAACATCCTCTACAGTTATAACGGCAAAACATGTAGCTGACTTGTCACAACCATCAGTGATCGTATAATTGACAGTGGCCTTTCCAGCAGGTATTGTAATCTTTTTATTAAAAGTCAAAGCTTCTTTCTGAGCAAATTCAAAATTTTTTAAAGTTACACTTCCATCATCCCCTTCTATTTTAACATCAATAACCCAATTAGGATTCGTATCACAATTTGCATCAACCTGAGGAAGAGGCAAATCAATTGTTACTGAACTCTCTTGGGGTCCCAATTCATAATTCAATTGAGAATAACTCAACGACTTACAATCTATAGTTGGATTGACAGACTCCTCTACTCTATAATTTTCAATTACTGAAGTTGGACATCCTACATTCTTTATTTGAACAGTAACAGAAATTGGCATTTGAGTTTTTGTTCCATCACAAAACTCTCCGCTTGGCAAATTTACGATTGCACTATCTGTATTCGGAATTTTAGTAAGATATCTTTCGTCCCATAAATATTCGTAATTAAAAGATGGCTGTGGTTGATTGTTCACCCTTGCAATAGCAACAATACGTTGCGTGGCATCAGAAGGACAAAGAGTGTCTTTCAAATTACCATCTCCATCATGCACTTCCAATGTAACATTTGGCGTTTGATAAACCTTAAATGTTCTTGTAATTGGGCTACCAGCCTCTTCTATATAATAACCTGTTGGCGTAATCCTTTTTATTTTAGGTTGAACCGTCAATATATAGGTTCCTTGTGTTGCTGTTGCATTCAACGTAACATTGATTTTATCTCCTTTACCTTGAGAAGAGAGCAATCCACCCGTATAAGAAAGATTTTCATCAATCTTAGTTCCGTCAGGAGTTGTCATACTCCAGTGGTATGTAACAAATTCATTCGCATCAGCAGGATATACTTCATAAACTACAGGATGATCAGGATCTGTAGGCGCACAAATATTGCTATCTCCTAAGATTTCGGTAGGCTGAAGAGGTTCACAATTCTTACCTGTTACAGAGAAAGGAATAATAACTTTGTTGTTGTTTGCATCACTTACCCTATAATCAACCTTTCCCAAATCACCATCTCCTAGTTTTATGTTAACGAATGATCTATCTTTTCCAATCATATCGAAACCATCAATATTCAGAATAGACCATTGATTATTCTTGTAAACTTCCCATTTATAAACAGCATCTTTAGGGAAACCTGCAGCATTGACAGTTGCTGTTTGACCGATACAAACGGCACCTCTATCCATACAAATAGATTCTGACTCAGCAGAGATATAATCGACAGCAACCGTCATGTTACATCCATTTGTCAATCCAAACTGCTCAAAGTATGGAAGCAAAGTGAAATCACTAGAATAAACAGGGAAATAACCGTAAAAATTCATTTCCAAACGGAAAGCTCTGACATCCGGATGAGTCTGTAAGTAATTATTTAGTTGACCACCGACTGTAATCGTAGCGACACCACCTTGAGACATTGATTGACTCTTCATAACAGATGTGCCATTTTGATCATCAAATATTTCAACCTCCAACACATCCTGAGATACTGTTCCATGACCGGTTCTTGTCATCAATTTCGCATTAGGATCGAATTGACAAGGTCCGCTCATAACCAGATAAGTTCTCATAGTGAATCGATAATACTTATCACTAAAGATATCTTTTGGAAATCTCAACTCACATATATTGCTATTAGGGCTGTTGGTAACAAAGTAACTATTTGTTACGTTAAGAGAATCATCCAAATGAGGGGTATATCCCCATTCCGTTTTAACATCACCATTAACACCACCTTTTTTAAATATAATCTTATCTTCACTAAAATAGGATTCTAGACATCCGGGAGGAGTTTGCGACCAATCTACAGAAGAACATCCTTGAGATAGATTAAAATCTGTTCCTGAAAAATATTCGCCGGTAGAGGTAGTATGACAAATTGAAGCACAATCACTACCTGTATTTTCATAAATTCTGACCACATTGGTCTCTGTGCTAGAAATGTGGTCCTTTACCTTGTAATAAATCAAACCAGAAGGCATGTCTTGAACAAAAACTCCTGAATTTCCTTCTACAGATGCAACACCTGTCCACGTAATCTGGTCTGAACTTTGCATCAAGTCAAGAGACTTGACAGTAGAAGCAAAACCATCCACCTTAAGTATGATAGGATCATTTGCACAATAAGTTGCTTGATCTGAGCTGAGCGATTGTGCGTTAACCAACGTCACATTAACCAGCAAAGCTAGAATTGGAAATAATCCTCTTTTCCATAATGTTGTCATCGTGAAATTCATACCCACTTTAGTTTTATTATGTAATAAACATTTTTTCATACCTGTACTCCTTTCATATAGGGTATACTATTAAAACTCAAAAGCCATCTCAAAATCAATGTAAATAAGTAAAATCAATTCGGCAAAGACAAAGGTTATTCCTAATTTCCTCCGTGATGCTTTCCAATAAGTAATAATAAAAGAGATTTGCTTTCTACCCCGTTATATAATATTTGTAATTTAGTTCATTTTATGTCCCCGTAGTCATATATTATAAAACACTGCATAAAAACACATGACATTAGACAAATTTATGAACATAATTTAATAATTCAAAGAAATGTTCTTGTTAATCTTATTTTATTTTTACAAAATCTAATACTCCATTTAAAACGATAACAAAAGAACCTTCTTAATTTGATCAGTTTAAATTAACGTTATTTTTCGTATTTTCAAAACAAAAATAAGTTTTTGATGAAAAATAGGCTTGATTAATAAAAAAAATAGACTTTTCTCAATCTTAACAAATCATTCCACATCTGGCAATCACACCTAATAAAACCAAAAAGAACAAGTTTTGGGTTTATTAGAACTATTAATATAACCAAACTTAACAACCTCTCCTAAACTATAGTTGATACGTGTTAAATAATACAGAAACATAGAAAACATTTTTAGTTCCTCAAGTTTTTTACATAATTTTGTTGCTACTTGAAAGCGGGAAATGTCACGGTTCAAAAAAAACAGACAGATACACTCTTAAGTAAAACGAAATTTTATGAGTACAGAAACAGACATAAGGGCAAGAGTCATTGAGCATGCAGCAAAAAAATTTGCAGCAAACGGAATCAAAAGCATAACGATGGACGAGATTGCAGAGCAACTCGGAATGTCCAAACGTACCCTATATGAACTATTCAAGGACAAAAAAAAATTGGTGACAGAATGTTTATACTATTTTGAAAATCTCGCAAAAGAGAGTCAGAAAAAAATATTTCGAGAAACGGATAACACATTCGAAGCCATCGTATTGTCCTTCAAGTCTAACCTTGAAGGATTTCAACAGATAGACAAAAAATTCCTTGAAGACATTAAGAAGTATTTCCCTGATATAAATAAGCAATGGGAAAAATCAAAAAATCTTCATATAGAAAAAAATGCTGGGTACTTTATAAAAAGCATGGAAGAGGGTTATGTTGTGAAAGATTTTAATCCAAACACGATCAGCCTTCTTTTCTACGAAGAGGTAGAGATGGTCATTAACGCACAATTATTTAATTCAAGTAAAATACACTTCATGGAGATTTACAGGACCATGTATATAATTTTTTTCCGTGGCATTGCAACAAGCAAAGGTCTTGAAGTAATAGAGAATCTCCTAATGAAATAACATTTTTCAAACAAACAGAAAACAAACCAAAAGAGATCAAATAATAATTTATGAAGACAAGTAAATTCATTAAAAAAAGTTCATTTGTAGCACTTTGCCTGCTATCACAGATGAATGTCTTCGGACAGGATAGTCTATCCGTCCAAGTTGAAGCAGAAACGACACGTCTGCAAGACACACTTAGCCTGAATTTAGATCAAGCCATCAAAATAGCACTTGACCAAAACCCTACCATCAAAGTAGCAGGCATGGAGATCACGAAAGCGAATTATGCTAAGAAAGAAGCTGTTTCCGGATTATTTCCTTCTATAATAGCATCAGGAACCTACACAAGGAATTTAAAGAAACAGGTTATGAATTTTGCTGGTCAAACTGTAACAATCGGAACAGACAACACTTGGAATGCCGGTTTTTCAGCTACTTTACCTTTAATAAATGTGCCATTGTGGCAATCCATTAAGCTCACATCTGAAGCTGTAATGGAAAAAGTAGAAAAAGCCCGCAGTTCACAGATCACTCAGGTATCTACAATTATTGCAGCATACTATGGCATTCTTAATGCGCAAGATTCATACAATGTATTGGAGAAAAGTTTCAACACAGCCAACGAAAATTTAAGAATCACAAAAAAGAGATTTGAGCAAGGTATGACTTCAGAATATGATGTTATCCAAGCTGAAGTTCAGGTCAGAAACATACAACCAACATTGATTTCCATAAAAAACGGAATCGAATTGGCCACTCTTCAACTAAAAGTTTTGATGAGCATGCCTTCCGACTACCCAATTAAAGTAGAAGGTTCTTTGGCAGACTATACACAAGAGGCATTTGAAGAGGTTAACATCAATGAAGTCGATACTACATTGACAGACAACCCTAACATCCGTCTTTTGGATGTAAGCACTACCTTATTGGAAAGACAATTAAAATTAGCAAAAGCCAATTGGTATCCAATGCTTTCCCTTTCTGCTGTTTACCAATGGACTTCCATGAACGACAACTTTGACTTCGGCAATTACCAAGTCAATCCATACTCTACATTAGGTGTCACATTATCATGGCCAATATTCCAAGGTGGAGCACGTGTCTACAAGCAAAAACAAGCTCAAATAGCTTTGGAAGAGATTGAATATACGAAAGAAGACACTCGCCGCAAACTCGGCATGCAGCTTGAATCAAGCATTGACAACATTAAAGTTGCAGTAGACCAGATTGAATCAACAAAAGAGGCCATGGTACTTGCCGAAAAAGGATTGAATATTTCGAGAAAGAGATACGAAGTAGGTTCTGGTTCATCTTTGGAGCTTATCACTTCAGAGAACTCACTTACTCAAGCAAGTCTCTCTTACTACCAAGCCATCTATAATTATATCATTGCTAAGAATTCAATGAACGAAGTCTTGGGTAATGCGTATAACCAATATCTAAACAACAAATAATCAGACAACAAAAAAAGCACAAATAATGAAAAGTATTAAGCATTTAAGCTACGTAGCGATAGCACTTATCGCATTGACAGGATGCAACGGCGGATCTGATAACAAAGAAAATGCCCAAGAAGTTGCAAAAGTCGACACTTTCAAAGTAAAGGTAGACTCTGTAAAAACTCAGCCTGTTGAACAAATCAAAGAGTTCACTGCGACTGTAGAACCTCAAATCAAGAACAACATTGCGCCAACAGCTCCTGGTCGTATCATGGAAATTCTGACAGAAGTTGGTCACAACGTGCAAAAAGGTCAGCTTTTGGTAAAGATGGACCCTACTGCCCTTCTTAACCAAAAGGCTCAACTTACAAACATCGAATTGGAATACAACCGTGCAGAAGAGTTAAGAAAAGCAGGTGGTGCTTCTCAACAAGTTGTTGACCAATTAAAGACTCAGATGGAGGTTGCCAAAGCTTCTTACCAGAATCTCTTGGAAAATGCCAATTTGAAGAGCCCTATCAGTGGTGTGGTTACTGCAAGAAACTTTGATAGCGGAGATCTTTATTCTAACTCTGCCAACCCAATCTTGACAGTAATGCAGATTAATCCTGTAAAACTTATCATCAACGTATCTGAGAGCTACTTCACAGACATCAAGAAGGGCATGAAGGTAGACGTTACAACTGAAGTTTACGGAGACAAAAAATTCTCTGGTAGAGTAAGTCTTATCTACCCTACTATCGATGAGAAGACAAGAACATTCCCAATCGAGATCACCATTACAAACAATGACGGAGCTATTCGTCCAGGAATGTTCGCAAGAGTAACAATGAACTTCGGTACAAAGAACAGAATCGTTGTTCCTGACAATTCAATCGTAAAGAGAGCAGGTTCTGGCGACCGTTACATCTATGTTTACAATAACGACGGAACTGTATCTTACAACAAAGTTGAGATAGGAAGACGTATGGGTGCAGAATACGAGTTGATTTCAGGTGTTGAAAACGGATCTGTCATCGTCATCTCTGGACAATCAAAGCTTAGCAACGGTGCAAGAGTTGAGATTATCAAATAAGATAATCGGAGAGAGAGTGATTCGGCCAACGAATCTGAAAATATAATCAAAAACATTCTAAAAAAGACAATATGAGCTTATTTGAAGGTGCAGTAAAACGACCTATTATGACGTCCCTCTGCTTTATTGCAGTTGTGATTATGGGTCTGTTTTCATTAACAAAATTGCCTATCGACTTGTATCCGGACATTGAGTCAAACACCATCATGGTGATGACCTCATACGCAGGTGCAAGCGCATCGGACATAGAGAATAACATCACTCGTCCGCTCGAGAATACGTTGAACTCCGTAAGTGACTTGAAACACATCACTTCAAAATCTTACGAAAACTACTCCATCATCACATTGGAGTTTGAGTACGGCAATGACATAGACGTCAAGACCAATGACGTCCGAGACAAACTGGACATGGTCACCACTTTGCCAGACGGAGCAGAGAAGCCCATACTATTCAAGTTCAGTACGGACATGATTCCCGTGGTTCTACTGTCTGTCAAAGCAAAAGAGAGCTTGCCCGCACTATACAAGATTCTGGACGACAATGTAGTCAACCCTCTTGCCCGTATCAAGGGTGTGGGTACCGTCTCCATTTCCGGAGCTCCAGAACGCGAGATCCACGTATATGTGAACCCCGTCAAACTAGAGGCCTACAACCTCACCGTCGAGAGCATCTCCTCCATCATCGGAGCCGAGAACAGGAACGTTCCCGGAGGTACTTTCGACATCGGTACGCAGACCTACTCTCTCCGTGTGGAAGGAGAATTTAAAGATGCGAAGGAGATGGCAAAGATAGTTGTAGGTAGCAAAAGCGGAGCAAACATCTACCTAAGCGACGTGGCCAAAATTGACGATTCAGTGGAAGAACGTGCGCAAGAGACCTACAACAACGGCGAACAAGGAGCCATGATTGTCATCCAAAAGCAATCAGGAGCCAACTCCGTCGACATTTCGGACAAGGTAATGAAGGCACTGCCTAAGTTACAAAAGTCTTTGCCAAGCGACGTCAAGCTAGGTATCATCGTCGACACATCGGACAACATCCGAAACACCATCCAGAGTTTGGCAGACACGATCCGTGACGCCATGATATTCGTGTCTCTGGTCGTATTCCTATTCTTAGGAAGATGGAGAGCCACTGTCATCGTGCTCATCACCATCCCGCTGTCATTAATCGCATCCTTTATCTATTTGGCAGCGACAGGAAGTTCACTGAACATCATCTCCTTGTCGTCCCTTTCCATCGCCATCGGTATGGTAGTGGATGACGCCATCGTGGTATTGGAGAATGTGACGACACACATAGAACGAGGCAGCGAGCCTAAACAGGCAGCCATACACGGAACCAACGAGGTGGCCGTATCCGTAGTAGCCTCAACGCTCACATTGATCGCCGTATTCTTCCCACTCACACTGGTTACCGGCATGACGGGTATTCTGTTCAAGGAGTTAGGTTGGATGGTTTGTATCATCATGGTCATATCCACAATATGCGCCCTGACCCTCACTCCGATGCTATGTTCGCAACTGCTGAGACTACAGAGGAAACAAAGCAAGATATTCACTACGATTTACGGTCCAGTAGAGAAGGCCTTGGACAAATTCGACAGCACCTACTCAAAAATGCTCAACTGGGCAGTAAGGCATAGAGCCACCGTATTTTTAAGCTGTATCGTTTTCTTTGTCGCCAGTATGTTCTTAGGAAAATACATCGGTTCCGAGTTTTTCCCAACACAAGACAACTCCAGAATAAAGGTCACCTACGAACTTCCTACCGGAACGAGAGCAGAGGTGAGTAAGGCCCTTGCAAAGAAGATAAACGACGAATGGGTGAGAAAATATCCGGAGATAAATGTAATCAGTTACACTGCCGGACAAGCAAGCTCCGACAACATTTGGGCCTCCATGAGCGACAATGGCTCACATATCGTCAATTACAACATCAGGCTGAGCGATCCAAAAGACCGAGAAAGTAGTCTTGCTGAGATATGCGACATGATGCGTAAAGATCTGGACCAATATCCCGAATTGAAGAAATACCAGGTAATGCTAGGAGGTGGTAACTTCGGAATGGGAGGCCAATCAACCATCGACTTCGAAATCTATGGTTACGACTTCACCGAGACAGACAAAGTGGCTCAAGATTTGAAGAAGGAGTTGTTGACCGTCAATGGCTGTTCGGAAGTCCGCATCAGCCGATCCGACTACCAACCGGAATATCAGGTAGATTTCGACCGAGAGAAATTGGCACTTCACGGGCTCAACACCACCGGAGCCGCCAATTATCTAAGAAACCGCATCAGCGGAGCCACAGCCTCTTATTACCGCGAAGATGGCGACGAATACAAGATAAAAGTCATGTATGATCCGGAGAATAGGCAGTCTATCGAAGACATCGAGAACATTCTGATATACAACGCAGCAGGTCAAGGCATACGAGTAAAGGACTTAGGAAAAGTGGTGGAACGAAGCACACCTCCTAACATCCAACGAAAAGACCGCGAACGTGTCAATACGGTGACTGCCGTAATTTCAGGCGCAGCATTGGGCGATGTGGTTGCCGAGTCACAAAAGAAGATTGCCAACATGGACATTCCTTATGGCATCAACGTAGAGCTTTCCGGATCTTACGAAGACCAGCAAGACTCCTTCCGCGACTTAGGAACATTAGCCATCCTGATCATCATCTTGGTGTTCATCGTAATGGCGGCCCAGTTCGAATCACTGACATATCCGTTCATCATCATGTTCTCCATTCCATTTGCTTTGTCCGGTATCATTCTCGCACTGTTCCTCACCAACCAGACATTGAACGTAATGTCCCTATTAGGAGGCATCTTGTTGATCGGTATCGTAGTAAAGAATGGTATTGTGCTGATTGACTACATATCATTGAACAGAGAGAGAGGAATGTCCATCATCAGCTCCGTGGTGATGGGAGGAAAATCACGTCTGCGTCCGGTCGTTATGACCACGCTAACCACCATCCTTGGTATGGTGCCAATGGCCATCGGAACGGGCGAAGGTTCGGAGATGTGGAGTCCAATGGGTATCTCCGTTATCGGAGGTCTGACCATATCCACCATCCTTACGTTGATATTGGTTCCTGTACTCTACTGCATATTTGCAGGTACCGGCGTCAAGAATACACGAAAGAAACTAGCAAAGTTAAACTCATAACAACGTGGAAGAATCCAAAGACTGCCATCGGAAGAGATTTTCCGATGTGCAGTCTTCCGGATCCACACTTGTCCAAATACAAGATTACAATGAAATCAATATTAATAACATTCGACCAAGCTTATTACGAAAGAATAATAAGCACACTTGAGAAGATGAACTGCCGTGGATTCTCTTATTTGGAGCAGGTTCAAGGCAGAGGATCCAAAACGGGAGACCCTCATTACGGAAGCCATGCGTGGCCATCTATGTGCTCAGCTATCATCAGTGTGGTAGATGACGACAAAGTTGACTCTATCCTAAAAATCCTCCATGAGATGGATTTGGAAACAGAGCAACTAGGACTAAGAGCCTTTGTGTGGAACATAGAACAGGCTATTTAAAAAAACACATTTTTTCATTTTTCAGTTACTTACAAAAAGCCAACCGGAATCTATTCCGATTGGCTTTTCCTCTTTTGGTAATCGTCAAAAAATCCTACATAGCATTAATAGAATGGGCAAGACACACCCCTCTTCTCAGGAATCCGTTATTTCATTTTCTTTCGGAAAAGCTGTGCCGGCCGATGTCCGGAGCCTTCTGTATATTCATTTGTCTCCTCTACATAAGCAGAAGCCTTTCTCCTAAAATTTGCGGGCAGAATCGAAATATTCAAGACAGTTTCCTGTACTCTCTGCAAACTCGATAGTGTAAACTTCTCCGGCATAAAATCGAAAATCATATCGAAATCGACAATATTAACCTGAAGCACAGCTAGCGCAGTAGCAATAATATTAGCATGGTCGAAAGCCAAACCGTCGCTCTTCTCTATTTCGAACTCAAACTGGCCAAATTTATGCTGCGTTTCATACAAAGTTGCCGTCAGTTTCAGATCGCCAGAGGAAAGTGTCAATAACAACCTACCATCCTTCCTTATAAAATCAACATCAAACCACCTCGCATCTATGGCGTCATCTCCGCCTCTGGCAGTCACAGTATCTGTCATGATTGAGACAAAGGCATTGGAGATGATTCTACCACGCGGATCCCTATTAGGCTCACTGAATGTACCTATCTGCATCAAAGCATTCGGGACGACACCAGTTTCCTCTCTAATTTCACGATAAGCACAATCCTTAATATTCTCGTCACCTCTTAAGAAGCCACCCGGCAATGCCCACTTATTCATATACGGATGTTCTCCACGCTTCACCAACAACAAAGACAACGTCTGCACATCATCTTGCCGATATTGCTCCGTCTTTTGCGGCTGCAAAGCAAAAGCAGCGACATCAACAGTCGCAGACACTTGTTCATAATTCTTTATATCATACGACTCAAGAAACAATTCTTCATCCGACTTTCCATCCGTATGTCTCTTCTCAAAAATATAATTTAGTTCTTTCTTCGAGCGCTTCGAGTAAAACAATGGAATCACACCATTGATAAAATCAGCTCCCCGTTCCGTCAAATATAGTCTATCATCTTTTTTCTCCATCAATCCATTCTCGATTACGAAAGCAATCTCTTCGGCAAAATAAGATTCAAAATCGACACCAAACCGATTTTTGAAAGCATTAAGATCAACAAACGCGAAATAGAAAGCCACCGAAACCATCTTAGCTATAGATTCCTCCTTCGGCAAATCATAAATATCCTGCAATGGCAGTTTACCTGCCAAAATTGCAGACTTATAACGCTCCATGCGTTTTTCCGCAGCTCCCAAATTATAAGCCAAATAGTTCATTCCGAACGACTGAGCACCGAGCCCCATCCCCACATAAGGGGTACCATATATAACGCGTTTGGTCAGATAATCACTCGTACCATAATCTTCAGGGACCCTACTAAACGTGTTCTTACCTACGTTGGCCTCATACCCATTCTCCGTCAACAAACGGTACGCAATCCGATATTGGTAGAGTGCCTTGTAAATTGAAACGCCACCTGCCTCGGATTCCAACTTAGTTCCTTTATATCGGTTCCTATATAGCGTAATATACTCAGGATTCAGTCCGATTGCGTATTTCAACGTATTTTTGAAATCGACATCCGTCTGATGCAAAAAGCCATACATCAGATCAATATTAAAACGCTCGTAACCAGCATCTCTTATAGAACGCATAGCCTTCTCATACAACGAAGTAGATCCATCTCGGCCCAATTCCTCTAGCAACTTTTCCGAAACCGTCTGAATTCCCATACTGATGCGAGCATACCCCATATCAAAAAGAGCTTTTATTTTCTCCGGTTCTTGTGCCGCCACAAGAGGTGTCGTTTCCACACTGAAAACCACATTATCGGCAAATGAAAATAGAGATGTAACTGCGTCTGTAAGACGTTTCAGATTTCTAACAGACAATTTGGCTGGAGTCCCTCCTCCTAAATCATATCCCACAATCCTCTTTCCCTTAAGAATCTCAGCATACATGGACATCTCCTTCAGGAGCAAATCAACATACTCATCCTCTAACTGCGCATCACAGGTATCAAGTACAACATATTCACAGAATTTGCATCGAGACTTACAGAACGGAACATGAATATAAAGCGACAATTCGTCCACATTTTTCCATTCTGTACGAACAAACTTGTCAATTTTCTCATCTCCATCCAATCTGTACTCTTTAAAAGATTGAGGAGTCAAAGGATATGCCGTATTAGCATAATGGTGATAAAGCAACCCCGTCTCATACGTTTCAATACATTTCATAGGCTTATTCAATAAATTATCATATTGATATTATCACAAAGATAATATCAATATGATAATTTACAAACTTTCTTTGCAAGAAAAGCATTCTTTAGAGAAAAAAGTATGCTACGGACAAACCTATACATTTCCATTTTGAAACACGGCTCGACCTCCCGTCCTGAAAACGTACGCCGGGAGATTTGGTAATTGTTCCCGTCTTCTGACCGGATGGCACCTTTCCAAACGGCCAAAATACTACTCGCCGGTCAGGTACACTTCTGTATAGTCGTGATGTACGGCGGGCAAGAATTTATCCAGCAAGTCGGACGCCTTAATTTTCAAGCTAGTGGTGTTGATACAGGGATGGCAACCGAAATATTCATCGGAGAGAATTTCACTGTCTATCAGCAAGCTGACGTTATTGTCCGTATCGTTCATCAAGCCCATGACACTCACGGAACCCGGCGTGATGTCCAGAAATTCAGCCATCCGCTCGGACGATGCGAACGACAACCTCGGGCTGTTTATCTGACTAGATATTTCCTTTGTTTTGAAGACCTTATCACCCCTTATCATCAAGAGGTAGAATTTAGTCTGTTGACGGTTGCAGAGGAATAAGTTTTTGCAGATAGTCAGATTCAGCTCCTTTTCAATCGCCTCGCAGACGGTCATCGATTCCGCCGCCTCATGATCGACATACTGATACGCCATCTGGAGCTGATCCAACAAATCATATACGCGCACCTCCTTATCCAAACGGCCACTCATATTTGCCGGACGTCCTGTCGTTAGTTGCATAGTTTCTTATTATTACGTCTTACTATCAATTTTCAATCAACCTAAAGAATCAGGTTCATCATCTTTGTTTATATTATTCGTAGCATCAAAAGAAAGAAATATCTCCAAAAATGCAGTTTCCGAATAGAAATAATTTGGGTTGTCAATTAGTTTTTTGGGTCTGTGTTGAATCGTGTGGGTAACTTAATGAAAACAGTTGACTTTGGAACATTAAGAGAAGTGAGGAATATCTGCCTTGGGGTTGAGACTGCTTCCAAGTCATGTTTGACGGAAAAAATC
>Ga0116173_1000659_pt1 | contig 31232 bp, 30 predicted proteins | sample AD_UKC085_MetaG_FD_89800 | JGI IMG/M metagenome (GOLD analysis project Ga0116173, IMG submission 89800) | Active sludge microbial communities of municipal wastewater-treating anaerobic digesters from USA - AD_UKC085_MetaG | ecosystem: Engineered > Bioreactor > Anaerobic > Digestate | place: USA...
AGCATTGACTTTTAGACTGCCCTTAGTGGTAAAAGAAGTATACCCATATGTTAATACCGACTTTTCCTTGATGGAAGCAACATCCCTGGCAATGGGAAGCATAGGATTATCGGCTGAAAATATAAATTTTCACACCCTTCCCGGAACAGCTCAAACGCGAAACGGCTTGTCATTTTATATGTTAGATTATTTGGCAACGAAAGATTTGATTTATTCGGTATTAGGTATGCCCTAACATCAAATGGTGCCAGGCACCACATTAATGTGGTGCCTGGGACCGTCTTGTGTGGCATGGTTTTGTGCTACTGGTTAATAAATATCCGTGTCAGATGGAGCCTTTTTATTTATCAGCATTTGCTCGCCTCTACGCACCATTTCTCTGACGCTGAGACCATTAACAATAGCAGGATACATATTTGATGTGGTACCGTTAATAACTGGCATTCCCAGTTCTTGGGCTATTTCCGTTTTTAAATCATTTATGGCCTGTTGTGCTTCAGGAACTAATAATTTATTTTTGCTCATACTATCGCTCCTTCCTTTAAATGAAGCTAAAAATACAGGCAGAAATTGCCATGAACGAAGCAAAAATATTAATATCCAAAGCATTTGAAGAATCGGTACCATAAATTAAATAGCAGGATTTTTTTGCTTCGTTATAGTTAGTATTATCATTGAATATAAAAATAAACTGTAAAAAATTTGGGAAAAAAATAGGGGACACCTTTTAAGAATGTCCCCTGTTGTTTATCTTGGTACGGTTGTTGGAGTTTCCAAATCAGAACAGGAGGGTCTGCATATACGTCTTCTTATGCCGATGCCAGCAACATTATTACATTGGAATCCTCCGCCTGTGCCGAATACTTGGCCGCAGCGCTCTCTTTCGCCTGCCCCCATTACTCGTCTGTTATCGCAATCAAAATCTCTGTCTCGTATTCCCAAAAGGTCTCTATTGTCGCAGCGGAATTCTCTGTCGCGTATTCCTAAAAGGTCTCTGTTGCAGCAGCGGAATCTTTCTCCGCCTGTACCTAATACATTGCTGCAGCACCTTCTGCCTCTGTCACCAAAAACCTCATCGCAGAAATCTTCTGCTGCATCCAATAAATCTTCACACCTTCGTCTGTCGCCAATGCCTAATACACCTCGGCAGCGTCCCGTTCCGTCAATACACCCGGGACCTCTCAAAGCAATTCTCTCGATTCCCGCAACATCGTCTCTGTCTCTTCTTCTACATCTATTTCTACAAGAACTCATCATAACACCTTATTCGTTTTATATTTTGAGCCAAGCTCATTATTACTATATTCAAAATTGTACAAAGTGTTACGGCAGTCCATAAATATTTTTATATGATTCTTTAAATCTCTCCGAAATAATTTTTTTCCTGCATGTGTCACAGATTTTTTCTTCTTCATCTCCTAAATGGGTTTCAATGAATTTAAGAGCTTCTTCGGTTGTATATTCTTTCTTGCATATGGAGCATTTAACCATTTTGAATTCTTTGTTCCATATTGTTCTGATACCATTGATTTCTGTCATGGTTATTGCATTTGTAGGACATACCTCGGCACATGCACCGCAACCGATACAATCCTTTGAAGAATCATCATAGGGAGTGGAAACTTTTTTGCCTGTACCTCTGTTTACCGGGGATATGGATGAAGTACCCATTTTTTCACAGGCTTTGACGCAAAGACCGCAAAGGATACAGTTTTCATTGCTGTTTAGGTCCACATATCCGGCCGGAGCTTTTATCTCATATTCTTCAGCTAGTTGCTTAATATATTCATTGTTGGGAGTCTTAAGCAGGAGGAGAAGGATAATGTTTTTTCTCATGGCTCTTATTCTATCAGAGTCGGTGATAACCTCCAGGCCATCTTGTACGGGATAAACACATGCTGAAACAATCTTTGTTCTGTTTCCTTCCTTTGCTTCAACCATGCAAAGCCTGCACCTGCCCTGACCTTCAAATCCTTCCTTATGACAAAGATTGGGAATATAGACTTTGTTTCTTTTGGCCAGTTCCATCAGGGTCTCTCCGGGGAGGCCTTCATATTCAACATTATTTATTATAACTTTCAATTAATCCACCTCCTATCTTAACTGCTCCTGAAGGACATACGGTGAAACAGGTACCGCACTTAATACACTTGTCACTGTGTATAACATGAGGCTTTTTTAATTCTCCTTCAATAGCATTTACAGGACATTTTCTGGCACAAGCGCCGCAACCGATGCATGTATCCCGGTCTATTGAATAGGAGGTAAGATTTTTGCATACTCCTGCAGGACATCTTTTGTCAACAATATGTTCCTTATATTCATCTCTGAAATACTTTAAAGTGGTCATAACGGGATTAGGCGCGGTCTTGCCTAAACCGCAAAGGGAAGCTTCTTTAATTGTGTCGCTTAAACTTATAAGCAAATCAATATCTTCCTCCCGGCCTTGACCCAGGGTAATCTTGTTAAGGATATTGAGCATGGTATTAATTCCTTCCCTGCAGGTGGTACATTTGCCGCAGGATTCTTCAGATAAAAATTCCATATAATACCTGGCAAGTTCAACCATACAGGTGGTATCATCCATTACAATAACTCCTCCTGAGCCCATCATGGAACCTATTTTGCTTAAACTGTCAAAATCAAGGGATATATCCAGGTATTCCGCAGGGATACACCCTCCTGAAGGACCTCCCGTCTGTGCCGCTTTAAAGGGTCTGTCTTTAATAATTCCTCCGCCTATATCAAATACCAGTTCCCTTAATGTAGTCCCCATGGGAATTTCAACCAAACCGGTATTTTTAACTTTACCTACAAGAGAAAAAACTTTTGTTCCAGAATTTTTTTCTATACCTATTTGATTAAACCATTGGGCTCCCTTTAAAATAATCGGCGGTATGTTTGCCCAGGTTTCAACATTGTTTAAAACCGTAGGCATGCCCCAAAGTCCTTTTTCCACGCTTCTTATATATTTAGCCCTCGGTTCTCCCACGTTTCCTTCAATGGATGCCATCAGGGCGCTTGATTCTCCGCATACAAATGCACCCCCGCCCCTTACTATCTCCAAATCAAAATCAAAGCCGCTGTCTAGAATATTTTTCCCCAGAAAGCCGTGTTTTCCGGCATTGTCGATTGCTATCTGCATATTTTTTCTGGCTAACTGATATTCGTCCCTGATATAAAGAAATCCCCGATTTGAATTGATTGCATAACCGCAAATAATCATTCCTTCAATAACCGTATTGGGGTCTCCTTCCATGATACTTCTGTCCATGAAAGCGCCGGGGTCTCCTTCGTCTCCGTTACATACCACATATTTGGGATAATTATCGTATTTAGAGCAGGTTCTCCATTTGCTTCCCGTAGGGAAACCTGCACCACCCCTGCCTCTTAAGCCCGATTTTTCCACTTCGGTTATTACTTCATCAGGAGTCATTTCAAACAAAACCTTCTTTAAAGCCTTAAAACCGTCTCTTTCCTTGTAATCTTCAATATTTTTAGGGTCAATCTCACCAATGTTTCTAAGGGCAATTTTTTGCTGGTGTTTGTAAAAGTTAGCATCCTTATGGGATACAATTTTTTTCTTGGAATTGGTATCAAAATAAAGAAGCCTGTCTATTATTTCACCCTTTGAAATTGTTTTTGAAATAATTTCATCAACATCTTTTGACTTGACTTTAAAATAAGAGATTTCATCAGGCAGAATTTTTACCACGGGTCCCTTCTCGCAAAGACCGTTGCATCCGGTGGCTTTTATTTCCGGGCTTACTTCTGTATTTGTATCTTTTAATTTTTCCAGGAAGCTGGTATATATTTCAAAACTGTTGTTTGCAAGGCAGCCTGTACCGCAACATACCAATATTTTTCTACTAGTCATTTTCAACTGCCTCCTTGTATTCATTAATGACTTCAATAACTTTATCCCTGGTCATGGCCCCGAAGTATTTGTCGTCAACAACCATCACGGGTGCAAGGGCGCAGGCTCCCAGGCAGTTGACTATTTCAATTGAAAATAAACCGTCGGCTGTTGTTTCCCCCGGTTTTATATTTAACAAATCGGTTATTTCACCTATAAGGGTATTGGAACCTCTGATGTGGCAGGCTGTGCCGTTGCATACCTTGATAATGTGCCTGCCCTTTGGCTTCAGACTCAGGGCCTTATAAAAGGTAGCCATGGAATATATTTCACTGGCGGGAACCTTTAAATAATCTGAAATAATGAAGATTGCTTCTTTTGGAATGAAATTAAACTTGTTTTGAATATCCTGGAGAATGGCCAAAGTGAATCTTTTTTCCGGCCTGTAATTATGGATTATGGTGTTTATATCAATTGTTTCTATTGTCATGAAATCACCTTCGTTTTTTGTTATGAAACCCGGAGTATGAAGATACTCCGGGCTATTAGAATTAAAATGCTTCTGCCAAACCTCTGCTGCTTATTGAGAGTTCATTTAATTTTTCTTCTGTGGGAACTCCATATTCATCCCAGCCTCTAACCTGGTAGTATTCATCAAGCATGGTTATAAGTTCTGTTACCTTACCCTTTGATGGGCCGCTTGTTACAGGTTCATTTAACAGCCTTGGAGGAAGCATGTCATCTTCTCTAGTTAAGCCTGCTTCCAGGTTAAAGAGCTTTTCAAGATTCCATATTCTTTCTCCGGCTCGGAGCATTTCTTCATCCGTATGTTCAAATCCCGTGGTGCCCCGAAGCATTGCCGACACCTCCGGAAGTCCTATTGCAAAGGTTGTGAATAAACAAATATCCGACGAATCAACCAATGCCGTTAAATCCTGGAATAATTTAACCAGGGCAGCCTTGCCTTCGGTTGACAATGGGTCTGTTTTCATTGGAATACCCAATACTTCTGTTGAGGTGACATATCCTCTTACATGGCAACCGCCCCTGTTGCTGGTTGCATATGAAAGACCCATTCCTTGTATTGCTCTTCCGTCATATGCAGGCATTTCTTGTTTTTTAACTGTCATTGACAATTCGGGATGACCATACATTTCAGCCAAACGGTAAGAACCTAAGGCCAGCTTGTCGCCGAATCCTTGCCTGTAACCTGTTTTTTCCGTCAATTTCATAATGCTTAAAGCATCCCCGAATTTCAATTCTTCTCCGCTCAAATCTTCTTCTCTTATATAACCTTTTTCAAATAATTCCATGGCACAGGCAATTGTTGCTCCCATGGTAATAGGGTCTAGTCCAAGCATGTTGCAAACATGGTTTGCCTTATTTATTTCATTTAAATCGCTTATTCCGCAGCAAGCTCCGTAGGACCAGCCTGCTTCATATTCGGGACCTGCCACGATGCCCTTGTATTTACCGTCAGGAATTCTTATTGTTCTGCCGCAGCCTATCGGGCATGCAAAGCATGCTTTATTTCTTACCAAATAGTTTTCTGTCAGGTACTCGCCGCTGATTTTTTCCGCCTCTTCAAATCTTGAAGATTGCCAGTTGTTTGTAGGAAATGCATGCATTTCATTCAAAATGTTGACTAAAATTTCTGTTCCGTAAGTTGCAAGACCTCCTCCGGTACCGGTTACCGCATTGGCTGTAACTTTTTCTCTTGCATTTGCTACGGCTTTGTTAAACTGCATGGGGTTGGCAACTCCAAGACCCTTGGTGCCTTTTACAACAACGGCTTTTAAGTTTTTGGAACCCATAACGGCGCCAAGTCCGGACCTTCCTGCAGCCCTGTCCTTATCATTCATAACGGCTGCAAAAAGAACCAAATTTTCACCTGCCGGTCCTATACAAGCAACCTTAGCATCTTCTTCATTTTCACTTAAAAGTATATCGGTTGTTTCAAATACATCTTTGCCCCAAAGGTGTGAAGCATCCTTTAATTTTACTAAATCATCATTTATATGCAGGTAAACAGGGGAGCTTGCTTTTCCTTCGAATATAATCCCGTCATAGCCGGCAAACTTCAATTCGGGGCCAAAATAACCTCCTGTATTTCCGGCACCGATAGCACCTGTTAAAGGCGCTTTTGCCACTACATTGAATCTGCCTGCACAAGTCGCGTTTGTTCCCGTAACCGGACCTGTCATAAATATAAGCTTGTTTTCAGGACTTAAGGGATCGATTTGAGGGTCGATTTCTTCATATAAATATTTGGTCCCAAGACCTCTGCCGCCTAAGTATTCCTTGGCATAATCCATGTTTAATTTCTCAATTTTTATGATTTTATTGGTTAAGTCGACTCTGATTATTTTTTCGGTATAACCTCTCATTATATAACCCCCTCTCCAAATGCCTCTTTAAATTGGTTGGCAATAACTTTTCTTTTATCCAGGGTTGAATCTAACTCCTTGTATTGAATAGCTCCATAATTACATGCTTTTACGCATTGCGGGTCTCCCTTGCATAAATCACATTTAATTACCTCTTTAAGCCTAATGCTGTAAGTCATATTACCAAAGGGGCAGGCACTGACACACATTTTGCAGCCTATGCATTTTTCCTTGTCATAATTGACAACGCCTGTTTTTTCATCCTTGCTTAGAGCATTAACAACACATACTTTTACGCAGTGAGGCTCATCGCACTGCATACACGTCATAGGAACCCTTAATCCCACATCTTCGTAAAAGAGTACTGATATTGCTGAATCTTTGGGGTTAAAGGCATCGCTTTTGCTGTAAGAGCATGCCAGTTCACATGTTCTGCAGCCGGTACATTTGTCAGGTGAAACAACTAAACCTTTAGACATTAAAAAACCCTCCTTAAAATTGAATGATAACAGCTTATTTTAATCTCAGTGATTAAAATAAAAGGGATACAAATTAACCATGTTAATTTGTATCCCTTTGCGCAATGGCTGGTGTAAAAATTGCTTTTTACGCCTAACGTTCATAAAAACCCCGAGGGCTTATATGAATCGGGATGCGTATTTTACCCTCCTGCAACAGGGGGAAATATTGTCAGTACATCATTGTCATTCAAGTATGCATCTGTATTGCTGTAACTGCCGTTTACAAGCACTATACCTAATTCTTCTTTCCTTATATTTAAAGTATTAAGGATATCAATAATTTTGGTTTTATCATCTATGGTAAAACGTTTGCTTTTAAACCGACCGACTCTGAAAGAAGCAAATAAACGCACTTCTATTTCCATAAAATCACCTGTAGTAATTATATCAAAGAACAATCATTTTTTCAACATTTTTTTGGAATAAAATGGGACAGTTTATACTGTCCCAAAAATCAAGCCCCTGGTCATATCATTTCTTCGGCCGTCTTCATCAATCAAAAAAGAGATACAATTGCATAGCAAAGGATCTCATTTTGTTTTATGTCATAAGTATATTCTTCTTACAAAAGGTTATATAATCCCAAAGTTTTTAGGTGTTGATATTTTTTTGCCATAATATCTGCCAGGCTAAGATCTAAGGCTTCGCACATTGATGCCAGATAGAACAGCAATTCACCCATTTCTTCTATAATTTTATCTTGGCATTTAGGACATAATTCACCTTCAATGTGAGTATCCAGCTCTTTTTGATTTTCTTCCAAAGATTTATGAGGTGAATATATTTGCTTTGTTGCATGTATTTCAATGCAGCCGCAATGTGTAGCAGACTTGAAAACGGCTCTGTTAAGCATGGATGTTTGTTCATCAAGTTTTGTTACAATATCCAATATGCTCTTGTTCAACAATTGTAGATCAGCTGTTGATTTTTGAAATTCACTACAGTTGCACGTCATATTTTCAACTCCCTTCATATATTAGATTATACTTAAAGACAAGCACTAATGTCAATTACTTTATTGTACATTTTATTAAACAAACCTTTTGATATTAAGCATAAAAAAATACTGACAGAATAAAATATAAAGAGTATATATTTAGGGGGATGTTCATGAAAAGAATAATTTCGATAATTGCGATTATAGTATTTATTGCTGCACTTTTGTTTTTTTTCAGATACTTTAGGGGAAAGGGTGTACAAAACGTGAGTTTTGATAATATCAATCCTGAAGATATACCAAGACAAATCACTGAGGTACTTCCAAATTACAGGATGAAAGAAAAAGCTCTGGTTTGCAGAATAAATGACGAAATTTTTGTTGTCGTTACCAGGGGAGAAAAGAATACTGCAGGCTACGAGGTTAGAATAGATAAAATAACCTTAAGCAACGTAGATGGAGAAGGAGTACTTACTGTTTATGCAGAATACAAGGACCCGAAGCCGGGAGATGTAACAGCACAGGTTCTTACATATCCCTTTGCAGTAGTTAAAACAGAACTGGAAGAATTGCCCCAGAAGGTTGTTTTAGAAAAGAGCTACAAAAATTAACTAATTTCGTAACTTGTTGTCAAAGACTGTCTTTTTATGAGATATTATGCAAATCTCAAAAAAGCAGTCTTTTTTTGTCGTTTAAGAGAGCAACCTTATCATTGCTATGAATAACATTTTTGTCATTCTGAGAGCTTTTAGCTCGAAGAATCTCATGAGATCCTTCGCATTCGCTCAGGATGACAAGCGTATTGAATATCTCAGGATTACATATATTTTTATATATGTTAAAAATAAACATTTCATTTTTTTTAAAAATAAAGTAAAATATTATAATAATAGTTGAAATTTTGTCATTTTGTGTTATATTAATATTATACGCTATGAGGTGAAACAGTGATTGAGTTTAATAATGTTACAAAGATATATAAGAAAACTTTTACCGCTGTAAAAAATGTCAATTTAAAAATTGATAAAGGCGAATTTATCTTCATTGTAGGAAAAAGCGGAGCAGGTAAAAGTACCTTAATAAAATTATTGCTTAGGGAAATAAGTCCTTCGGAAGGAATTATTACATATAATAATCAGGATATTAATAAAATCAGAAAAAGAAGCGTGGCGGAATACAGAAGGCGTATCGGCTTTATTTTTCAAGACTACAGGCTGCTTCCTAAGATGACTGTATATGAAAATATTGCATTTGCCATGGAAATGATTTGTTGTCAGGCAAAAAACATTCGAAGAGAGGTTCCACTGGTTTTGAGCATGGTGGGATTAAGCGATAAGGCCAAATATTATCCCGATGAATTGTCAGGAGGAGAGCAGCAGCGTGTTGCTATTGCAAGAGCTATTATTAATAAACCTGAAACCGTAATTGCAGACGAGCCTACAGGTAATTTGGATATGGAAACATCTAAGGAAATAATGAAAATATTGACGGAAATAAACAGGCGAGGAACTACGGTTATTATGGCAACACACGACAGAGAAATAGTAAATCAGTATCAAAGAAGAGTAGTTGAGCTTAAAAACGGTATTGTTATCAGAGACATCAAGGCAGGGGGATACAGCTATGAATCCGAAGAAGATTAGCTATATATTCAGACAGGCATTTAAAAGTATGTGGCGAAATCGAATGATGGGTTTTGCTTCCATAGGCTCAGTCTCGGCAGTACTGATAATTCTCGGATTTGTTTTAATACTGGTATTAAATATAAATAATATGGCAATGGTTGCCAAGGAAACTTTCGACCAAATTGCAGTATATATAATGGAAGGCGTGGATGATGAGCAAATAGAGGAAATGGGTAACTCCTTCAGAAAAATCGACGGAGTAATGGGAGTTGCATTCCAAACAAAGGACTATGCTCTTGAAAAGGTTAAGGAAGATTGGGGCGAAGATGCTATTTTACTGCAGGATTTAAGACACAATCCTTTTCCAAACACATATATTGTACAGCTTTCCGATGTAAGCAAGGCAGATAAAGTAATTGCACAACTGCAGACTTTTGAAGGTGTTGATAAGGTAAGGTATTATCAGGATGCCGTAAACACCCTTATAAAGTTAGCTGATTTTGTTAAAAAATTTGGAGCAGGCATAATAATAATACTTTTATTAATAAGTGTATTTATTATATCCAATACAATCAAGATTACGGTTTTAAGCAGACAAAGGGAAATTGAACTTATGCAATATATCGGAGCTACCAACGGATATGTCAGAGGACCTTTTATACTGGAAGGTGTCATGTTGGGACTATTGGGCTCTGTATTGGCAATTTTACTTATTATGCTTGGTTATAATTATACCATCGATTATCTCGCCGGTCGTTATGTTGCACTTATATCGGGAATGTCAGGATACTTGGTCGGCGTTGAAATGGTACTGTATGACCTTATCATAATTTTTATGACAATAGGAATAGGTATCGGAGTATTAGGAAGCTTGGTTTCATTGAAAAAATTCTTGAGCATTTAAGGAGTGTATTATGTTTAGAAAATGTGTCGCTGTTATTCTGTTAATAATAACAATAATAGGTATTTTTCCGGCAAATGCAGGAGGAAGTATTGCTGATCTAAGGTATAAGCAGAAACAAATAGAGCAGCAAATCAAAGACATACGTAAAAAGGCAGAAGAACTTAAAGGCGAAAAGAAAAGTATTGAAGCTGAAATTCAAATTCTTGACAGTGAGCTCAGAGCATTAACTCTGGAAACCGAAAAACAAGAAGTTCAAAAGCAAGAGCTAAATATGCGAATAGCAGAATCAGAGCAAAAAATTGCTGAGCTGACTGATGAAATAGATAAGAATAATATGCTTTTGGAGCAACGCTTAAGAGCTATGTATATGAACGGAACAGGCGGATATCTGGAAGTAATTCTCAATGCCGAAAACCTTATCGATGCATTAACAAGAATGGATTTGATTCAATTAATCGTTAAAAGCGATGTTGAATTACTAAAAACTATAAATGAACAAAAGAAAGAAGTTGAGGAATTAAAAGCTGCCCAGGAAATCAGAAGGCATGAGCTGACTGCAGTAATTAATGATTTAAATATTAAGCAAAATGAAGTATTAATAGCTTCTCGTTCAAAAGAAAACTACATGTCCAGCCTGCAAAATAATATTGAAGAAATTCTAAGACAGGAAGCTGCCATGGAAGAGCAGTCAAAGCAAATCGAAAAAGACATTATAGCATTACAGCGTGCTGTTGAATATGCAGGAGGCGAATTACTGTGGCCTCTCCCCGGACATTACAGGATTACATCCGAATATGGAGGAAGGATTCATCCGATAACAGGGGTTTGGTCAACTCATGGAGGTACGGATATTGCAGCTCCATACGGAACGAATATTCTATCATCAAATGACGGGGTTGTAATATATGCAGGATACCATTATTCTTACGGCAATTACATAATTGTTGACCATGGGGGAGGAATTGCAACACTCTATGCCCATTGCTCAAAGTTGTTGGCTTCAGAGGGACAAGCAGTAACTAAAGGCGAGCCCATTGCAAAGGTTGGCTCAACAGGAGAATCTACGGGAAATCACCTTCATTACGAAGTAAGACTTAACGGAGTCAGGAAAAACCCGATGGAATATTTAAAGTAATGATAGTTAGGGACGGTTCTTTTCAATCACACGAAAAGAGCCGTCCTTGATATTCTAAATAAGGAGTAATTATGAGAATTGGAATAGTCGGTTTTGGAGGAGTAGGCAGAGCATTTTTAAATTTAATTTATAACAAAAAAAATAAATTGGAAAGTGAAGGAATTTATTTTCAGGTTAATTATATAATAGGCAGAACCGGTGGAGTTTATAATAAGCATGGCATAGATTTACATAAATTTATTAACTTTCTTTTCGATGAAAAAGACATAACCAAGTATTGTGACGGGGGAAAAGCAGAAGATATAAATTTTGAGCTTATGCTCAATAATAAGGATATAGACTTAATGGTTGAAATGACACCTACCAATAAAGAGACCGGAGAGCCCGGCATGACTCATATCACAAGGTGTCTTGAAAACAATATCAATGTAGTGACATCTAACAAAGGACCCATACTGCTGGCTTATCATAAGTTATATAATTTGGCTAAAGCTAATAAGGTACAACTGGGTATCGGTTGTACAACGGGAGGGGCACTGCCTTCTATTAACGGAGGATTTATCGATTTGGCCGGAGCCGATATTATTTCTATTGAAGGAGTTTTAAACGGAACTACGAACTTCATTTTAAAAGAGATGGAGGATACAGGCTGTAATTATGACGATGCCCTGAAGGAAGCTCAAAGGCTGGGTATAGCTGAAACAAATCCGGCTCTCGATGTTGAAGGATTTGATACTGCTTCAAAACTGTTAATATTAACAAATGTATTGATGAATACGGAAAAAACTATGGATGATATATTTATAGAAGGCATTACAAAATTAACACCCCATGATATAAATAGAGCAAAATCCATGAACAAAAAATATAAGCTGGTAGGTAAAACACAAATTCTTGATAATAAAATAGAAATGGAAGTAAAACTGCAATTGCTGGACCCCTCCAATCCTTTATACGGAGTTGAGGGTAAGAATAAAGCAGTAAGATATATATCCGACACATTAGGGGAATTAACGATTATGGGCGGAGCTTCGGGAGTTACTCCTGCAGCAGCTTCAATATTGCGAGACATAATAAATATTAACAGAGGTTACAAGTTTGTAAAGTAGATTTTTAGTTGGCTGGGGACGGTTCTTTTTGTTCTTGAAACAAAAAGAACCGTCCCTACTTTCACGCCACGATAATCGAGTATACTCTGTGTTTGTCATCCTGAGCGTAAGCGAAGGATCTCAAATCAGAGCTGTTTTTTTGGTTTCATCCATCAATTCGTCTAATTTTTCTGCGTTCATGGTTTCATATTTCAACAGGTATTGAGCAATTTTATCAACAACTGCTTCATTTTCTCTAATTATCGCCATGGCGCTTTCATATGCTTCTTTTGTCATTTCTTGAGCTTCATCCTTGATATTGTCTAAATAATATTTAATAAATCTTTCATCAATGCATGTGTTTTGAGTATTTTTGCCCATGCCGTAATTGCAGATAATTTCATAAATAATATTTGTGGACTCTTTAATATCATTTGAAGCACCCGTCGATATTTCACCGATAAATATTTCTTCGGAAGCTCTGCCTGCAAGAAGTACAATTACTTTGTTGCAAAGCTCGTTTTTCGTGTAGAGGAATTTATCTTCCGTAGGGAATTTTAAAACATATCCCAGGGCTTTGTCTCTTGGAATTATTGAAATTTTCTGAACTTGGTCTATATTAAGAATTTTAGCAGCAACTGCATGACCTGCCTCATGATATGCAACAATTCGTTTTTCCTTGTCTGTTACCGTGGAATGTTTTATTTCCAAACCTGCGGCAATTTTTTCGATGGCAAATTCAAAATTTTCATTGGTAATTTTTTTTGATTTTTCCTTTATTGCTTTAAGTGCTGCTTCATTTGCTATGTTGGCAAGCTGAGCTCCGGAAAACCCGTGAGTTTTAATGGCAATATCCTTAAGCTGAACCTTTTTGTCAAGAGGTTTGTTTTTAGTGTGAACTTCCAAGATTTTAAGTCTGGAATGAAAATTAGGGTTTCCGACATAAATTTTTCTGTCAAATCTGCCGGGCCTCAGCAAGGCTTCATCCAATAAGTCCAGCCTGTTGGTTGCAGCAATAACAATTACATTGCTGGTGTTGTTAAATCCGTCAAGCTCAATTAACAGCTGGTTTAGGGTTTGATCCTTTTCATTGTTGCTGTCGGCATTTCTTTTGGCACCAAGAGCATCCACTTCATCTATAAAAATTATGCTGGGTGCTTCCTTTCGAGCTTTTTCAAATATGGTTCTCACCCTTTTAGCACCTACACCTACATATTTTTCTACAAATTCCGAGCCGCTCGAATAAATGAATGTTGCTTTTGCTTCTCCTGCTATTGCTTTAGCAATAAGTGTTTTGCCGGTTCCCGGAGGTCCGTATAAGAGTATGCCTCTTGGAACCTTTGCATCCATTAACCTGTATTTATCTTCATTATTCAAAAAATCTATAATATCCATTAAATCTTCTTTAATCTCCTCAAGTCCTGCCACGTCATTAAAGCTTATTTGAATTTTTTGCTCATCAATTTTTTTCTTATCAAAATATGTTACGGTGGAAGCTATCTCATTTACTTCCATATCATCATCTTGTTTCTTATTTTTCATATAATAAAACATTGCTTTAGAAATAAACATTGTATATAATAGTAACGGAGTAAAATATAGTAGTGGTAGTTTAATGTTTTGAGGTAGTGTAGCAAATAAAAGAATATATACTATAAAGAAAATTATTAATGGGAAATATTTAATTTTCATATTACCTCCTTATGTCGAAAACTCTAAATATTTTTATTGATATCTTTATCTTTACCATTACAAAAAAAGTTATCACGTAATTCTATAAATAATTGTTGACATTTATTGTTATGTTGTATATACTGTTAAAGTGTTCAAGAAGAAGTAACCGCTTCTCACCTTGCGGCGTTTTATGAACTGCCGGCAAGGTTAAAAAATAAATGCAATTTTGTATTTTTTTAGATGGCGGTGAAAATCGCTGTTTTTTTTATAGCGCTGACCCATTTTTAGAGGTATGGGGACACACTTTGAATAGAAATATAATATAATATATTATTATATATAAGAAACATCTGAAATTTTAGGAGGGATGGATTATTAAGGAACTTCAAATCAACGAGCAAATTCGTGAGAAGGAAGTAAGAGTTGTTGACTCTGATGGTAGCCAGCTTGGCATTATAAGTACAAAAGAGGCTTTAAAGATTGCGGAAAGCAAAAAGCTTGACTTGGTGAATGTATCGCCTAATTCAGATCCGCCGGTGTGCAGGATTATGAATTACGGGAAATATAAATATGCTCAGGCAAAAAAGGAAAAAGAGTCTAAAAAGAAGCAAAAAGTAATAAGTGTCAAAGAAATCAGAATGACACCAAATATTGAAGAGCATGACCTGGCAGTCAAAGCTAAGAATGCATCAAAATTCCTTATAGACGGTGACAGAGTTAAAGTTGTTGTGCGTTTCAGAGGAAGAGAACTTGGAAAGATGGATAGGGGCAGAGAAGTATTGATGCAATTTGCTGAAATGACATCAGAATATTCTACAATAGATAAACACCCTGTTGTAGAAGGCAAAAATATGTCTATGTTTTTGACCCCGAAAAAATAACTAAAGGAGGAACCACTATGCCAAAAATTAAAACAAACAGATCAGCTGCAAAGAGGTTTAAAAAAACCGGAAGCGGTAAAATACAAAGAGCAAAATCAGGCAAAAATCATTTCACAGGGAAAAAAGCTTCTAAATCAATCAGAAATTTAAGGAAAGGTACATTGGTATCAGGAGCTGACGAAAAGAAAGTAAATAAATTAATACCATATTAATATGGAACATAAGGAGGAACAACAATGGCAAGAGTAAAAGGTGCTGTAAATGCCAAGAAAAACCATAGAAAAATATTGAAACTTGCTAAAGGATATTACGGAGCAAAGAGTAAATTATATAAAACAGCAAACCAAGCAGTTATGAAGTCACTTTCATATGCTTATGTAGGAAGAAAATTAAGAAAAAGAGAATTCAGACAGTTGTGGATTGCAAGAATTAATGCTGCAGCAAGACAAAACGGATTATCTTACAGCAAATTTATCAATTTGTTGAAGGTAAACAATATTGAAATAAACAGAAAAATGCTGTCAGAAATGGCCATTCACGACCCGGAAGGCTTCACAAACCTTGTGGAACAAGTAAAAATATCCTAATACAAATTAATACCCTATCAAGACTGTATATACAGTCTTTTTTATTGCAAAATAGTTTCATCATGCTATAATGAATTCATATAAGAGGCTACTTAGGAGTTATTTATGGATATTATTACAAGCAAGGATAATATTAAAATTAAATATATAAGAAGTTTGAATATGAAAAAATTCCGCGATGAAGAAAATGCATTCCTTGTGGAGGGAATAAAGTTTGTTGAGGAAGCCATAAATGAAAATGCAGATATCAAACTATTGCTTGTAAGCGAGGAAACACTTAATAAAAGTGAAGTGAAAAAACTCATTGATTCCATAGATGAAAGCAAGGCAGTTGTATGTACAGCCCAAGTGTTTAACAGTGCTGCTGATACCGTTAATGCACAGGGAGTGCTTGCTGTAATCAATAAAAATACCGCATTTCAAAATGATATTATCGATAAATTCAATTTTATTATAATGTGTGATAGAATTCAAGACCCCGGCAATTTAGGTACTATTATAAGAACTGCCGATGCTTTCGGACCTGCCGCCTTATTAATTAATAAGGGATGTGTTGATATTTTTAATCCAAAGGTTGTCCGTGCTTCTGCAGGTGCAATTTTCAGGGTTCCCCTTATTCATTCAAAAGATGATTTAGAAGTTATAAATATTATGAAAGATAAAGGATTTTATATAGTATCAACTGTTGTTGATTCCGAATACTATATTGACAACATTGAAAAAAGGAACAAAATTTGCATAGTAATCGGGAATGAAGGACAGGGAGTATCGCAGGATATTATTGATAATTCGGATATTTCAGTGACCATAAAAATGACAGGGAAAGCAGAATCAATTAATGCATCTGTAGCAGCAGGCATATGTATATATGAAATAAGAAAAAAGTTGTTGAAATAAACTTTTCTATGTAGTATAATCTTGCGATAAGGAGACATACCTCTTCATATAAATTAAATATTAGGCAATGATAAAGAGTAGTAAGTATAAGTAAATGCTTTTTAGAGAAAAATCATCATAGGCTGCAAGTGATTTTAGGCATTTATACCGAAGTTTCGCTTTGGAGCCTGCAGAATGAAAATTAGTAGTTTTGCACGGGAATACCGTTATTCAAATAAGACTAATGAAAATCAACTATGTTAATTTTCATTAGTGAAAAAGAGTGGTACCGCGGACTTCGCCTCTTATGGAGGAGTCCGTAATTTTTTTATAAAGGAGTATTTATGAAAGAGCAATTATTAAAATTAAAAACCGAAGCATTGAACCGGTTAAAGGAATGCAATGACAATGCAGATATTGAGAAAATCCGTATTCAATATTTAGGGAAAAAAGGTGAATTAACATCAATTTTGCGCTCCATGGGCTCGCTTTCCGAGGAAGACAGACCGGAAATGGGAAAACTGGCCAATGAAGTAAGAGCTCTCATAGAAGAAGCAATCCAATCAACGAAGGAAACAGTACATGAAAGGGAATCAGAAAAAAGACTGAAAACTGAATCCTTGGATATAACAATGCCCGGAAGACAACCTGAAATAGGAAGAAGACATCCTTTGATGAGGGTTAAAGAAGAGTTGGAAAGCGTGTTTATGCGAATGGGATACGATGTTATCGGCGGTCCCGAAATTGAAACGGTAGCCAACAACTTTGATGAATTAAATGCACCATACGACCATCCTTCAAGAGACTGGTCAGACACATTTTATATTTCCGAAGATTTAGTACTTAGAACACATACGTCACCGGTAGAAATAAGAGTAATGAAGGAAGCAGTAAGGGAAGGTAAGCTCCCGATTCGTATGGTATCGACAGGCAGAACATTCCGATTTGATGATGTTGATGACACACATTCACCCATGTTTCACCAAATGGAATGTCTGGTTGTAGACAAAGGCGTTACAATGGCAAACCTCAAGGACTCAATTGACCAGTTTGTCAGGGAATTATTCGGAAGCAACGTGAAAACACGTTTTAGACCTCATAACTTCCCATTTACTGAGCCAAGTGCAGAAGTAGATGTATCCTGCCATATATGTATGGGCAAGGGATGTGCTGCATGCAACGGAACAGGATGGAGCATGGAGCTTTTGGGCTGCGGAATGACTCATCCGAATGTTCTCAGAAATTGCGGCATCGACCCTGAAATTTATTCGGGATATGCATTCGGAATGGGAATCGACAGAGTTGCCATGGTTAAATACGGAATCCCAAACATCAGGTTATTATTTGAAAATGATGTTAGATTCTTAAAACAATTTTAGGAGGTTTCTTATGTTAGTACCTATTAAATGGATGAAGAAATATGTGGATATTGATGTTGATGATAAAACATTGGCGGATAAATTAACACTTACCGGCTCTCATGTGGATGCGGTAATCGATTATAACAAGGAAGTTAAAAGGGTTGTTACGGGAAAAATACTGGAGATAAATCAACATCCTAACGCTGACAAATTGGTTGTTACGTTGATTGACATAAATGAAAGCGAGCCCGTACAAATAATTACCGGAGCAAAGAATATAAAGAAGGACGATGTGGTGCCTGTTGCCTTGGAAGGGGCAGAACTTCCAAACGGATTAAAAATTAATAAAACTAATTTCAGAGGACTTCCATCTTACGGGATGATGGTTTCTTATGAAGAATTAGGATTTGAAGATAAGGTTATTCCAAAGGAATCAAGAGATGGAATAATTATTCTGCCTTCTGATACTCCCTTAGGTGTGGATATTAAGGAAATTTTGGAACTTGACGGAAGTGCTTTGGAAGTTGAAGTTACATTCAACAGACCCGACTGCCTTAATATAGTGGGAATGGCAAGAGAAGCTGCAGCTACCTTGGGAACACAATTAAAATTCCCCGAAATTAAAATTAATAATGAAGAAGGAAATATTAAGGATTATCTTAACGGAGTTGAAATTGAAGATGAAGATTTGTGCTCCCGTTTCTATGCAAGAGTAATAAAAGATATTAAAATAGGACCATCACCTTTATGGATGCAAAGAATTCTGATGGATGCAGGGATGAGACCAATTAACAACATAGTTGACGTTACAAATTTCGTCATGCTTGAGTTAGGTCAGCCTATTCATGCTTATGATTTAGAAAAACTGGAAGGCAGAAAACTTATTGCAAGAAGAGCAAAAGACGGTGAAAAAATTGTAACGATTGACCAGAATGAAAGAGAATTAGATAACAATATGCTTGTAATTGCAGATTCAAAAAATCCTGCCTGCATTGCGGGAGTAATGGGCGGATATTATTCGGAAATCAGCGATGATACTAAAATAATGGCATTGGAAACTGCAAACTTTAATCCCAAATCCATAAGAGAAACATCCAAAAAGATAGGATTGCGCTCTGAAGCTTCTGCAAGAAACGAAAAACCCATCGGGTATGTTCTTTGTGAAATTGCCAGCAACAGAGTATGCCAGTTAATTGAAATGATAGGTGCAGGAACTGTGGTTGGAGGTTACCTTGAAGCAGGGAAAAATGAGTATGAACCTCCTGTGGTAACTTTGAGACCCCATCGTGCAAGTTCGCTTCTGGGTGTTGAAATACCGGTAGCCGATATGCTTAAATTTCTTAATACTTTGGAAATAGAATCAGTATACGACGGTGAAAAGATAACTTCAAGAATACCTTATTTCAGGACAGATATCGAGCAGGAAGCCGATTTGATCGAAGAAGTCGGAAGGCTTTATGTATTTGAAAATATTGAATCAAAACCGTTAAGAGGAAGCACAAGAGTTGGAAGAAAATCCGACCTGCGCATGGTAGAGGATGAAATCAAGTCGATTCTTACCGGTATGGGATTGTATGAAATAACCACATATTCTTTCATAAGCCCCAAGACCTATGACAGTATATATGCAGCGGAAGACAGCCCTTTGAGAAATTATGTAAGAATATTAAATCCGTTGGGGGAAGACTTTTCTTCCATGAGGACAACTCTAATGCCGAACATGCTTGAAGTTATACAAAGAAATTCCAACAGGGGTGTTGAAGGAGCAAAACTATATGAAGCAGGAAGCATTTTTATTCCGAGGGACCAGCCCGTTGCTGAAGAGCCCTTCGAAAAGTTAAGGCTTTGCATAGGAATGTACGGCAGCTATGATTTCTATGACTTGAAAGGAATTATTGATGCCATGCTATCGAGATTCGGAATAAAGGCAGCATTAAAGAAAGTATCCGACAATCCAACATTCCATCCCGGAAGGACTGCCGCATTATGCGTTGATGATGATATAATAGGAATTTACGGAGAAGTATCCCCTAAGGTTACGGATAATTACGGACTTGACCACAGGGTGTACTTAGCAGAAATTGATGTCGAAAAAATTCTTCAATATAAAAATACAGAGTGGAAATATGAGCCCTTGCCTAAGTATCCTTCAATGGTAAGAGATATTGCGGTAATTGTGAAGGATGATGTGCTTGCAGGCGATATGGAAGAAGAAATCAGGAAAGTAAATCCTTATTTAATTGAAAGTGTTGAATTGTTTGATGTGTATAAAGGGGAGCATATAAAGGAAGGATATAAAAGCACTGCTTTTTCTGTTACTTACAGAAACAAGGAGCGCACCATGAAAGAAAAAGAAGTAGAAAAAATTCATGAAAAAATCCTCCAGGTTCTTTCAAACAAATTTAATGCCGTCCTAAGATGACAAGGGGACGTGACAAGGGGACGGGGGTACTGTCATCCTGAACGAAGTGAAGGATCCCCCCCTGTCATCCTGAACGCAGTGAAGGATCTCATATTGTATTGATATATATAAGATAAGTAATATGAAAAACATTAGAAGGAGAAAAAATGAATCCAGTTGCTTTCAATATATTTGGAATAGATATTATGTGGTATGGTGTATTAATATCTGCAGGTGTGCTCATAGGAGTTCTTATAGCATTAAAGGAAGCTAAAAGAACGGGTTTTAGGGAAGATGATTTGATAGACTTTCTATTATATGCAATACCTGCAGGTATAATCGGTGCCAGAGCATATTATGTTATATTCTCTTGGGATTATTACAGCCAAAATCCATCTCAGATAATTAATATAAGAAGCGGCGGACTTGCAATTCACGGTGCAATCATTGCAGGTGTCGTAACGGGAATATTGTTCTGTAAAATAAGAAAAATTGATGTGCTGGAGATTCTTGATTTGGTAATGCCCAGCGTTGCTCTAGGTCAATCAATAGGAAGGTGGGGAAATTTTATAAATCAGGAAGCCCATGGAGGTCCTACAGACCTTCCTTGGGGTATAATAGTGGACGGGCAAAAAGTTCATCCCACATTCCTCTATGAGTCAATCATTGATTTTTGCATATTTTTGTTCTTAATTTGGTTTAGAAAAAAGAAAAAAGCAAGTCACGGTCAAATATTAGGTTTATATTTAATATTGTATTCTGCAGGAAGATATTTTGTTGAAGGTTTAAGAACAGACAGTCTTATGTTTATGGGAATGAGAGTTGCTCAGCTCATAAGCATTGCATCAATAGTTATCGGAGCAACTCTGCTCATATATTTAAGAAACAAAAAAACAATATAAAAAACAAAAAGAACTCCATGATTGTCATCCTGAGCGAAGCGAATGATCTCAGTATGTCATCCTGAGTGAAGCGAAGGATCTCGGTATGTCATCCTGAGTGAAATGAAAAATCTCTGTTTGTCATCCTGAGCGAAGCGAAGGATCTCATCTTTTGAAAGGAGATAAAGTGTATTATGTTTATATACTGACAAATAAATACAATAAAGTATTATATGTCGGTATTACTAATGATTTAATTCGCAGAATATATGAACATAAAAACAATTTAGTAGAGGGCTTTACATCAAAATATAATGTGCATAAGTTAGTTTATTATGACTTAACCAGTGATGTTATGTCAGCTATAACTAGGGAAAAACAGATAAAAGGTTGGACTCGAGATAAGAAAATTAAACTTATTGAATCTATGAATCCGGAATGGAAGGATTTATATTATGATATAATATAAAGATGAGATTCTTCGAGCTAAAGCTCTCAGAATGACACGGATGAGATTCTTCGAGCTAAAGCTCTCAGAATGACATTTCTATACTCTTCGCTAATATGAAGAGTTTTTTTTATGCAATGAATAAGCTTATGTTATCTTATGCAACAGAGAAGAGACTCAAAGATTGTCATCCTGAGCGAAGCGAAGGATCTCATGAGATTCTTCGAGCTAAAGCTCTCAGAATGACACGGATGAGATTCTTCAGCTAAAGCTCTCAGAATTACAGGCAAGTACTTTTCGCTGCGTTAAAATGACAAGTATTTCACTCAAAAAAATGACAAAAAAAAATTTTTTGTATTTTTTAAAAATAATTGTGGCATTTTATACCCACTATGTGGTATAATACACCCAGTAGGTGGTAGAAAATGTTTACTGGTGAATATATACATTCATTTGATGAAAAAGGAAGGGTTATAATTCCTTCAAAATTTAGAAATGAACTAGGAGAAACATTTTATATTGGAAAAGGTTTGGATAAATGCTTATTCGTTTATCCTATTGAAACATGGACAGAATTCGTTGGTAAGCTTAAAAACTTATCTACCTTCAACAAGGAAGAAAGATTTTTCTTAAGACGATTTGTTTCAGGTTTTTCTGAATGTTCTTTCGATAAACAGGGAAGAATATTAATACCGCCTCAACTTAGAAGTTTCAGCGAATTAAATACAGATGCTGCAATTATAGGGGTTATAGACAGAATTGAAATTTGGAATAAAGATACTTGGGATGAATATTCCAATAATGAGCAATTCGATTTTGACAGCATTGCCGAAAAAATGTCGGAATTGGGGATAGGCTTATAAGGAGGAAGCATGGATTACATACATAAACCGGTTTTACTTGACGAATCCGTAAAGGGACTGAATATAAAAGAAGACGGTATTTATGTTGATTGCACTCTTGGGGGGGGAGGCCATACAGAAGAAATCTTAAAAAAGGCAACTAAGGGGAAAGTCATAGGAATTGACCAGGATGATTATGCTATTGAAAGAGCGTCAGAGAAATTAAGCGGCTACAAAAATTTTATGCCGGTGAAAAATAATTTCAGCAAAATCGAAGAAATTTTAAATGAACTTAGTATTGACAAAATTGACGGGATAATATTTGACCTTGGTGTTTCATCATTTCAACTGGATATACCGGAAAGGGGTTTTTCTTATAATTATGATATGCCCCTTGACATGAGGATGGACAAAAGTCAGACAACCACTGCAAGACATATTGTAAACGGTTATGAAGAAAATGAATTGACAAGAATTCTTTGGGATTACGGTGAAGAAAAATGGGCAGCAAGAATTGCAAAATTCATTGTAGAGGAGAGAGAGCAGGAATTTATTGAAACAACGGGGCAGCTTGTATCAATTATTAAAAAAGCAATACCTAAATCAGCCAGGCAAGAAGGCTCCCATCCTGCTAAGAAAACATTTCAAGCAATAAGAATTGAAGTTAACCGAGAGTTGGAAATACTTGAAAATACAGTTAAGGCTGCAGTTGAAAGATTGACCAAAAAAGGGAGAATCTGCGTAATAACATTTCATTCACTTGAGGATAGAATTATAAAAAATACATTTGCGGAATTAAACAAGGATTGTATTTGTCCTCCCGAGTTTCCCAAATGCATGTGCGAACACAGAAGAAAACTAAAAATAATTACCAAAAAACCAATAACTCCGTCAGAAGAAGAATTAACAGAAAACAGAAGAGCACACAGCGCGAAATTAAGAATAGGTGAGAGGGTGTAAAGAATGTCAGCACTGAGAAAAGAAGCTGTTGAGTTACATGAGCATGAATTAGAAAAAGAATATTCTCCAAAAAAGCGAATAAAAAGAAATAAGAGAAATAATACTTTTATAGAGAGTTTAAAAAATTCTGTCATGATAGCAATTACTTTTATATTAGGAATTTTAATAGTCTATAATTATGCCGTAATCACTGACAAGCAAATGGAGCTGAATAATCTCAATATTGAAATAGAAAATCTTAACAACGAAATTGACAAATATAATATAGCTTTGGAGAGTATTAAAAACACTAACAGCATTGAAGAAATGGCAAAAGTTTATTTAGGTATGAACTATCCCACAAGGAAGCAGACAGTATTTGTAGACTTTACATATGGCCCTGATGCAATTGAAGAAAAGAATATAATGGCAAAGGATGAAAATCTGTTAGTAGGATTAATTGACAAGGTAATAAGTTTCATTCGATAAGGGGGATTGCCATATGAAGAAGCGTGCAAAAAGCACTACTAACCTTCAAAATAAAAGAAGGATGTTGTTTTTTTTAGTATGCTTTTTTTTAGTTACACTAGCTTTGGTTGTAAGACTCGGTTACATACAGCTGATAAAAGGTGAAGAATATAGAAAACAAGCAATGGAAAACTGGTCAAGGGATGTTACCATAAGCGCCAAAAGGGGAACTATATACGATGCTAAAGGTAAAAAATTAGCAGTCAGCATAAATTCCAACACTGTCACATGTTTTCCCGCGGACGTTAAGAAAAGCGTAAATCCTACCGTTGATAATTCAATAGATGAAGATGACAGTATTCTTACTGCAATTTTAAAAAAGCTTAACAGAGCTATGTTTACTGAGGAAACTCAAGCTGAACAAATACCTGTAAATACCAAAACACCTGAAGAAATAGCTGCAATTCTGGCAGAAATTTTAGAGATGGATTACGATGAAGTTCTTGAAAAAATAACATCTAATTATAACTATGTAGTAGTAAAAAAATGGATTACAGATGAGCAGGCACAAAAAATAAGGGAGCAGGAATTAAGCGGCATAAGTATAATCGAAGACAATAAAAGGGTTTATCCTTACGGAAACTTTGCACCCTATGTATTAGGCTTTACAAACATAGACCAGGACGGCTTATATGGAGTTGAAGCCACATACAATAGTTATCTGACGGGAATACCGGGAAGAACAGTCGTAAATACCGATGCTTACGGAAGAGAGCTTCCTTTTGGCTATAATGAATATTATGAATCTCAGGACGGATTAGGTGTTGTGCTTACCATAGACGAGGTAATACAGCATTATGCTGAATCTGCAGCCGAGAAGGTTATGGCAGATTACAATGCAAAACGAGCAACAATCATAGTTATGGACCCTAATACTAGCGATATTTTGGCAATGGCATCAAAGCCTGATTATGACCCCAATGACCCCAGAACACCAATAGATGAAAACATTAAAGCCGAATGGGCAAATTTATCTAATGAAGAACTTCAAAATGCCTGGTTTGACATGTGGCGAAATCCTGCTGTTAATGATGTATACGAGCCCGGTTCAACATTTAAGCTGATAACCACGGCAACAGCTCTTGAAGAGAATGTTGCTACACTTGGCTCAACCTATTTCTGCGACGGTTATGTAAGACAAATCACAAGCCATAATATTAAATGTTGGAGATATTACAGACCTCACGGACAGCAAACTTTATCGGAGGCAATACAACATTCATGCAACGATGCACTTGCACAAATAGGTCTTGATATAGGAAAGGATGTATTTTACAAATATGTAAAATCATTCGGGTTTGAAGAGCAATCGGGTATTATGCTCAATGGAGAAGCAACAGGTATTGTAAAGAAGCCGGAATATATGAAGGATGTGGATGTTGTGACACAGGCTTTCGGCCACGGTGTTGCAATAACTCCCATACAATTGATTAATGCCGTTTCGGCAATTTCAAACGGCGGAAATTTAATGGTGCCGAGAATTGTAAAGCAGCTTATTGACGAAGACGGAAATATTATAAAAAATTTCGATACAGAAGTAAGAAGAAAAGTAATATCTGAAGAAACATCAAAAATTATGCTTCAAATTATGAAAGATTCCGCAGAAGCAGGAACTAAGCAAGCTTACAGACCGGGATACAGAATAGGCGGTAAATCGGGAACAGCTCAAAAAGTAATAGACGGTAAATATATTGAAGGCAAGTTTATATCTTCGTTTATAGGTGTGGCTCCCGTAGATAATCCCAGAGCCGTGGCGCTTGTTATGGTCGATGAGCCCGAAATGAGCATCGGGTATTACGGAAGTATAGTGGCAGGACCGGTCGCTGCAGATTTACTGGAGAATATATTAAAATATTATGATGTAGAGCCGGTTTATACCGAAGAAGAGCTTGGCCATGTGGAAAAACAAATGGTGACGGTTCCGAATCTTTTGGGACTTACGGTTGCGGAAGCAACAGATAAATTAATAAGCGCAGGTTTGGAAAGCAACATTACAATTGAAGTGGATGCTGAAAGAACGGTAAAATCTCAATTCCCGAAAGCTGGAGAGCAGGTTGTTAAATCTTCCATGGTTACACTGACACTAAATTAATGGGACATTGGGGAAGGTCCTCAGCGTCCCGCCAAAGTGACAAAAAGGACCGTCCCCAGTGTCACAAGAATCAATTGCGCAGTTTAATTAATTATGATAAAATTGCACATACTATCATACATTTAAATAGGAGTATACTTATGAATATAAAAAATCTGCTCAAAGAAATGGATTATTTAAGCTATATAGGCGAAGACGATATAGAAATAAGGGGCATTACAAACGATTCAAGAAAAGTTAACAGAAATGATATATTTGTGGCAATTAAAGGATTTACAAACGATGGTCACAAATTTATTGAAAATGCTTTGGAAAATGGAGCATCTGCGGTTATATGCGAAAATATTCCTGAAAATGTAAAAGGTAAAAGCAATTTTATCATTGTTAAATCAGCGAGAGCATCAATGGCTAAAGCAGCCAACATAATATACGGACGACCTTCCGAAAAAATGAAAATTGCCGGAGTAACCGGAACTAACGGCAAAACCAGCACTACATATTTATTAAATGGAATATATGATTATTTAGGAGTGAAATCAGGAATAATAGGAACGATGGGTGTTCTTATTGAAGGTAAAAAAATCAAAGTAGACAACACTACTCCTGAAGCTTTTGATATACAGCACTATTTGGCAATGATGCTTGAAAAGGATATTACACATTGTTGTATGGAGGTTTCATCTCATGCTCTTGAATTGAACAGAATTGACGAGGTTAAGATAGATGTGGGTATTTTCACCAATGTTACAAGAGACCATTTGGATTTTCATAAAACAATGGAAAACTATTATCAAGCAAAGAAAAAGCTGTTTTATTTAACAAAAGTTAACAATATTATAAATGTGGATGACCCTTATGGCTTGAGACTTTACAATGAACTTATAAAAGAAGGTATAAAAGCAATATCCGTAGGTATTGAAAATGATGCGGATATTAAAGCTTCAAACTTGAAAACCACGATGAATGGAACAACTTTTAACCTTAATGTAATGGGGAAAGAGAAAACAGCCCATGTAAATACTCCCGGAACGTTCAGTGTTCTTAATTCCCTTGGAGCTTTGGGAGCAGCATATGCACTGGGTGGAAATATTGATGATATAATTGAAGCTTTAAAACAAATAAAGGGAGTTACCGGAAGGTTTGAAATCCTCCCTAACAAGCTTGATTGTACTATAATACTTGATTTTGCCCATACTCCCGACGGTCTTCAGAAGGTAATGGAAACTATAAATGAGTTTGCAGAAGGAAGAAAAATTGTTATGTTTGGAGCCGGCGGAGAAAGAGATTTGTCAAGACGTGCCCCAATGGGTGAAATTGCAGGCAAGTACTGTGATTTAAGCATACTTACATCCGACAATCCCAGATTTGAAGACCCTTACGAAATATGTAAGGAAATAGCGGAAGGAGTTAAAAAGTCAAACGGTGAATATAAAATAATAGTTGAGCGCGACCAAGCCATATACTATGCTATTGACAAGAGCCAAAAAAAAGATGTAATATTGTTAGCGGGCAAATCCACAGAGCCTTATCAGGATATGGGAACCGAAAAAGTACCTTATGATGAAACTATGCTTGCTAAAAGAGCAATAAAAGAAGTGGAGAAAAAACGAGGATTGTCATCCTGAGCGATAGCTGCCTTTTTGTCATCCTGAGCGCAGCGAAGGATCTCAGGGTTTATAATATGAGATTCTTCGAGCTAAAGCTCTCAGAATGACACGTAGCTTTTTCATAGCAATGACAATTGATATAACCAATGAATTAGGAGTTATTATGCAAGGTAACGGACAAATAATAAGAGTAATAATAGTATCCTTTTTAATAGCATTGTTCTTAGGACCCGTTGTAATTCCGGTCTTAAAACGCCTTAAAGTAGGACAAAGTATACGAGAGGACGGACCTCAAAGCCATTTAGCCAAGTCGGGTACCCCTACAATGGGCGGAATTATTATAATATTAGCAATTTTAACTTCGATTATCACCGGAAGGCTCATTACAAAAGAAGTACTGGCTGTAATATTCTTCATGCTGGGTTTTGGGTTAATAGGAGCCATAGATGATTATAAAAAGGTGGTAATGAGACAAAATGAAGGATTAAAACCGTATCAAAAAATCGTGGGACAGCTGATTTTTTCCGTCCTGCTTGCTTGGTACGGCTCAAGATACAGCGCCATGAAAACTGCATTGATGATTCCATTCGTTAATATGCACATTGATTTAGGCGTTTTGTACATACCCTTCATTACATTTATTGCCGTAGGTACTGTCAATGCCGTGAATTTGACCGATGGACTTGACGGTCTTAACACCGGAGTAACATTGATAGTTATGGCCGCTTTCAGTTTGATAGCAAACAGTTTAAAAGAAACAAATCAAATATATGAAGGAATATCCTTGATATGTGCCGCAACAAGCGGTGCCTGCCTTGGATTTTTAAAACATAACGCAAATCCTGCCAAAGTATTTATGGGAGATATAGGCTCATTGGCTTTGGGAGGTGTTGTTTCATCAGTTGCCGTTTTATCCGGCATGGTTTTATTTATACCCATAATTGGCGGCATATACTTTGTTGAAGCACTTTCAGTTATTATTCAGGTTTTCCATTATAAGAGAACAAGAAGAAGAGTATTTAAAATGGCACCTTTGCACCATCATTTCGAAATGTGCGGGTGGAAGGAAACAAAGGTAGTGTCGGCCTTTTGGATTGCTACTCTGATATTGGCATTTATAGGTATTTATTCAATATAAACAACATAAGATAATAATGGGCATTATAAGGAAGGTAAAAAATGAATGTACTTGTGGTAGGATTAGGAGTTTCGGGCATTGCCTGCATAAAAGGATTAAGTAAGACAGGTGCGAATATTTATGCATTTGATGATTCAAACGAGGAGAAATTAAGAGACAGATTAAAAGAAGTAGAAGGTATTGAAGTTGAATACTTCTTCGGCAATGAAGAAATAAATAAAATAAAATTCGGGAATTTGGATTATGCCATAAAAAGCCCCGGTATCAAATATGAAACACCGATTATCGAAAAACTTGTTAAAAACAATATTGAAGTAATAAGTGACATAGAAGCGGCTTACAGGGTGACAAATTCACCCATCGTTTCCATAACGGGAACTAACGGCAAAACAACAACCACAACTCTAATTGGCGAAATGGTTAGAGAAAGCAAAAAAACCTATAAGGTAACGGGAAATATAGGTTTTGGAATATATTACGATGCATTAACGGCAAAGGAAGAAGAAATTCTTGTGGCTGAGGTAAGTTCTTTTCAGTTAGCAGGTACTTCAAAGTACAAACCTCATATAAGCGTAATAACCAATATTACTCCTGACCATTTAGACTATCATCACACGGTAGAAAATTATATAGAAGCGAAATTTAAAAATGTAATTAATCAAGATGAAAATGATTATGCAATATTAAATTATGAAGACGAAACAATCAGGAATCATTCTGATAAAATAAAGGCAAAAAAAATATTCTTCAGCTCCGAAAGAATTTTGGAGGATGGAATATATTCAGAAAACGGTCAAATGTTTTACAGAACCGGTAACAATAAACTATCCATTATCAATACAAAGGATATATTTATACCGGGGAAACACAATTTAGAAAATGCAATGGCTGCCGGCGGTGCTGCAATAGCTCTTGGAATTGATATTGAAGTTATATCAAGAGTTTTAAGAGAATTTAAAGGTGTTGAGCATCGTCTTGAATTTACCGGCGAATACAAGAAGGTTAAATTCTATAATGATTCAAAAGGAACAAATCCCGATGCATCAATTAAGGCAATTCAAGGAATCGAAAAACCGATTATCTTGATAGCAGGCGGATATGATAAGAAGTCATCCTACGATGATTTTATTAAGGCATTTGACAATAAGGTAAAAGCATTGATACTTCTTGGGCAGACTGCCGAAGATATTCAAAAGTGTGCTTTGAAATATGGTTTTGAAAATATTTACAGAGTTGAAACAATGGATGAAGCCGTGAAGAAAAGCTTTGAATTGGCCGAAGAAGGAGACAATGTTGTTTTATCCCCGGCATGCGCCAGCTGGGGGATGTACCCTAATTATGAAGTCAGAGGCAGAGATTTTAAAGAAAGGGTAGAATATTATGGAAGAAACCGTAAGAAAAGCTAAAGCCAGGTCAATTGATTGGGTATTGGTTTTTATAATAGTATTATTGGTCTTGTTTGGATTTTTAATGGTTTACAGTTCCTCTTATCCCGACGGATATTATAAATATGGGGGAGATCCTTTTTATTTTTTACGAAAACAAGTTATTGCAGCAGGAGCAGGACTTGCCGGAATGATATTTTTTGCAAATCTTCCATACATAATCTACAAAAAATTCAGTAAGCTGATATTATTCACATGTATAGGATTAGCAATGCTTACCATTATAATAGGAATTGCATCAAATGGCGCCCAGAGGTGGATAGAGATTGGCGGAATATCATTGCAGCCCTCGGAAATAATTAAAATCGGAGCTGTACTTTATATGGCTGATTATTTCAACAGAAAAAGAAGTGAATTGCCATCCTTTACCAAAGGTTTTTTGCCATCGTTGTTTTATATAGTGCTATTTTGCGGGTTAATTGCTATACAGGATGATTTAAGCACAGCTGTAATATTAGCCGGAACTCTGATGGTTATGTTTTTTTGTGCAGGAGCAAGAATCAGCCATTTAATACTGTTGTTTCTTCTTGCACTTGCGGGCATAATCGCACTGATTGCAATGCAGCCATATCGAATATCACGTATAATAGTCTTTTTTGACCCTTTTAAATATCCCTTGGATGAGGGTTATCAAATAATAAATTCACTGTATGCCTTGGGTACCGGGGGATTATTTGGTATGGGAGTAGGAAAAAGCAGACAAAAGTTTTTTCATTTGCCGGAAGCATACAATGACTTTATTTTCTCTATAATAGGAGAAGAGCTGGGCTTTGTTGGAGCGGTCTTTGTAATGCTGGGATTTGTGGTATTTGCATGGAGAGGACTTAGGATTTCAATGAACACAGAAGATTTTTTCGGAAGCCAGACAGCCTTAGGCCTGACTGTTATAGTACTGGTTCAGTTTTTAATACATGTTGCGGTTGCAACATCTTCGATGCCACCAACGGGAAGAGCCCTTCCCTTTATAAGCGCAGGTGGCTCATCGATAATGTTTTTGCTCTGCTCCATGGGGATTTTGCTTAATATATCGAAATATTCCAATACTTACAGGTCATAGTTATGTCATCCTGAGCGAAGCG
>Ga0116173_1000666_pt1 | contig 31134 bp, 29 predicted proteins | sample AD_UKC085_MetaG_FD_89800 | JGI IMG/M metagenome (GOLD analysis project Ga0116173, IMG submission 89800) | Active sludge microbial communities of municipal wastewater-treating anaerobic digesters from USA - AD_UKC085_MetaG | ecosystem: Engineered > Bioreactor > Anaerobic > Digestate | place: USA...
ACCTTCAACGTTCCATTCTCTCCGTAAACGACGATGTAATTCTCTTCAAGTCCTCTCGTTATCCAATTTGCATCCAACGTTGCAAGTGCGCCATTGGAGAGTTTCATCACACCATTCGCGATGTCTTCGACATTTGCGTTCTTCTCTAAAGTTGCAGTGAGCGCAACACATTCTTTAACCTCTAACCCAGTGATGTACCTTATCAAATCTACTTTGTGTACACCAAGATCACCCAGTGCACCGAATGCTGCCTTATCCTTATCGAAAAACCAGCCAACGTTCTGCGTCCAATTCTCAGGTCCCGAATGCCCAAACGCAGCTTTGACGAGCCTTATCTCGCCTATCATTCCACTTTTGATTATCTCTCTCGCCTTCTGGTTGTGTGGGAAGAACCTCTGTGAGTGATTGACCATCAAAATCTTTTCGGTGTTGGTTGCACACTCTACCATCCTTGTTGCTTCGATACTATTCGTAGCCATCGGTTTTTCGACTAATACGTGTTTGCCATGTTCAAGTGCATCGATCGACACGACTGCATGGAGATGATTTGGCACGGCAACGATCACAGCATCAACAAAATCGCCATTTGTTATATCTCTGTAATCTGTGAAGGATTTGACATTTGTTAAAGAAAATTTCTTAGTTACGTATCGCAATCTATCGGCATTTGGGTCCGAAATAGCGACTAATTCAGCAAGATCAGAGCTCAACAAGTTTGGTATATGTAGTACTTCAGCAATTTTTCCTGCACCTATCATCCCAACTCTAAGCTTCTCCATTGCACGCTCACCTCTCCAAGAGTTCTAAAGCTCACAATAGCTTTTCGATATCCATCAATCGTCTCCCGTACGGACTCAATGGCTTTCTAACCCCCAAAGACTTGAATACTTCGGCATACTTGCATCCAGTCAATATTCCCCTATACCCTGGTGCATACACAACAGATGGAAGTACCTCATTTTTGAATGTCTCAACATCAAATGCTTCTTTCATCTCGAAAAGTGCTTTCAATTTGAATGTATAGGATCTGGTAATATCTACTGCCACATCGAACGTAAAATCGACACTCGTGGCTGGTAATTCGTAGAGCAATATATCGTGATCATACTGCCTTGCAAGTTTTATCACTTGTTTTGAAACTAACTCGTGGTCGTACAATATTTCATTTGTCCAATGTGTGAAAACAACATCAGGATTGAAATCTTCGAAAATATTTTTCAAATCGCTTATCATGACGTCCATATTTATCTTCCCATATGAATTCTTTAGAGCAACGAAATTTGCTCCAAGCATACTCATTGCTTTATCGAAACCGTTTATCCTATCACCACATATTGAAACAGCAAGTACTTCGATACCTTTATCCGTAAACTCCTTTATCGTCCCGCCACAACCTATAACCGCATCATCACTATGAGCACAAGTAACAAGCACCCTTTTCACAATCATTACCTCCTCGCACTTGAGTCTCTTACAACTAAAGATGGTGAGAATATAACTTTTTTTGTGTTGAATTGACCATTTATCAATTCTAGGAGCATCTTCCCAGCCGTTTCACCCATCATCTCAACAGGCTGTCTGACCGATGATAGCGAAGGAACGGTAACTTCACACAGTTGCTTGTCATCGTCGAAACCAACGACCGCAACATCTTCTGGAACCTTCTTTCCTTCTTCTTTGAGAGCCTTCATAACGCCGAGTGCTACAAGGTCATTCATACAAAACGCACCATCGAAATGGTTGCGTTCATTCAATAACTTCTTAGCTGCCTTATACCCATCATCGAATGTATAACCAACTCTCACGATATGCGATTTAAGACCACTTTCTTTAATAGCAGCTTCGTATCCTTGCGCACGTTGAAGTGAGACGTACAGTTCTTGAGTGCCACCAAAATGGATGATATGCTTACAGCCGTTCTCAACAAGGTGCTTAGTCGCAAGATACGCGCCATAATAGTTGTCAACTACTATCGAAACAACATTATCACATTTGCACTCTTTATCGAAAATGACAACGGGAACATACTTAGAAATTTCGTCTATTAGTTCATTGTTTACACGTGAATTACCAACGATAACCCCATTCACACCGTAGAATCTTGCAGCTCTTATAAGTTGCTCCTCTCTATGCAAACTTCTAAACGAATCCATAAGCATCAACAGACACGTCTCACCGCAAGCCCTTTCAACACCACGAGTTAAATAAGCGAAAAATGGGTTGGTTATATCTGGTACTATCAAACCGAGTACAAAAGTTTTTGTTTTTGAGGCCATACTCTTTGCGTAAAAATCAGGTGTGTATCCAAGATTCTTGGCAACTGACAATATGTTCTTTCTAGTTTCATCACTCATTCTGCCCTTCCCAGAAAGTGCTTTTGAAACTGTTGAAATAGAATAACCAGTCTGTTGTGCGATATCTCTAAGCTTTACCATCTGAAAACCTCCGTCTTTATAAATGCATAAATATTAGATTCCAACAATTTTCTTCTCCGTTTTTCTTCTCTGTGCGCAAACGTTTTCCCAAATCATCAACAAGATGATATCAACTTTTGATTATTTTCCAAAATCCACTATTCTGCTAATCTCATTGAATACCGGGAAATAGATAACAAAAACTAAAATATTCTATCTTTTCTTGACAATTAGAGCTGATATCTTGCAATGTTTTATAGATGAGGTACAGACTTTAGTGAGAGGCGTGTAAAATGCATGTAGAATGATAGCAAATATGCTATTTTGGTAAAACGCTATCGCAAGGCAGTGGTATATTAATAAAGAATCGGGCTCACGCCCGATTCGAAAAATTCAAAAATTCACAAGAAGAACTCACAATATGTCGATGTTTAGAGCACATTATTAGCTTGAATAAGTAGAAAGGTCTAGAAAGCCGTGACCAGAAAGGGTGAATACGATAGAGTCCTTGTCATTTTTCTTGACTTCTTTCATGACATACGCTATTGCATGGGCAGATTCCGGTGCTGGAACTATTCCTTCAATCTGTGCAAAGATCTTTCCAGCATTGAATACTTCTTCTTGGGAAATATTGACCGCTTTTACGAGTCTTTCGTGGTGTAATCTTGAAATTATTGGAGATGCACCGTGGTATCTCAAACCTCCAGCGTGAATGGCAGGAGGTACAAAGTCTTTTCCAAGCGTGTACATCTTTAAGAGCGGAGTCAGCCCAGCAGTATCACCAAAATCGTATCTATACTCTCCTTGAGTTAGTGAAGGACAACTTTCCGGTTCAACTGCCACAAAATCTATGTTTTTCCCGTTGAGTAGGTCTGGTATGAACGGAAGGATTGTACCACCAAAATTAGAACCACCACCATGACATGCAACGATCATGTCAGGTTCTAGTCCAATTTTCTTCAGTTGTTCTTTCAGTTCAAGCCCAATAACAGTCTGATGCAACAAAACATGGTTGAGCACACTACCGAGTGAATATTTTGCATTCTGGCTCTTCAAAACGGTTTCAATAGCTTCCGATATAGCTATGCCAAGTGTTCCAGGATGAGAATCATCGAATTGTTTGCCGAAATCAGTTAGGTTACTTGGACTTGGACTCACGGTACCATCGAAAAGATTCATCAAGTATTTTCTAAAAGGCTTTTGCTCATAGCTTACTTTTACCATAAATACTTTTATCTCGAGACCAAACTTTTTTCCCGCATACGAAAGTGCGCTTCCCCATTGACCAGCTCCTGTTTCGGTTATCAATGTCTTCACATCTGAAATTTTGTTGTAGTATGCTTGTGCAAGGGCAGTGTTCACCTTGTGACTTCCAGTTGGACTAACGCCTTCGTATTTGTAATATATCTTTGTCTTTGTACCAAGGTATTCTTCAAGAAATCCGGCTCTTATCAATGGTGTTGGTCTGTAGACAGTATACTCTTCGAACACGGGTTCTGGAATTGGGATGAACCTTTTGTCGGATAATTCTTGCTCGATCAAGGGTTCCGGAAAGATGGTTAGCAATTTTTCTGGACGCATTGGCTCATGTGTCTCAGGATCAAGTGGTGGATCCAGCTTAAATGGTAAGTCAGCAAGCACGTTGTAATAACTTCTTGGCATCTCCTCTGGTTTTAAATACACATACTCTCGTTTCATCATTCTCTACCTCCTCCTGTGGTTTTGGGTTAAACTCTTTCGTATTTCAGAGTCATATTAAGTTATACTAATAAAAAAGCCGGGTATGATTGATTTATCATACCCGGCAACTGTCCACTTAAATTCTCTAATTCTCTTGCACCTTTTCTGTATTTAAATAAGATACAGATCAAGAAACAAGAGGCGGACAACCACCGGTCGTCCACCACCAGAAATTCTTTAAATTTGCAGTATTCTCGATAATTGGTTTCTTGCGTTTCGTAGTTACAATGTTCTTATCCATCTATCAGCTCTCCAAATGTCTTATCGAAATAGTGAAAATTATTTTTATTGATTTCGGCTATTTTATCATTTCTAAGAATGAGTGTCAATAGTTCGCGTTAGATCCTATTTCCATTTTAACTTCTTCTCCATCGTCTTTAACAGTAAGTATGATATGAATACCATTACCATATATGCGGTTGTTATCTTGAATGTAGAATTTGAATTCATTGTTATAGGTCTGCTAAATGTTCTTCAAATAACTCGTGTAATGAATTTGAGTTTTCTCCGTCATTTCAATACTTCTTTTAGTTGTTCAAGGGTTATATCCAACAAATTCTCACCGATGTAGTCGATCGTCTTCTCATCGGCCTTTTGTATCTTCTCTTTTAGTTCATCCGTTAGGTCTTCACCAAATTTCTTGCTCAGGTTCTTTAGCACAAATTCTATTTTGCCTTCTAATCTACCTTCCAGTCTACCTTCATTTCTTAACTTTTCAGCTACCGACATAATCGCCTCACTCCTTCCTGAAAGTATTTCTCTCGCTTCCGTTTCTATTATCTCAATGCTCGCATCTTCTCTTACCGATAATATGTACCTTATCGATGCATCTACAAATCTCTCAAATTTTTCTTCTGGAAAATCTCTTATCTCTTCGAATATCTTCCTCATCCACTCACGAAACTTCCCCATGTCTGTTATCACAACTGCTCGCATCACTTCGAGCACTGCTTTCGTTAGTGCCATCCCTACTATGCCCATCTGTGCTGATGGTGAGAGGTCGTATACCTCGTATTCGTAACTTGGTATGTACTTCTTCGTTTCTATGTACTGTAGTAGTGATAAGAACAATTTCAACGACAGAAATATGATCAATCAGCACCATGTTACGGTGACATATAATTACGACAATTATGATGAGCTAAAACGCAGTTTATGATTTTGGTCTTGTATATTTCTTTATTTTTTGTGCTAACTTCTCTTGTTCTGTCCAGTATCCATCCAACAGACCTTTCGATGCGAGTTGACCCAAGAATTTGCGCTGATACTCTCTTAGTATGCCTGGTCCATAATTGAAGAGCGGAGTACCTGGTAGTGGCATGAACGTGTGTGCATGGACTTTTGCATTGTATTTCTGAACTATTTTCTCTATAAAATTGAAAGTCTCTTCCACGTCTTGCTTTGTTTCAAATGGAAATCCGAATATGAAATCTACCTTTGCGTAAAAACCGTTGTTTGCAAGTGTCTCGAGTGCTTCTTCAACCTTTTCCACCGTGTGCCCTCTTTGGATCATATCGAGTATTCTGTTACTTCCGCTTTGTGCACCGATTACTAAGTAGTCGTGATTGACGTATTTCTTTACAACTTTCAACACTTCGTCCGTTATGCTCTCTGGTCTCACATCCGATGGGAATGTGCCAAAATATATTTCTGTGGCTCCCGTGGATTTTATTTTGAAGAGTAATTCATCTATCGCATCTACATTCGGTGTGACACCGTTCTTGCTTGCATAGCCAAATGCGTTTGGTGTGATGAACCTTGCAACTGTCTTATTGTGCATTACTGCTGCTTTCTGATATTCAACGATATTATCAATGGACCTGTGACGCACAATCTTGCCTGCAAGTTTCGGTGTTTGACAGTAACTACAATTGAACGGACAACCACGTGAGATTTCTATCGGCATGAATAATTTCTTTTCCACGCATAGTGGTGGATAGTGGTCCAACGTTACCCTTTTGGTGATACCATCGAACATCTTTAGTTCTGGTTTAACTCCATTGAGGAATTCTATGATGTTGTCCTCACCATCTCCCAAAAACACATAGTCAAAACCAACTGACAACGTTTCTTGGGGCATGGCAGTAGCGTGTGGCCCACCTGCTATAACTGTGTAGCCTTTGTCTTTGAGAACACTGACCTCGCTACTCACAGTATCAAAATCAAAACTGGTGAAAGAATAAGCAACTACAGTACCCGTTGTTGGGTACTGTAGTATGGTATCGATGTCTCTTGCCTCGCAGACTTGTATATCGAGTTTCGAGACTATTGCAGCAACAAGCACAGTTACACTATATCTATTGTGCTTATTTACACGGAATATGATCCTTTCATATGATGGCTTTACATGTTTCTCAAAACCTTCCAATTATTATTCTCCCCAAAGTATTTTCTTTACTTCCATTGCGTTTTCTGCAAGTAGCAAACTGTGCCCGCTGTTTATGAACACTACCGTCTTACATTCTTTTCCGTAAGTCAAGTTGATCATCTTCCCACCGAGTTGGTTACTGGATCTTATCCGCCTTGATATGGTGGAACTTACTGGAACTACTGCAGTTACCCTATCCCTCATTATGTACACACCATCGTTTATCTTAGAAACTGGATCATCTGTTGGCATATAACCACCTCCGCCATAATCTCTTCACAATTTCTTGCTTTTCCATTTTCACCGATATCACCTATATTATACACCATTATACAAAATTTTTCACCGTATCACGCTTTATTACGCCTTCATACATCATCGCAACTACTGGTAACCATCGACATCGCAGGATTAAACGTTGAATCTAATGTTGATTACATCACCATCTTCAACAACATGCTCTTTCCCAACGAGTAACATCAGTCCTGCATCTTTAACTGCCTTTTCTGATCCCAGTCTTATCAAGTCGTCGTACTTTATTATCTCTGCCCTTATGAATCCACGTGCTAAGTCGGTGTGTATGGTACCCGCGGCATCGAGTGCAGTTGAACCTTTTTTCAGTGTCCACGCCCTTACTTCGTCTTTCCCAACTGTGAAGAACGATATGAGCCCGAATTGATTGTAAAGAGCCCTTGAAAGCCTCTGTATACCAGTTTCTTCAGTCCCAAGGTCTTTGAGCAGCTCCATACGCTCTTCTTCGCTGAGTGAGTTGAGTTCCATCTCCAGTTTACCGCAAAGCTCTACGTATGCAAAATCATTCTTCTTGCACAGTTCTACTATCTCTGCCTTTGTCTCATAATCTTTATTAGAAAATTGCTCTTCATCTACGTTGACTACTACTGCAATCGGTTTCAACGTGGCAAGCGAAAATCCGCCGAGCATCTTTTTTTCTTCGTCTGTCAACTCTATCTTCGAGAGCAGCTGCTCATTACCAAGCGCTTCTTCCAATCTCTTGAGCAGTTTTAGTTCTATTTCTTCTTTCATTTCTAACTTTCGTTTGGCATTTTCCAATCTTTCAATTCTGCTAGTGACGACATCGAGGTCTCTGAATAGGAATTCATCTAACGTTGCCTTCAACTGCTCCACTGGTTTTTCGACTTCTGGATAAGAGACAGCATCATTCTCAAAGGCCCTCACAACGATCATCAGTGATTCTGCCAACTGGAGTGCACTGAAAACAGCCATTCTTTCTTTCTTATCGTTTATCTTCAGCGCAGGTGTATCGTAAAATTCGAGCGTCGCATACGTGACTTTTTTTGGCTCGAACATCTTGGCCAATACATCTACTCGTGGATCATGGACCTTAGCTATACCTTTCTCGTGTTCTTCTGAAAATAAGTCCACTTCCATGCCGGTTAGTAGAGAAAATATGGTAGTCTTGCCAACTTGGGAAAGTCCAACAATTCCTACTCTCATTTTTTACTCCCCCTCTGTTTTGATAACTTTCTTGAGTGTTGCTATACGTTCGTCTCGACCTTGCTTAGCAAGCGTATCGATAAATTGTGAGGAGCGCTCTGCCATAGCTAACGCAATCAGTTTATCATGATAAAAAATCTGTATTGTATCATCTTTTTCAAACCTCTCGTAGTGCTGCAAATCCGATACTTTCGGTTGCATACCGTTGTATACTTTCTTCTCATCAATAATCCATACCTTTGGAAAGTTGAGCATGGATTCTATTGGTACGAAAGCGCTTGAACTCTCTATCCCTTTTGCTTCTTTCAACTCATCGATTCTTACAGCATCGTCAACTTTGAATTTGCCGACACTTATTCTTCTCAGTTCAACTGCCGTTGCACCGCAACCGATCTTGTAACCAATGTCCATACACAGACTACGGATGTACGTACCTGCAGAGACTTTGGCCGTGAATTCAACGTAAGGTACTTCGATTCTTACATCGCATATCTCATAAATTTCCACATCACGTGGTGGCAAATTTATGATTTTCCCCTCTCTTGCAAGTTCGTACAATTTCTTTCCTTGGTATTTCCTTGCAGAGTATGCTGGCGGTACTTGTGCGTACTTTCCAATGAAAGATCTTACGACTTCTAATATCACTGATTCACCGACATCCACAGGATGTTCCTCCATTACATTTCCTGTGATATCAAATGTGTCTGTGATTAGTCCCAATTTCATCTTAACTTGATAGATTTTCCCCTCACCTTGGAGGTATTCCAAAAGCCTCGTAGCCTTTCCAAAACCAACCAACAATAGTCCAGTTGCAAATGGATCTAACGTTCCAGCGTGTCCAACCTGCTTTATTTTCAGTATTTTCCTAACTTGTTCGACAACATCATGGGAAGTTGGCCCTTTTTCTTTATCTATGAGCAATAATCCTGAAAGCATCATTTCCTCCCGTTGCTTTTAACGTTAATTTCATCAGTTTTAATGAATTCTACCAGTTTTCCAAGAATCTCAAGTCATTTCTAACGAGGTCTCTTATATCCTTTACACCGTATTTGACCATAGTTATTCTCTCAACGCCAAATCCGAATGCAAGTCCACGCCATTCTTCTGGGTCGTATCCAACGTTTTTGAATACGTTTGGATGCACCATTCCACAACCGAGTACTTCAAACCATCTGTTGTTGAAGTATATATCAACTTCAAAACTTGGCTCTGTGAACGGGAAGAAGCTCGGTCGTAATCGAATCTTTGCACTCTCACCGAGCGTTCTCTTTGCAAATTCTTCCAAAAAGTATTTGAGATGTCTCACAGTCACATCGCGATCAACATAAAGTCCTTCCATCTGTGTGAACATAGGTAGGTGCGTCGCATCGTAGTCTCTTCTGTACACCCTACCAGGTGATACAATCGCTAACGGTGGTTTTCTTGATAGCATCGTTCGTACTTGTACAGGTGACGTATGCGTCCTCAACAGTAATTTGTCATCTATGTAGAATGAGTCGTGTGAATCACGTGCAGGATGCCACTCAGGGGTATTGAGTGCATCAAAATTGAACCATGACTCTTCTATCTCTGGCCCTTCAACAACGGAGAAGCCCATGGATATGAATATATCCTCGAGCTCTTTTTGAACTTTTGTGAGTATGTGGGCATGGCCAACGGAACGTCTTGCACCAGGCATCGTTGGATCTACCCACAACTTTTGATAAGCACTCATTTTCTCTGTTTCGGATATCTTCTCTTTTTGTGCCTCCAAAAGTGTTTCTATACTATCTCGCAATTCGTTAACAACCTTACCAAAATTCGGTCTCTCTTCAGGGGTAAGGTCCTTGAGTTTCTTCATAAGTGCTGTGACGATACCAGATTTGCCAAGATATTTGACACGCAGATCATTTAAGTCTTTGCTTTTATCGGTCTTCTCTATCTCACATTTGGCCTCTTTTAGTATATTCTCCAGTTCTTCTCTATAATCCACATTACTCACATCCCGTGCCCCCTTTATCTTTAATCTTTATCAATAATCTTTATCAATTTGGTCCATACCTTGATACAGACTTTAAGCAATACTAAGCATTCGACCTTGCTCCTCCAATGTTTATGATCATGATGAACAGTGCACCTATGGCGAACCAAACGAGCATGAGGCCTGTGTTTCCGTTACCGTGGAACGATGGGGTCATCTGGTAAAGTGAGCCTACCACGAGCCCTATGATAAAATTCATTATCGATTCCTTTGCCCTTTCAAACCACATTTCGATAAGCCTTGCGATGATAAATAGTCCAATGATTGCACCAACTCCGAGTACCAACAAGTATGCAACATCGCTTAAAGCGGGTTGCTTTGTTATTCTCCCGATTGCTTGTATTGCACCGTTGTAGAAACCAAGTATAGTCAGTATCAGTGCACCACTTACACCGGGGAGGATCATCGTTGCACCTGCTATGATACCGGAGATAAACAGAAATATGTAATTGACGTGTGTGGGATCAGCTGCGCCCATCGAACTTGGTTTTACTATCATGTATGGAATCACTACAAGTAGTAAACCACACAAGAACTCTATTATTCTGAAACTTTCTATTTCGTTTTTCAATGTGAATAGTGCGAATAGTATCAATCCAAAGAAGAAACTGTACGTATAGAACGGTTGATTTTCAAATGCCCAGACGAGAACATTGCTGCCAACTACTAACCCTCCTAAAAGTCCAATGCCTACTATTATCAAGAACAATACATCTGCGCGTTTCAATTTGAGTTTTCCCAAATCATTCAAAGCATCAACGAGTCTTTTGAATACACCGGTGATAACGGAAATAGTACCACTATCTGCACCAGGTATGGTGCTTACTATTCCCATGAGTAGTCCTGCTATTAATGGTCTAATGTAGATTTCATACATGCGTACAGTCCACCTGCCTTATCTTGTCATTTGTTATGCAATATGCAGTTAATTTTCCACCGTAGACGCATCCTGTATCTATACCTATTTTGTCTTTCTCAACGAGTACGTCTTCTAATGGCGTATGACCGAAGACAACTATACAATCAAGGTTATGCCTCTTGAATATGAATTCCTCGCGTATCCATATCAATTCTTGAGGGGCTTGTCTTTCGATCGGGACGTTGGGCCTGATGCCTGCATGTACAAAGAGATATCTCTCGATGTCTCCGTTTGTCTTCTCAACGCTTTCTTCGATGTGGTAATACTTCGTAGACCTGAAAAATTCCATGTGCTCTTCGTAAGTTAGGATATTCTGCATGTTACCATAGCTTCTCCACGTATCTCTAGCACCGTTTATAACCCATCTGTATGGATCTTCGTTGTTATCAAGTACATCAAGAAGCATCTGCTCGTGATTTCCCCTCAAAAATACGCAGTCAACAGTCTTACTCAACGAACACAAAAAATCAATAGTGCCTTTTGAATCAGGGCCTCTATCTATGTAATCTCCCAGAAAAACAAGTTTGTCGCCATCTTTTGGTGAGATTTGACCTATCAACTTTTCGAGTGACCTCAGGCATCCATGTACATCACCGATTGCCCAGATCATGAGATCACCTGATCAAACCAATCAATCTACGATTTTTTGGTCTTTCTTCTGTAGTAATTCTTTTTGAATCCACCTTTCTTTGCTCCAGATGATTCGTCAATTTCCGCCTCTTCCTGCTCAGCGTTCTTTTCCTCTTCGTTTTGCAAAAAATACAGCTTTCCGCCATTTAACACACCGAACATCGAGGACTTTATTGATTTATTCACTTTGCAATTCGGACAGTTCAAATAGAGCCCGTATTTACCAACTTTCAATCTATAATTGCCATCACAGGTCTCACAGTGCATGTTTGTTTCGAAATCTATGCTGAAGAATTCTTTTTGAGCGTGTTCAAGATCCTTTGTGAATTTGCTCAAGAATTCCTTAATTATTACTTTCCAATCTTTCTTTCCACTTTCCACTTCATCGAGCTGTTTTTCCATCTCGGCAGTGAAATTTTTGTCCACTATGTCTGGAAATCTCTTCTCTAAATAGTCATTCACGACAAAGCCTAATATCGTTGGTATAAGCGTTCTTCTGCTTCTCACGATGTATTTTCTTGCAAGGAGCGTTTGAATGATCGTCGCGTAAGTACTTGGCCTTCCGATGCCCTCGTTTTCCAGCGTCTTTACGAGAGAGGCCTCACTATATCGATCCGGTGGCGTCGTCTCCGCTTCTTGAGATTTCGGAGATACGTTGTATTCTTCACCCACTTTCAAGTCTTTATGTTCCTCGCTCATCTCATCATCGATACTATAGACTGCCTCAAATCCATCGAATATTCTCTCCCTAACACTTGCCTCAAATATGTATTTTGAGTTTTCAAAATCGTAGCTATATTGCTTGTAGACTGCACTACTCATCTGAGATGCTACGAAACGTTTCCATATGATTTCGTACAATCTGAGATGGTCTTTGTCGAGCAAATTTTTTGCCTTTTCTGGTGTCATTGATACATTGACAGGTCTTATACATTCGTGGGCATCTTGCACTTTTGCCTTGCTTTCTTTATTTGCCTTTCGTACCTCTTCACCTAAATATTCTTGACCAAATTTTGATAGGATGAAATCTTTTGTGGCATCTTTTGCCTCTTCGGATATTCTCGTCGAGTCGGTTCTCATGTACGTGATAAATGCTATGTGTCCTTCAGCTGTGTCTATACCCTCGTAGAGTTCTTGAGCAATTTTCATCGTCTTATACACTGCGAAATTCAGCCGAGTGGAGGCATCTTGCTGCAGTGTACTCGTAGTGAATGGCAGTGGCGGATTTTTCTTTACCTCTTTTATGTCTATGTCTATGAGCTTTACGCTTCTTACACCATTTAGTATCTCGTCAGCTATCTCTTTAGTGACATCTGTAGGTTTGATTTTCTTGCCGTCTATTTTCGTTAAATTCGCCTTGAGGCCGGCAATTTCGATCCACACTTTGTAGTATTTTTGAGGTACGAATTCGAATCTCTTTTGTTCTCTCTCACATATTATCTTGAGTGCTGCAGATTGAACTCTCCCTGCACTACGTGCATCCTTTATGATCCTCCAGAGTAGCGGGCTTATCTTGTATCCAACTATTCTGTCAAGGGCCCTTCGCGCAAGTTGTGCATTAACCCTGTTCATATCTATCTCGCGAGGTGATTTAACCGCCTCTTATATCGCATGTGGCGTAATCTCGGAAAAGGTTATCCTGTTCCTACCAGTAACGTTCAGTATATTCGATAGATGCCACGCGATAGCCTCCCCTTCCCTATCAGGGTCAGATGCCAGCAGCACCTCTTTGCCTTCAGTGACTCTCTTTATATCTTCAACTACAGGTTCTTTCCCCGGTATGATTTCAAAAGTCATTTCGAGTGTGTTCAAATCAACACCGAATTTTTTCTGAGGTAGATCTCGCACGTGTCCTTTCGAAGATATGACTTGATAGTCACTGCCAAGTATGCTTTCTATTGTCTTCGCCTTTGCGGGCGATTCAACGATGATGACTTTACTTGCGTTGGTTATCCTTGTTGAATGGCTTGAACTACTTAGGCCAGATGAATCCGACTTCGATTTGCTTCTTGACTTAGTGGTTGCTGTTTTTTTAGTGTTTGTTGATTTTACCGATTCAGCAGATTTAGTAGACTTTGCTTGCCCCTCTTGCTTTTTTGATGTCTTCTTCGTCTCTTTCGTTTCTTTTGATTCAGTCGATTTTGTAGATTTGCTGGACTTTGTCGACTTTGTTGTTTTTGTCGGTTTTACTGATTTGTTAGCTCCACTACTTGTTGCCACTATTTCATCACCTACTTCAATTATTTGAAATCTCTTACGTGACACGAAAACTATTTTGCCAGACTATTTTAATAAAAATCTTCTATTCAAATTTGTATCGTACTCGCTCCACTCTTTTCCTCTTTCTTCATGTTCGATTATTTGAAGGACTCTGTTAATCTTGGAATCCATGTTTTCTACGTAGTGTAGTACCAAGGCTTCGGGAGTCTTTGGTATAACTGGAGAGCCCCATTCGTATTCGCCATGGTGCGATGCGATTAAATGTTTCAATTTCAAAAGCTTGTTGTAGGGCACACCCCTCACTCTTCTATCGATCATCTCTATACCTATAACGATATGACCAAGCAATTCTCCCTCGGTTGTTACTTCTATACCCTTTTGGTTGATCACGTATTCTTTTACCTTGCCAAGATCGTGCACAAGTGCGCCAGTTATGAGTAGATCTCTATCCAACTGGGCATATATTTTGCACACCTGGTCTACGAGTTTAGCCACGTTGAGTGAGTGTTCGAGTAGACCTCCTATGTATGCGTGGTGAATTCTCATACCTGCAGGAGCGTTCTTGAAAGCCTCTACGAAGGCCTTATCTTCAACGAAGAATATTTCAAGTACTTTTCTGTAATCGTTGTCTTCAACTGTTTGAATCATCCTGACGAGTTCTTTGTACAATTCTTCTGGATTGTTGATCTTGGATACAAATCTTTCCACATTGTATTGGCCTTCGCTTAATTTCTTCAGCGCACCATCCGAATCTGCGATGTTTATCTGTATCCGTTCGTCGTAGTAGACCACTTTTCCAGAAACAGCAAGCACGGAGCCAATTTGGAGCGTTTGATCGTTGGTTTCCGCGTTGTATCTATCTACTGCCCTTACGCTTCCCGTCCTATCTTCGAGTGTAAGGAGTAGAAATTTCTTGCCATCCTTTGTTTCTTGGAGTTTCTTACTTCTGAGTTTGAATATTCCATCGATCTCCCTATCAACGTAATTTTCGAGGTCTTCGACATACGGTGTTTCCAATTTCTTCAAGATTTCATCAGGTATATTCACAATTCCATCCCCTCATACTTTCTAGCTACTCGCTCAGAAATCCTGCAAGTGACCTCATAATTTATCGTATCCACCAGACGTGCAATTTCTTCTGCGGTTATCGCATTATCCCCTTGCTTTCCTATGAGTACAACCTCATCACCGATTTTCACGTCACTCAAATGACTGACGTCCACCATGAATTGGTCCATGCAAACACGCCCGACGATAGGACATCTCTCACCGTGAATGAGCACGTATCCTTTATTAGATAACTGCCTCCAATATCCATCTGCGTAACCTACGGGTATGGTTGCTATTCTCATCTCCATGAATGCCCTGAAAGTTCTGCCATAACTAACCGTATCACCGGGATTGATCGTTTTTACGTAAGAAACGATGCTCTTCCACTCGAGCACAGGCTTGAGCTCACTGTTTTGGACTGCATCACTTGGTTGAAGTCCATAGCTTGCAATGCCAATTCTCACGTAATCGAAACAATTCACAACTTTCAACAATGCCACTCCACTATTGCATATATGCTTTATCTTAACATCGAGATCTAGGTTGGCAAATTGCTCTACTTGTTCTTTTGTAAATGCAACATCCTCTTCGTCAACACTATCTGCAACGGCAAAATGGGTGTATGCACCTTCAATCTCAAAGCCTGCTTTTCTTGCACTCGATATGAATTCTTTAGCCTCTTGGGGTTGGACGCCAAGCCTTCTCATGCCCGTATCTATCTTTATGTGACACTTCGGTTTGAAAGGCTGCTTGGCGTATTCATTCAACTGTTCCCACGAATAGAGCGTCAAAGTTAAGTTATTTTCACAGGCAACGTTTATCAGATCAGGCTCGACGTAGTTGAACACCAGTATATTGCTCTTTATCCCGTGGTTCCTAAGTTGCAGTCCTTCTTCAAGGAATGCGACAGCAAAATAATCTATGCCCATCTTTTCCGCAACTTTTGACAGAGCGATTGCACCGTGTCCATATGCATTCGCCTTTACTACGGGCATTACCTTTGATGGTGCGCAATGGTGTTGAAAAAACTGCAAGTTGCTGATATAATTCCTTAGATTTATAACTGCATACGTCCTTCTGCTTTCCATCACACTCACCTACTTTTAAGGTTTCAAGTTCTTCGTATTTACAACTTCTCCTTCTACGAATTCTACAAACGAAATTCAGAACGATTGAAAATTCTTTCTGACTTTCTGTTACTTGATTTATCTTGATTTCTAATTGTATCATCGAGTATGTTGGCCATTTTTATTGGAGGTAAGTGATACACTCTCCACCTAGTTCTCAACTTTACACCAAGGACACTGTACCTAAAGTCTATTATATCACTTAAATCCACATTGAAGTACCAACTGTGCAACTTGGAGCCTCTCAATTCTATTTTGAAAAACAGTGCCTCTATGGTTAGAAACAGAATAACGATGTAAAAGATGACAGACACAGTCAGTATCAGATTTGATGAAGGCAAAGAAAAAATTTGGAGCACAAATGACGTGCTCACAATGCTTAAGAGGATCATACAATATTTGTACCAGTTTTGCGTCTTGAATGTCATAATCCAACAATTCAAAAAGAGCGGGGATATCCCCGCTCTTTATGCCTCCATTGATACGGATTTAGATTTGCTAGCGTATCTCTTAACTTTTCCAGATTTCAAACAATCTGTACAGATACCCATTCTTTTAATTGTTCCATCTTCAAGTTGAACACGTACTTTCTGAACATTTGGCTTAAACCATCTGTTTGTATGCCTATTTGAGTGGCTTACTGTCTTGCCCGCCCTTGGTTCCTTACCACAGATCTCGCACTTTGCCATAACCGCTTCCTCCTTTATGTTGATTCATTGTGATTTAAATAATGATATACAATCGACATATTAAATACCTATGCCACTACGTGGTATATTATACCAACTATATTTGCAAATTCAAGTGGCAATTTGGTAAAGAATAACAGAAAAATTATGCTAATGGACTCATTGAACTTTCGTTTAGAGAGCCAATCGTATGTGATGCTTTATCTATTTATTAAGGAAATTAATACGCTTTTTATCAAATACTCGGCTGTGCAAAGACGGAGATGCGTTATACGACAATCGTGGGTGCAGATTGCCATAAATCATAAAAAATATCATAAAAATATCCAATTTAAAAATGAAAAAATTGCTGTGTTGTATGGTATAATTTAGCAAAATTAAAACGAAAGTACTCTAATTCTTAAATTTCTAGCGAGAAAGTTCATCCAGAAAGGGGGGAGTGTTGTGAAGTTAACGAAGTTTTTCATGGTGATAGTAGTGATTTTCGCCGCGGTTGGTTTTGCATTTGATCCAACAACTTTTGTTTCTCTGATCGTTGGTGAACCGGACACACTCGACATTCATCAAGCGTATGATACGGTTAGTGGAGAGGTTATCTACAACGTCTACGAAAGCCTCATCGCCTACAAAGGCAGCAGTTTGTTTGAATTTGAACCAAGACTTGCCACGCAAGTGCCAACTGTCAAGAACGGTTTGATAAAAGACAGTGGAAAGACGTATGTATTTCCAATTCGGAAGAGTGTAAAATTCCACAACGGTAATCCACTAACACCCGAAGATGTCGAATATTCATTTGAGCGTGGTTTGTTGTATGACCCAGCAGGTGGACCGATGTGGATGCTCTGGAATGCCATTTTTGGTGTTAATTCGCTCGACGAAATGATTCAGAGCTACATAGGCAAACCCGTTGCTGAAGTTTTCAAGGATGGAAAGCCACTTGCGGAGTATAAGAACAAACTTGTCGAGATGTACAACAAGGTTATAGACCCAGCTATAGAAGTTGATGGAGATAACGTTGTATTCAAGTTGGTAAAGCCGTATGGACCATTTTTGACGATAATGGCACACACGGTTGGATGGTCGGCAGTACTAGATAAAGAAACATCTGCCAAACTTGGTCTTTGGGATGGGAAACCAGATACATGGTGGAATTACAGAAATATCGCAAAGGAAGAATCTCCAATCTACGCTACTGCTATCGGTACAGGCCCATTCAAATTGGCAGAATGGGATAGAACAGGTAAGAAGGTTGTACTTGAGGCTAACAAAGACTATTGGCGCGGAGAACCAAAGATTAAGAAAGTGATAATCACCACGGTCAGTGAATGGACAACAAGAAAAATGATGCTAGAAAAAGGTGATGCAGACCATATAGCTCTTACCCTTGAATATCTTAATCAAATTAAGGGGACCAAAGATGTTCAAATTATCGAGAATATTCCAAGTATTTCGAGTGTTGTAGTAGGATTTTCGTGGTCAGTTTCTCCAAGCAGTAAATTCATAGGTAGTGGCAAATGGGATGGTCAAGGAATACCGCCAGACTTCTTCAGTGATCTCAATGCGAGAAAGGCCGTTTCGTACGTTGTTAATTACGATGCAGTTATCCGTGATGTACTCTTGGGTTACGGTAAGAGGATACCATCTGCATTACCTGATGGATTGCTTGGATTTGATCCAACGCTTCCACTTTACAGGTTCAACCTAGGCGAAGCAAGAAAGGCTCTTGAAAAAGCATGGGATGGGAAAGTCCTTAAAACGGGAATCAAATTTACAATTGCGTACAATACCGGAAATGTGATGAGGCAGAGGATAGCAGAGATCATTAAGACGTACCTGGAAATGATAGCACCTGGAAAAGTTAAGGTCGATATTGTATCGTTGAATTGGCCAAGTTATCTGGATGCTATGAGAAAAGCAGAGTTGCCAATGCCAATATTCCAATGGCTTGCCGATTTCCCAGATCCCGATAATTTCATCTTTACATACTATCATTCAGCAGGCACTTATGCACCAAGACAAGGCGATAACTTTAAGAAATTTGTTAGTACTCCAAGAAAGGAATTAGGTGGAAAGAGCCTCGATGATTTGATCGAAATGGCAAGAAATTCTCCTGATCCAGAAGAGCGTGGAAAACTCTATGTGCAGATCCAGAAATTTGCAATTGACAATTACATCAGCATACCTATTTATCAACCACTCGATGTAAGGGTGCAAAGGACATGGGTTAAAGGTTGGTATCCAAATCCAATGAGACCAGGTGATGATTACTTCGAACTTTACAAACAGCAATAGTTTCAATATATAACAAAAAACAAGGGCTGGTTTTTCCAGCCCTTGTTTTATCTTCACAGAATGGGAAATGCACCGCACTCATCACAGTACTCATTTAATCGTCTGTATCTTAACGGTATCGGTAGTGCCCGGTTTTCCCCAGGGGATACCTGCAACGATTACAACCTTATCCCCGCTATTTACCAAACCAAGACACTGCGCCTTTTGAACCACTTGTTCTATCATTTCATCGGTTGTAAGATCACCTTCAAGCATTACAGGTATTACGTCCCAGACAAGCGATAGTCTGTTGTAAGTCTCACTCGAATTTGTCGCTGCCATTATTGGAATTGCCGGTTTATACTTAGATACATGAATTGCAGTTGATCCAGTACTCGTTGCGGCAATCATCAATTTCGCATTGACATTTTTGGCAAGTGTAGTAGCCGCATATGAGATGGCACTTGACGTATCGAACGATGATGAATATTCTCTCAACCATTCAAGCTTGTAGGTTTCGTAGCTCTCCATGTACTTTTCAGTCATCTTCGACACATCATCCATTACTCTAACAGCCTCACATGGGTACTTTCCTATAGAAGTTTCGGCAGAGAGCATTATCGCATCTGTACCATCTAAAATTGCATTTGAAATATCTGTCACCTCTGCTCTCGTTGGGGTTGCATTGTTTATCATACTTTCGAGCATCTGCGTTGCAGTTATAACAGGTTTTTTATAGAGATTGGAGAGTTCTATTATTCTCTTCTGAGCGATCGGAACTTCTGCAATTGGTATTTCAACACCAAGGTCACCCCTTGCAACCATTACGGCATCTGTGGCTGCGATTATTTCTTCCAAATTGTTGAGTGCCTGCACAGTCTCTATCTTTGCTACTATCGGAATATTTGTCAATTCTTTGACTTCTATTATATCTTTTGCCTTTCTAACAAAAGAGAGCGCAAAATAATCGATGCCTTCTTCGTTACCGAGCTTTAGAAACTCTTTATCTCTTTCCGTGAGCGATGGTGTAGATATATCGACACCTGGAAGATTTACACCACGCTTGTGCGTTATCTCTCCGCCTCTTTCTACCTCGCATAAAATCGTCTTGTCTTGCTTGTGAACTTCTTTTGTTACCAGCGAGACAGCACCGTCATTTATCAGTATTTTCTCACCTATTTTTATCTCTTCGTACAGCTTTTCGTAATTGATCCAAAACCTCTGCGCATTTCCAACAAACTCCTCACCGCAGACTACTTCCACGATGCTTCCTTGTTGTAACGTGATGTAATCTGTTTCAAATTTACCTGTCCTTATCTTTGGACCTGATAGGTCTAGCAATATGGCGAATGTATAGCCCTTATTTCTTAACTTCTTGATTCGCTGTATTCTGTCTCTGTGTACGTCTAACGTTTCGTGAGAAGAATTCAGTCTGAAAACATTCACACCACATTCGAGCAATTTTATTAAATTCTCTTCTGACTCAGAAGCCGGACCAACTGTTGCAACAATTTTCGTCTTTCTCATCTCACTCATTGTTTGGCACCTCCAATCATATCTAGTCACATTTTTGCAATCTAAGACATTTTACATGAGAATTATATCACATTTTGGGTGATTGCAATATTATCCACGTTACATCATATTGAATGTCTTTGAAATGATATCATATCCTTGACTCTTTTGAAATGGAGGCAGGAATGTATGGAAGCATTCGACATGGAACTAACAAAGGGAATGATAGAAAGGGATGATAGAAGAGTATTTGAAATTCAGCAAGAAAAACAATGGTGTGATAATAACACAACGCTGTAATTTGACTCATGTGAGACGGGTTACAGCAGTCGATAGGTTTGAAAGATGCATCTTTTTATTGTTCTGTTTTCAAAATGACTGACTTACTCAACCCATTCGGCTTGTCTGGATTGAGTCCTTTGATTACTGCTCGTTTGTATCCTAAAATTTGACTGTACAAAGGGAGAAATTGTACCTCAAACTTTGGTTTATCACTCAGCGAGGTTAAAATATGTACACTCCCACCACGTGACTCTATGTCTTTTTGCAGTTCTACTTCAAATGGATTAGCAACTTGATGTTGTGAAAAAATCACCACGTGTGTCTTTTCGGAAAGTAATGCAATTGGTCCATGACGATATTCCAACGTTTCATAGAATTCCGCATGGTCAAGCGATAATTCTTCAACTTTCAAGGCACTTTCTTTGGATACATAGTATCTCTCACCGTATCCCAAGAAGACAAAATGGGACTTTACATTCACAAGCTCGTCTTGGATGAGACTTTCGTATTTCTCGAGGTAATCTTCAGCATTTAATTGAAACTTTTTGATTCCATTTAGAAAGAGCCTCAAAATGGCCGAAAAGCTGGCCGTCATGACCACTGATTCTTCATGTGCGAAATCAAGCTCATAACTCATATCACATAATGCACTGAGCGGTGTATCCTTTTCACAGGTAATGGCAACACTTTTCACCTTTCCTTTCAATGTTTCTGCAGCCATTATTGTCTCGGTCGTAGTGCCTGTACGAGAGAGAAACACAACAGTGTCGTAGTTCTTGCTTATTTGCTCTTTCTTGTCATTGATCATTATCTCTCCGGCGCTCAAAGCTTGCGCATTTATACCCATTTGTTTCAGAATCTCGGAAAAGATCAATCCTGCATTGTAAGAACTACCACAACCCACAAAAAGATACCTCTTGTCGTAGGCAAATTTTGGAGGGTTCATATCATCTATGATTTTGATCAATGTGGAAACCCTTTTGATCTCTTCGTAAGTTCTGAATGTATGGTTCATCGTCTATTCCTCCTTCTTTTGATTACTTCGGCAATGCTAATTTACCAAGTACAGAAGTCCTTTGCGCACCTGTGACTATCTGTTTATGGGCAACCCCTCTTAAGAACATTTCGCCAAGTAATGCAATGGCGATCGCTTCCCTGAAATCTATCAACCATCGCTCAGGAATTTTAACTTCATACCCCATTTCTGAAATATCAGAAATCAGTGTTTTGTTGTATGCTCCACCTCCAACCACAATCAATTTTCTTACGCTTGGTAGATGCAACCTCAAATTTCTTACCACAGTTTCAGCGGTGAAACGTACCATCGTTCTCAGTATATTGATTTCTGAAGCACTTAGACTGAGGTTTAAAAACTCTTCGTTGTAGATCTCCCTACCTGTACTTTTTGGTGGTGCTTGTAGGATGTACGACTCACTTTTGTAAAGTAATGCATTAAGCAAACTTTCGTCGATTTGCCCCTGTGATGAAATACTTCCGCTTTCATCATATGCCTTGCCAAAGTATCTTTGACAAACCAAATCTATTAGGCAATTACCAGGTCCTGTGTCAAATGCGATAAGGTTGCCTGAGACATCGTAAGCAGTTATGTTTGATATACCGCCGATGTTAAGAACAGCACATTCACTGCTCTCCAATAGAAAAACTGAATCGAAATAAGCACTGATAGGGGCACCTTGACCTCCGAGTACCATATCCTTTTTTCTGAAGTCATAGATCACCGGTTTGCCCAATTCGACTGCCAAGACATCTGCTTCTCCTATCTGCAATGTAGAACCTACTTCAGGCATGTGATAAACGGTTTGACCATGATAAGAGATAGCATCGTAGCTCCAATCTAGTGACTTTATCATATCGACATGTGTCCTTGCTAACTCAAAGTTAAAAGACGTTACGTGCTCAACATTCGAACGTTCTTTGTTGTAAGTCTCAACAATCCTCTTTTGCAAGCTTGAATCATATGGGATCGTCTTCGCATCGATGACGTAAAAAGATAAATTGTCATCGTTAAATTCAAACGTAACGTTGGCTATATCAAGCCCATCAGCAGAAGTGCCTGACATGAGGCCCAGGATGGTATGTTTCGGTTGATCAACAAAACGTGAGAACTCTCCCCAGTCCCATAATTTAACGATCTTTTCCATAATAGTCACCATTTCTCACATCAAAGTTTGCAAACACAACGTTATGTACGAGCGCTCTCACCCTCTGCATTTTTTCGTTCCAACGATCATAAAATCCTTTATTGGTAAGCAATATAACGTGCAACCCCTCAGGTGTAATCCACAAACTGGTTCCTGTAAAACCCGTATGGCCAAACATCTTCTCGTGTGCAAAGTCTCCAGCACTCCCACCCGATATCGGTACCATCCAACCCAAATGACGTCTATTATCCTTGTTTCCAGATTCGTAAACGACCGTTTGTGTAAACAAATCTACAACATTCCTTGAAACGTAGTACCCATCCAATAGTCTGTTCACGAATATGTGAATGTCTTTAGCTGTTGAGAACAGGCCTGCGTTTCCACTCACACCACCAAGATAGTAGGAAAGTTCATCATCAGGCTCTCCCCTCAGCCGTCTACCTTCCCTTTCACTTGTTGGCGCACAGTTTTCAACGTTCTTAGGATTGAAACATGTATTTGGAAGCTCAAGTAATTTCTCTATGTAAGAATCGAAATCGTCTCCCGCGATGCTCTCTACGATAGACATAAGTGTTATAAAATTTAGACAGGAATACTGCATCTTTCCTTTGCAAGTAGGCTGAATCTTCAGAATTTCCTCTTTTAAATCTTTACCTCTCAATAGTCTCCAAAGCTCACTGTACGGTTGTAAGCCGGAAGTATGAGAAAGAAGTTCAAAAATCGTTATCTCCGCCTTTTCACCTTCAACATTTATAAAATCACCAACTTTGTCATATAAAAATATTCGACCCTCTCCGAAGAGTCTCATTATTGCAGTAGTAGTCGCTATAACCTTCGTCAAACTTGCCAGATCATAAATCGTATCGATTGAGGCCTTCTTAACACCATCTAGAGTTCCATAGGCCTTCTCATACAAAATGACATCCTTCAATCCAACGATCAAAACTGCTCCAGGGTATATCCTTTGTTCTATTCCATCCTCGATGATACGATCCACATACTTCCAAAAGTTGTTTTCTCTTCTCACATTATCGCCTCTCAATCGATATTTGACCATTGGGATTAATTTTATCATTTTGTCAGCGAAAAAACACTCTCATCTGTTCCACCTATTCCACAGGTATGACAAAGGAATCAGTTTAATTATAGTTCTTAGCCATATTTTTTCAAAATTTAGAAAAGATGAGTATGTTGAAGATTTATGATTATAACAGTTACTAGTTCTCAATAAATTGTGTTATACCATAAAAACAAATCATTGTTAATATGAATAAATGTTATATCATTAAGATATCAAAAATTGGTTCAAAAGATCCAATTATATACGCATTTACGCGGAAAATCTTACAGTCGGGATAAAAGATCCTTTTAAATAAGCTTGAGGAGTGAGAGTTTTAATATCAGTCATAATTAAAAACGGCATTGAGGTATTTGACTTTGATTCGATAGGAAGATACAGAATAGTATTAATAACTAACTATTGATAGTGAATTTGGAAGGTTTACAAAGGTTTACAATTGATGATCTCTTAGCTAAAAAAGGTATAAATGTTATAAAACTCTCCATACCAGAACATAGGCTATGTGTAGATTCAGATAGTAAAGAAATGACCAATTTCATTCATCCAAAGCAGGATGTTCCGGCATACAGCGTTTGTGGTAAAAGGTATTTTTTGGAATTTGTCATCTCTCAATTTGCGGTGTTCCGGTTCATTTGTAGGAGGCGATTTTGTGTGCGCGGTAAATAGAAGAGACGTTGGGAAGTTGTTCATGATAGGTATTTACGGCACAGAGCTTTCAGAAGAGACTAAAGAGATTTTGTCTTTAATAAATCCAGGTTTTTTGATTTTATTCTCAAGAAACGTTGTTGGTCCGGAGCAGGTGAGAAATTTAATAAACGACGTTTCCAATTTTCTTGGATACAAGCCCATAATATCTGTAGACCAAGAAGGCGGAAACGTAGTGCGCTTGAAAGAGGGATTTACAATTATGCCAAGTGCAATGGCTTGTGCGGCAACAGACGATCCAGAGTTGGTTAGACGGGCTGTAAAGGTTACATCTTTAGAAATGAAAGTAGTTGGTATCGATTGGAATTTGGCACCTGTTGTGGATGTAAACATGAACCCGCTAAATCCTGTGATAGGGATCAGGTCTTATGGTGATGAACCAGGGAGAGTTGTCCAATTTGCAAATTCTTTTGTTGAAGGTTCACACGAAGCTGGAATCGCTACATGTTTGAAGCATTTTCCAGGTCTTGGTAGTGTATCGGTGGATCCCCATTTTGATTTACCGGTCATCGATAAATCTATAGAGGAGCTCTATGAGGTTGATTTATTCCCGTTCAAAAACGTCAAGTCTTATGCTTGGATGCCATCCCATGTATACTTTCCAAGGATACAGAAAGACGGTTTGCCAGCTTCACTTTCGAGGTTTATACTTAAAGATATCGCACGAGATATGCTCGGCTTTGATGGTGTAATAGTGGCCGATGACCTATTGATGGGTGGAGTCAGTAAATTCACGTTAGAAAAACGGGTCATCGACGCCTTTGATGCTGGAAACGATGTTTTAACGATTTGTCATGAGCCAAACTTGCAATTAAGAGCCTTTGACGCTTTCTGCGATTATGTGGAAAACAGTGAAGATGCGCAAAAGAATTTTTCTTTGGCTTTGGAAAGGATCGATAGATTCTCAAAGATGGTGAAAGCGAGTTCCGAAAGGTTTCCTGAAGATAAAATTGAGGAAGATGAACGTGTGGTAGAGAAACTTATTCGAAAGTCCATAACCGTAGTGAATGCCAACGGCTACACATTTCCCATAGATAGGGTAGACATCGTTTTATCTATGCTAAACGTGACAAATACTCCCGTTGCTGAAGACCAGACCTTGTTTGTACCAAATATTGCGAAAGAGATGTGCAAGATTTTCAATTGTGAGCTCTTAATGATTTCTGAGGAAAATCTACCAAAGTTGAGTGAATTGAGGCAAAAGAACGTTGTACTATTCACGTACGATGCGTATCGAAATCCTACTTTGAAAGCATTTTTAAAAGAACTTGACGCAAGTTCAAAATTGTTGCTGATTGCTCTCAAGAATCCTTACGATGCATTGTATGTTAAGAACTCTATTGCACTTTACGGTTCTTCTCCCCTTCAGCAGAAGATGTTACTTGATGTACTTCTTGGAAAAAGTACAGCTCAAGGTACGTTGCCTTTAAAAAATAGGGGGCGATTGAATGAATGAACATAATGAATATAAGGATAAGAAAAAGACGGAAAGAGTGGATCTGGAATATTTGGAAACGGAAGAAATAAACCCTCTGACTGAGAATATTGATAAACTAGATGTTTTAAGTATATTGAAGATCATAAACATGGAAGATAGAAAAGTTGCAGAAGCTATTTCCAATGTCATAGATAAAATAACTCAAATTGTAGATCATTGCATAGAAGCAATTAGAAAAGGCGGAAGAGTGATATACGCCGGAGCTGGTACGAGCGGTAGGATGGGATTTATAGATGCTGTGGAGGTTGTACCGACATTTGGTGTGCCGGAAGGCTTATTCGTACCACTTATCGCAGGTGGTGAAGAGGCACTGAAAAGGTCGATAGAAGCTGTGGAAGATGATGCCGAACTTGGAAGAGAGGATGCGAGGAAGCTCAGCGTAGATAGTAAAGATGTTGTGATAGGAATAGCAGCAAGTGGAAGAACTCCGTACGTTGCGGGAGTATTGAATTATGCAAGGGAATGCGGGGCTCGTACATTTCTAATCTGTAACGTCAGTAAGCCTGCACTTGCCGAGTATTCCGATGTGGTTGTATCAATTGAAACCGGCCCTGAAGTGATATCTGGTAGTACGAGGATGAAAGCGGGGACCTCTCAGAAAATGGTTTTGAACATGATAAGTACAACCACTATGATAAAATTGGGTAAGGTTTACAAAAATTATATGGTAGATGTACTTGTGCTCAACGAAAAACTGCGTGAAAGGGCGATAAGGATAATCATGAAGACCACAAATGTCGACTACGAGACTGCAGCTGAATATCTTGCTAAGGCTGGCAATATGCCGAAAGTGGCGATTTTGATGATACTCACGGGAAGGAACAAAGAAAAATGTCAGGAATTGTTGCGAGACTATACAAGCGTATCTGATGTTTTATCGAATCTCACGAAGCAGTCAACGTAATCCAGAGTGATACCGGGAAGAATAAGGAGGTGGGCCATGGATAACAACGTATTGCCTTTGTATTACCGTATTTACACTGAGCTTCGCAACAGGATTCTCAATGGTTACTACAAAGATGGAAAACTTCCGCCAGAGATGAAATTGTGTAAAGAGTTTGATGTAAGTCGTATAACCATTAGAAACGCTTTAGAACAGCTGAAGCGTGAAGGATTGATATCGAGAGCAAAAGGCATCGGTACATATATAAGAAAATTTGAGAGTGAGGAGCAGCTTACAGTATTAACAGGGTTCACCGATGAAATGAAGGGCAAGAAAGTAACATCGAAAGTCCTTGAGAACAAACTTGTTAATGTCCCACTTGAAGCTCAGGAACGCTTTGAACTGCCTACAAGCACACTCGTTGTGTTGCTGAAAAGAGTGAGATATATAGATGATAAACCAATAGCCATAGAGTCCGCCTATTTGAATCCATCTGTCGACTTACGACTGCTGAACATATTGCAGGAAGATATGAGAAATCAATCGTTGTACAATTTCATCCGAAAAGAACTCTCGATAAATTTATCTTACGCAGAGGAAATTCTGGAAGTTACGAAGACCTCCAAGGAAGAAGCTGCTTGGCTTGATGTGAAACAAGGTGACTGCGCTATACTCAGGAAGAGATTCACATATACAGAAGATGGAAAATGCATAGAATACGTACTTTCGATTTATCGAGGCGACGGGTACAAGTTCCAAGTTGTTAGGAAGTGATTTGTGGCCATGATATCTGTTGGTATAGATGGTGGTGGTACATCTATAAGAGTTTGTGTCGCAAGTATCGACAGTAACACTGTACTTGAAGAATTTACAATACCCTCGGGTATCAACTTGACATCAACTCCGGCCATGCGACAAGCAGCACTCCTAAGACGTATAGAGAAAATTCTCGTTAAAAAGTTTGGTACAGATCTCAGTATCGATTTTGTTGTTCTCGCTGTTTCAGGTGGTGGTACAACTTCAAGAAAAGAAGAATTTGAAAAGATAGCTGAGCAGGTCTTTAACGCCAAGAGGATAACTGTCCTGTCAGACATAGAAGCTTTGAAGTACTTGCTTCTTAGTGATAAGACAGGGATAGTAGTAGTGTGTGGGACTGGTAGTATAGCTATATCACACAGAGGAAAAAGGGTTGGTGGTTGGGGACATCTGTTTGGAGATGAGGCAGGTGCGTATGCGATCGCGCTAGAAATCTTTAGAAGATTTTTCGACTACGTCGATAACATTGTAGATCATGATTTGGTTTATGACGAGTTGATGAAATTCTATCATCTTTCTTCGCCCCATGAATTGACAAATATCCAATTAAGGAAAGATTTTAAGACAAAAATAGCAACTTTTACAAAATACATGCCACTTACCGATACAGTCAAAGAAATTATCGATGAGCAAGTGGATAAATTCTCGAAAAAAGTTATAGGGCTTGCAAAAAGTGAGTTAATTGATGATTTATATTTCTTTGGTGGTATGTTTGAAAACGGCTATTTTAGGGATAGAATGTTTGAAAAGTTGAGAGCTTTTAATCTTCACAGGGTGAATGTAAAAACACACGTTGAGCTTGCGCTCAACGCATGTTATCTTTCTGATCTAATCAGTAGAGAACACACCTAACCTTTCTTCCATCTACTTCTCTAAATTCCACAGGACCTTTGCATTCGGGCTTTGCATATTTGCATCTTGGTTCAAATGGGCATCCAGGAGGTGGATCTATGAGGCTTGGTGGTTCTCCAACATCCAACATATTGACATTACTACTTCTCTCAGGATCCGGTGCAGCCTCTTTTAACAACATACTATACGGATGCAGAGGATTGTTTACAACATCTTTGGCATTCCCTTCCTCAACAATGATTCCTGCATACATAACGGTGATTCTATCAGAAACATATTTTGCAGCTGCAAGGTCGTGAGTAACGTGTATAAAAGATATCTGGTGCTCTTCTTTCAATTTCAGCATAAGATTCAAGATACCTGATTTTATAGAAACATCAAGCATCGATGTAGGTTCATCAGCCAATATGATCTGCGGTTTAGTTATGATAGCTCGAGCAAATATAACTCGTTGCCTCTGACCACCAGAAAGTTCATGAGGAAATTTTGTCAAGTAATTATCAGGTGGAGTAAGCTCAACGTCGGAAAGAACGCTTTCAATAACTTCACTCTCGTTTTCAATTTTATGAATCTTAAGAGGGCGTTTCAGTACGTGTTCGATCTTCTTAGTTGGATTAAGTGAAGCGAATGGATCTTGGAAGACCATTTGAACATTTTTTCTAAATTCGAGTTCTTCTGAACGACTGAGTTTTTTTGGAACTTTGTTACCGAAAAGTTCAATGACACCATCCGTTGGTTCGTATATCCGCGCCAAGACCCTCAACAACGTCGTCTTACCACAGCCACTCTCACCAACTATCGATAGAATCTCCTGCTCATTGAGCTCTAAATCGACACCACGGAGGGCCTTTAAGGTTAAGATTTTAATTCCTTTTCTAATTTTAAATTCTTCCTTTATATTCGATATTTTCAGTACAAGTGACATGATGTCCACCTACCATTTACAAACTTGAGTTCGGGTTTTTCTACTTCACACTTTTCGAAAGCGTAAGAGCATCTCTCTCTGAACGGGCATCCTGTTATGTTCAAAGATAAGTCTATTGGTCTTCCTGGAATGCTCTTGTACTTTTCTAAGTTCTTCGATATGCTCGGTAATGCTTCCAAAAGGCCCTTTGTGTATGGGTGCATCGGGTTTGAATAAACAGAATGTGCTTCGCCGATTTCGACAAATTCACCGCCGTACATTATTGCAATCTTAGTAGCCATCTCGAAGAGTAAAGATATGTCATGCGTTATGAATACTGCCGAAAATGCCTTCTGCTTCCTTAGTTCTTGTATTTGTTGCAAGATCGATCTCTGTACTACAACATCGAGTGCTGTCGTTGGTTCGTCCATAAAGATGACACTTGGTGACATCAACAACGCCATAGCTATGACGACCCGCTGCCGTAACCCACCAGAGAGTTGGTGTGGGTAGCTGTCCATACGATCAGCAGTTATTCCGACGAGTTCGAGATTTTTCTGAACTAATTCATAGGCATCAGCTTTTGAATATCCATGGTTTTTTATCAAAACATCTGACATTTGATCTTTTATTTTGATGACTGGATTTAAGGAATTCATAGAACTCTGAGTAACAAGTGCGACCTTCTTCCATCTCAACTCTTTCATTTCCGAATCGTTGAGAGTGAGTAAATCCTTCCCATCGATCAAAACCTTTCCAGACATTATCTTCCCAGGCTTTTTAAGCAATCTCAAAGCAGCCAACACGAGAGTTGACTTTCCACATCCAGACTCACCTGCAATTCCGAAAAAATCATTCTTTTCAACTTTGAACGAGACATTTCTCACTGCATGAACGAATTTGTCTCTGAATTCGTATCCTGCATTCAAATTGATTACTTCGAACACATTACCACCTCTGTTCTCATAGAAGCCATATATACAACCTTACCTTGCTCTTAAACGAGGGTTGGTTATTTCGTCTATCGAGAAACTTACCAAGGCGAAAGCAGTACCGAGGAGAGCTATACACAAACCCGGTGCAAGTACCCAGTACCACATACCATTGAGCAGAGCGTTGGCGCTTTGAGCCCAGTAAAGCATGGTACCCCATGTTACTTTACTTACATCGCTCAAACCAAGGAACGACAGGGAAGCTTCACCAATAATTGCGTAAAGTACTGAACTGAAAAAGATGGAAAATATTAAAGAGAGCATGTTAGGTAATAGTTCTACGAATATTATATAAAGATCACTTTCTCCCGCAACTTTAGAGGCCATAACAAACTCTCTGTTCTTGAGTGAAAGCATTTGAGACCTTATCATTCTTGCACCTGAACCCCAACTTGTGAAAGCAATAACTAATATCACCATCAAAGGGCCTCTTACTTTCATATACGAGCTTATGACGATCATTAGTGGCAGTCCTGGAATTACGAGAAATATATCGGTTATTGTGGAAAGGATTCGATCA
>Ga0116173_1000667_pt1 | contig 31098 bp, 28 predicted proteins | sample AD_UKC085_MetaG_FD_89800 | JGI IMG/M metagenome (GOLD analysis project Ga0116173, IMG submission 89800) | Active sludge microbial communities of municipal wastewater-treating anaerobic digesters from USA - AD_UKC085_MetaG | ecosystem: Engineered > Bioreactor > Anaerobic > Digestate | place: USA...
AAGCGCAAAAGCTGCTTGGCTAAAGCATTGATTATCAGTTATGCCTTTTTGGATAAAATGCTCAATTTATAACATATTATTAATCATGCCATGTGTAACAGCATGCTCCGATTTTTCCAATATACATGAACATCCAACGGAATCAACAAACAAGAAGGCGATATGTTTTTCCATACACCTATATCAACCGGACTGTTTTGTCTTATCATCCATCGGAGAAACATGCATAGACGCTTGCATGCGGAGTTGCTATTGAGCACCGGTATACCCTTGATTCCAGCAAAAAGCATTTGAAGTTTGCTGATAGGATCCATCTCAATTAGGTTCAATAAAGCTGTCTCCAAATCTTCATTCTGAACATATATGGTTTGTAAACGGCTGCACAAGGCATACAAATCAGAATATTTATAAAAACGGTAAAAACTTCTTTGATCATCTTTCCAAGACAAAAAACCTCCTACCCGAATAAAATCATATGGAGAGTGTCCCATCATCACATCCAACTCTTCAGCCTTTTTCACTATACATTTACGATTGCCATATGAAATCCAAGCCGTGAGAAAAGCAGAAATCTCTATGTCTTGTTTCGAACTATATCGGTGAGGAAACTGAATCGGATCATTCTTTATAAAAGCACTACACTCATACTTATCTGCCCATGCCCTCAATCTATCTTCAATCGAATTCATAAGTATTCAATGCTTTTTTTTATGATTATTTAAGCGACGACAACAAATCCATAGTATGGCAAGCAACCACACCTGCTGTTTCTGTACGCAAACGACTTTCGCCCAACGAAACAGGTGCGAAGCCTATTTTTATAGCAGAAGAAACTTCATCTTCGCCAAAATCTCCCTCTGGTCCAATTAAAATTGTTGCATCCTCAAGGGGTTTGTAAAGCTCTGAGAGCTCTTTTTTGTCCTGTTCATAACAATGTGCGATAAAACGTTGACCTAAATCCTTACGCTGAATAAACTGAGCAAAAGTACATTGATCGTTTAATTTAGGTAAATATGCCTTTTTAGATTGTTTCATAGCAGAAACCAATATCTTCTCCAAACGGTCGTGCTTTATCTCCTTACGCTCAGAGAAACGGCAAATAACAGGTGTTATCTCATCGACGCCAATCTCTGTCACCTTCTCTGCAAACCATTCGATGCGGTCCATGTTCTTGGTGGGTGCAATAGCAACATGCATTTTAAACGGACGCTTGTGGTATTCAGTGAAATGATTTAAAATTTTCACCTCACACTTTTTGTGGTGCGGAACCAAGATCTCAGCCTCATAATAACCACCTCGACCGTCTATCAGTTCGAGCTTGTCTCCCGTCTGAAGACGCAAAACACGAATTGCATGATTTGACTCCTCTTCTGGTAAATAGGGAGATTCCTCTATATTGGGCGTATAGAAAAGCATAATATGAAGTTTTAAATAATAAAAAAGGACAACCTCAGTCCACCCCGAAAGATGTCCATCGATTGTCCTTTTGTTCTATTCTTTTTTATTTATAAATGGCCTTTTTACCTGCCAATAAAGTATTCTTAAGCAAAGAACAGATGGTCATTGGTCCTACACCACCAGGAACTGGAGTGATGAAGCTACATTTAGGAGCTACATTCTCAAAATCAACATCACCTGTCAATTTGAATCCACTCTTTGTCTGAGTTGAAGGAACACGAGTTGTACCAACGTCGATCACAACAGCACCCTCTTTAACCATGTCGGCTTTAATGAAGTTAGGAGAACCGATAGCTGCAATGATAATGTCAGCCTGAAGGCAAATTTCCTTGATGTTCTTAGAGCGGCTATGGCAAACTGTAACAGTTGCGTCGCCAGGATAAGCCTTCTGCATCATAAGAGAAGCAACTGGTTTACCTACGATATTACTACGGCCAACAACTACACAGTTCTTTCCTGCGGTTTCGATCTCATAACGTTTCAAAAGTTCCAAGATACCTGCTGGGGTTGCAGATACAAATGAAGGCAAACCGATGGAAGTACGTCCTACGTTGATTGGATGGAAACCATCCACATCTTTTCTGTAGTCGATAGCCTCAATCACCTTCTGCTCTGAGATATGCTTAGGCAAAGGCAACTGTACAATAAATCCGTCAACATCAGGATCTTCGTTTAAAGCCTTAATGTGAGAAAGGAGTTCGTCCTCTGTGACATCAGCATCGAAAGCCAACTTTGTGGATTTGAAGCCAACTTGCTCGCAAGACTTCACCTTATGGGCAACGTAAGTTTCACTACCTCCGTCGTGACCAACGATGATAACAGCCAAATGCGGTGTTTTACCACCCTTTGCCTTTATATCTGCAACTTCTTCAGCTATTTCCTGCTTTATTTGGTCAGCAACAGCTTTTCCATCTATCAATTGCATAATTATATACTTTTAAAAAATTCTTTAAAAAAATCCTCGTTATCGACGTTGTAACATTATTAACGAGTAACTGAATTATTTTCTCATTCCCAATTTAAACTTGCCTTGGTTTTGAGTAACCATACGCATCATCTTACGAGTATCCTCAAACTGTTTCAAAAGACGGTTAACCTCTTGAATGGTAGTTCCACTACCCTTTGCAATACGCTGACGACGACTTCCGTTCAAGATGCTTGGATTTGTACGTTCTTCTTGAGTCATTGAATAGATGATAGCCTCAATACCTTTAAATGCATCATCATCAATTTCCACATCTTTCAAAGCCTTTCCAACTCCAGGAATCATGGATGCCAAGTCCTTCAAGTTACCCATCTTCTTTATCTGCTGAATCTGACCTAAGAAATCGTTGAAATCGAACTGGTTCTTAGCTATCTTCTTCTGCAAACGTTTAGCCTCTTCCTCATCAAATTGTTCTTGAGCACGCTCTACCAAAGAAACGATATCTCCCATTCCTAAGATACGGTCTGCCATACGTTCTGGATAGAAGACGTCTATAGCCTCCATCTTTTCACCCGTTCCGATGAACTTGATTGGCTTATTTACAACAGAGCGGATTGAAAGGGCAGCACCACCGCGAGTATCACCATCCAACTTTGTCAAAACTACACCGTCAAAGTCTAATCTGTCATTGAACTCCTTGGCTGTATTAACCGCATCCTGACCTGTCATTGAATCAACAACAAACAAAGTCTCCTGTGGTTGGATGGTATTCTTGATAGCAGCGATCTCATTCATCATCTGCTCGTCAACAGCCAAACGACCAGCTGTATCTATGATAACTACGTCATAATTTTTTGATTTAGCCTCGTTTATTGCGTTCTGAGCAATCGCTACAGGATTCTTATTACCCTCTTCTGTATAAACAGGCACATCAATCTGTGTACCCAAAACGCGCAACTGCTCAATAGCAGCTGGACGATATACGTCACAAGCAACCAACAACGGTTTCTTATTTTTCTTAGTCTTCAACATGAAAGCCAACTTTCCTGAGAAAGTAGTCTTACCAGAACCTTGAAGACCTGACATTAGTATTACGGCTGGATTTCCTTTTATATTGATTTCAACGCTAGAACCTCCCATCAAAGTGGCAAGCTCGTCGTGAACAATTTTCACCATCAACTGACTTGGTTTAACGGCAGTAAGCACGTTCTGTCCAAGAGACTTCTCCTTTACTGTCTCAGTAAAAGTCTTAGCAATCTTATAATTGACATCGGCATCAAGCAACGCTTTTCTAACATCCTTCAGCGTCTCGGCTACATTGATCTCGGTAATTTTTCCTTCTCCTTTCAAGATTTTGAAGGATCTCTCAAGTCTTTCTCCTAAATTTTCAAACATATTATTTATCTAAGCGTTAATCGTTATTTAATATATAGTTTCAAATCCTCTCTATCATACCGGATTTTCATTATCATGATCATTTTATACTAATGTGAGGAATTTTGTATGAAGTAACAGCTTTAATCCATTTTTCTCTGTTGGAATCAACCATTGATTGAAACTTGTCTGCCTTTACATCATATTCCCTCATCTTCATTTGTACTAGAAGAACACCATTATTTACCTTTGCATAACGACAGATATTCCATTCTGCTACCCTAATTTTCGCATCATCCACATCTATCGTAGTATATTCAATGAGAATATCACCATTGGCAGAAACCGTCTTATTATATTTTGCAACTGTACCCTCTTCCTTCTCTATGCCCAAAGATTCCATTTTTGCATCAGCAATGTCAGATGCCATCAAATCGGCCTCTATAAAATCAAAGCTAACTTTAGAGTTGAAACGCGAATAAGAATCCTTCTTTGGAAGAAAATCCTCCACATAGCGCACTTTATGGGTTTTTGCAGACCATCGCAAAGTATATTCTTCACCATTCAGCACCAATTTTGGGATACCGAAAAAGTCCTTCTGCGCAAAGATTGAGGCGCTGCACAAAAGAAGTAAGCTTAAGAAAAAAAGTTTTATAGATCGCATATTTATAAAAAAACGGAAGGCGGAATACCCATTGGGCATCCGTCTCCTATGTTTAAAACTATTCCATTTCCGAAGCAGCCTTAACGAAGGCTACAAACAATTTATGTGGTTTCAACACGGTACTCTGCAATTCAGGATGGAATTGCGAAGCAATGTAGAATCTGTGTTTAGGAATCTCCACAATCTCCACCAAATCATTGTCCGGATTAACACCAGAAGCAATCATTCCGTGATCCTCGAACTCTTTCAAATAATCATTATTAAACTCATAACGATGACGGTGACGTTCTTGAATCATCTCTTGTCCATATATCTTATAAGCAAGTGTATCCTTCTTAATATTACAAGGATAAGCACCTAATCTCATTGTACCTCCCATACCTGTAATATTCTTCTGGCTCTCCATCAAGTCTACTACATTATGTTCAGTCTTAGGATTGATCTCTGTAGAGTGAGCATCTTTGTATCCAAGTACGTTACGAGCAAACTCAATAACTGCACATTGCATACCTAAGCAGATACCAAAAAATGGAATATTATGCTCTCTTGCATAGCAAGCAGCCAAAATCTTTCCTTCAATACCGCGGTCACCAAATCCTGGAGCAACAAGGATACCCTTCATATCGCCCAACATATCATTAACGTTATCAGCATTGATATTTTCTGACTGAAGAAGGTGCAAATCAACCTTAACCTCATTTGCTGCACCTGCATGGACAAATGACTCCAAAATCGACTTGTATGCATCTGGCAATTCAACGTATTTACCAACCAAAGCGATCTTGACAATTTTCTTTGGATTCTTGAACTTATCCAAGAACGAGATCCAGTTTTTCAAATCCGGTTCCTTCGCATTAAGAATATCCAGTTTACGAAGAACAACGGAATCAAGGCCCTCCTTATGCATCAACAAAGGAACTTCATAGATGGTAGGAGCATCAATACATTGGATAACCGCACCATTTTCAACATTACAGAAAAGAGCCACCTTACGACGAACATCCTCATTCAAGTTATGTTCTGTACGCAACACCAACACATCTGGCTGAACTCCACTCTGTAAAAAGAACTTTACGGAATGCTGAGTTGGCTTTGTCTTCAACTCATGAGATGCCGCCAAATAAGGAACGTATGTCAAATGGATGCACAAACATTCTTTACCCAACTCCCACTTCAACTGACGAACTGCTTCAACGTATGGCAAAGACTCAATATCTCCGACTGTACCACCAATCTCTGTAATGACAACGTCGTATTTCTTTGTGTTGCCAAGAATTTTAATGTGTCTCTTGATTTCGTCTGTGATATGAGGAATAACCTGAACAGTCTTTCCTAGATAATCACCACGACGCTCCTTATTGATAACTGACTGGTAAATTCTACCTGTAGTCACATTATTGGCTTGTGTTGTATTTTCGCCAAGGAAACGTTCATAATGGCCTAAGTCCAAATCTGTAACAGCACCATCTACCGTCACATAACATTCACCATGCTCATATGGATTCAACGTATCTGGATCAATATTAATATATGGATCCAACTTTTGAATGGTAACTGACAACCCTCTTGCTTGTAACAACTTAGCCAAGGAAGCTGCAAGTATTCCTTTACCTAAGGAAGAAGCAACTCCTCCTGTCACAAATATGTACCTAGTATTCACTTGTTTATGTAATTTACAATTAATCTTACAAAGATCTCAATTTTTGCCGTCTCTTGCAAATAAAAAGCAAGAAAAAAATGCCACGAACGAATCAAATAAAACCAACTATCTCATTCGCTACAAATTACAGCTAATCAGCAAAAATTTATCGGCCAAGAAGGAATTTCCCAAACATTCCATTGGCTATGCCTACATTAAAAACATCACACATAACAAGACCAATCCGTTATAATTCGTGCAATTCACAACAACATTCTTAATAAATAGAAAAGCCTGGCGATTTGTCAGCCAGGCTTTTCGTTATTTGATAGAAAAAGAGATCAATAAGCGTTTTTGTCTCTCTTTATAGATTGCATAATTGTCATTAGAATAATACGAATATCAAAACCGAACTTCCAATTTTTGATATAATCACAATCTCGTTTTACTCTACCTTCCATTTGCCAAAGCTCTTTAGTCTCACCTCGATAACCTGTCACTTGAGACCAACCTGTAATTCCTGGTTTAACAAAATGTCTTGCCATGTAACGGTTAATTAGGCTACTATACATCTCTGTATGCTTTAGCATGTGCGGACGAGGACCAACGATACTCATATTCCCAAGAAGAACGTTAAAAAACTGAGGCAACTCATCAACATTTGCCTTACGCATAAAATTACCAAAAGCAAATTTACGAGGGTCCCTTTTCGTTGCTTGTATTGTATCAGCATCTTTATTCACATGCATTGAACGGAATTTTATCAACTTAAACGTTTTACCGTTCAAACCAGTTCTTTCTTGTTTAAAGAAAATTGGTCCAGGACTTTGAATCTTTATAATGAGGCCAACAATAGGAACGATTGGCAATATGAAAATGCAAGCAAACAAAGAAACGACAAAATCAAATGAACGTTTCAATAGTTTATTACCCAAACTGTCTAATGGATATTCATGGTTAGTAAAAACCATTGTACCACATAACATCTCAGGTTTCATATTAAAATCGGGATTCTCAACATCAGAGGGTAATAAATACATACGAGTAGTTGTATTGTCACAATAACTCAATATTGTATTAATGTTTTCCTTTTCCTTCCATGATAATGTACAATAAACAACCTCGAACTTATGTTGATTATCTGTTTTAGCCATATGAATGAAATCAGATACACTACCCAATTTCTTCAACCATTTCGGAGCTGACTTAAATTCATCATCAGAATAATAACCTGCAATATAATAGTTTGAAATGATTTCGTTTTTAATTGTTTTGATAATCTTATCCATTGTATTAAGATCACCAACAAAGACAGAGACCTTGCCGTTACTCAAATTTATTCTTGTCTTCCTTATAATCAAAAACTCAACAGACCTCAGTATGAAAAAGAATACAAACAATCCCGTACTGAACAAAACAGACATTAATAATGCATTAGAAACATTAGGATTAAAAAGCAACAATATAAAGAATGCAACACATTGAATAAAGGTTATTCTTATTGTTCTAATTACTACATCATAATATGTAGATGTATATTTATAAATGACAGGTGCATGTAATGCTTCTGCAACCAATATTGAAATATTGGAAACATAAAACATTTGGGAAACATTAAAATCTTGCTGAACATTGTAACAAAATTCGCACATGAATTGACATATGCTAAATTGATACAAGTTAAAAATGACTATATCAAGAGCTATTACAATCCATTTCAGCAAAACACTACCATCATCTAGTTGTCTCATACTTTGATCTATTGATAGATTAAATAAACAAAAAAAACTAAAATATTATCACAAAACACAATATTTGCGACAATAGAATATTTTTGCAAATATAGTCAAAAATTTTACAATATATAATAGCTCTTTTTTTAAAAAACATTAATAAATAACATTCGTTCATCTATTCATAGACATTTTTTTCATTCACTTCTTAACTAGCAAACTTTTATTCAATTTATTTTTTGTTCATAAGATCAACATAAACTGCATATGTTTGGTCTGCTATGTCATTCCAATTATACTTACTCATATCGTAAGTTAAACGTTTATTCTCGTTGATTTTATGTTGGAGTTTTTCTGCAAGTTGATCAACATCACCACAACGGAAATAATCATCTTCTTGTAATCCAACCTCTTTGTTTGCTGGAATATCACTTACAACCACTGGTAAGTTATAGCTCATAGCTTCCAACAAAGCTATTGGTAATCCCTCATGTGAAGATGGTAAAGAATAACAAATGGCATTGGTAAGTAATGAATGTAACTTCTGACCTTTCACAAAACCAGTTAGTACAACCCCATTTTCACGTGCCAACTTTTTCAAACTAAGCGAATATTCATCTTCAAAATCGTTATCACCTGCTAAAACAAGTTTTATACCTTCCGGTTTTATTTTCATGAATGCTTTTACTAAATCATCCAACCTTTTTTCGGGAACGAATCTGCACATTCCCAGAACATATTTTCCTTTTTCTATACCAAGTTCCGAAAAATATTCAGGATAATCGCATATATCAGGTTTGGGTACACCATTATAAATTAGATGGACATTTTTTTCGCGACCATATTTGCGTGCAATTAAGTCTTTAATTACATTTGAAATAACGATCACGTCATCTGCAAACGTACACCCCATACGTTCACCTAACTTCAATATTGTCTTTGCTACTAATCCCCATTTATCTCTATCATAATCTGGGCCATGATGAGTAAAAACGACTTTCAATCCTAAAAGTTTCGCGAAAGGGGTTACCAATGCAGGACCAATTGCATTAACATGTAATATATCAGCATTAGCTTTTTTGGCGGCATATACAGCTCTGAAAGTATGAATAATCGTCTCAAAAGATTTCTTTTTCGGCGTTTCAACATCTAACAAATTAACACCATGCCATTCAGTAAGTGAATCATTAACATAACATGTACGGCGAACAACTGTCACATCCGCACCTTTTGTTACTATACGTGGAAACAATTCCTCAACATGTGTCTCTACACCACCCATAATATTAGGAATACCACGGGTTCCTACTACAAATATTTTCATCTTATTCATTAAGGAATCTTTATTATCTATCGAAATTCAAATCTCCCTGTTCCGGATCCTGCCCTACATTGTAATACTCATAATCCAGACAAGCAGGTTTACCTTGTAAAGAACGAAGTTTATTCTTCAATGCCCATTTTGCAGGATACTTGATATACTTATGCATTACAGGACTGGCAGTTCCTACCATCCAACAATTCTTAGGACATTTACGTACCTTTGCACGAACTAAATCCGCACGTTCACTATTCCATATTGTCATAAAATCAGCATCATGAATATTTCCCATACTCCATGTTTTTGGAGTATCACTTTCTGCTGGTTTTAATTTATCATTTGAAACGTTATTTGGATCAGAAGCCAACTTTTCATTAAACTCAGCAACTGTCATATCATCTCCGTCTATTTTTTGTTTACTAGCAGCATCTTTTCCATCCATACGAGTTTCCAAACCATTACAAGGCATCACCTCACCCCACGGATCTATAAAGAAGTTTGCCATTCCTGCCTCGCAGGGCAACATTCGGCGTTTTCCTTCAACATAATTGATTAACCCCATATTAAACCATGCACGGAACCAACTTTTAGGACTTTTCTCTTTCAATTGCCATTCGATAAGTTGCTTAAAGTTATTACAAACCTCATCATGGTTAGTAATAAAATTATCTCCTTTATGGAAATAATAAGAATTATGGAAAGCTGCAGTTGCAAACTCCATACCCATGGATAAAGATAATTGATAAAGGGATAGCATATCTTTAGAATTATAATTGCTTACGGTACAACCGAAACCAATATCTTTCAATCCCATCTCTTTTAATGTCAACAATGTACGCAACGCCTTATCAAAATCACCTTGACGTCCACGTAACTCATCATTCTTACAACTTAAACCTTCTATTGAAATTCGAATTCCTATATTTGGAAATTTCTTTGCCAAAGCTATCACTCTCTCTTCAAACCATCCTGAGGTTGAAATCACAATACGATCTGTATGTTTATAACATTCCTCTACTATTTCATCAAGATCTTCACGAATAAAAGGCTCTCCTCCAGTTAAATTAATGAACTTCAATTTAGGAAGGCTTTTCAAATCTTTTGCCTTAATTTCATCATGCTTATTTGTTGGATTTTTCCATATATTACACATAACACATCGCATTGGACAACGATATGTCAAAATAATTGATGCATCAGTAGGTGTTGCTATTATATTTGCCATTATATATCTTAAAAATTTCGTTATAATAAAAATCCGAATTATATCTATTTTGAGAGTCTTTTGCAATACTATTATAATCAAAAGACATATTCCACATCCGCTCTATTTTAGAACTTAAATCTTCAACATTCCTTGAATCAAAAATCATTCCATTATTTTGATTTATTAAATCTGGAATACCTCCAATATTTGCACCTAGTACAGGAGTGCCAAGACACTCTGCCTCAATAACAGACAAAGGATTATTTTCATACCATTCTGAAGGAATAACAGAAAAACGCGCATGTCCGACTAAATCTTTAATCTCATCCCAATCCCTATAACCTACAAATTCAATATTTTTTGATGCTTTCCCTTTTAATTCTTCCATTAAAGGTCCACCACCAATTACTTTAAGTTTATATGGTAATTTTGATGCAGCAGAGATTAATGTATTTATCCCTTTTTCATGACTTAATCGTCCTATAAAACAATAATAATCGTTACGTTCTATGTAATTATCACATTTACATTTTTCAATATCTATAAAATTACAAAGAGTAACAAGTTTTGAAGAATCAAAACCTCCTTGTTCCATTTTTTCTTTCATAAAAAAAGATGGACAAATAAACAGATCAGTACAATTCTCCAATCTTTTTTTATTCCATCTTTTCGCCTCACAATAAGCTAGCACACTAGCTAGCAATGAGTTTTTCATGCACTTATTTTTTAGCACATGACGTTTGTCAGAAAAGCATTTTTCACAGATATCATTCCCTTTACAAAGGCAATCGTATCGAGGACAGAGCAACTTATAATCATGCAATGTCCACACGACTCGAACACCTCTTTTATGTGCCAATTCTGCTACAACAGGTGATATCTGAGTATGTATATTATTCAAATGTACTACATCTGGTTTAAAATCATCTAATAATTGATTAAATTTTTTAATTACTTCTGACGTTCCAAATGGACGTGTAAAAGCCTTTATAAAACCAGTACCTATGGAAAAGCCAATTTCAGATGGAAAATATTTACTATATTTTGTTTCTAAATTTTCAGAATATTCCATTGAAAAAACAGCCACTTCATGTCCATTTTTATTCAGCAACTGCTCCAAATTCAACACATATATGCAATCTCCACCGCGACGGTAATAGAACTTATTTGCTAAAAGTATTTTCATAAAACTTTTTTTGATTTAGAAAAAAAACATCTCTTATTATTGTATAACAACAAAAAAAAGAGACTATCTACAAGTAATTTAAAACTAATGTGATTAATATCTCATCAAAGGGTTAAAACAATAAAGATTTAGTATTCAAAGACTCTATCATTTCCCAAACCCAATCGAACAATATAAATTTTTCTATTTTTTTTATCAATTGCAAGAACATCAAACGCAGATTGATTCGATGTATTCTCCTGATGTACATACACTTGACCATCTTCAGACCTACAAGAAGTCCAAAAACCTGCCTGCAAAGTGGTCATGTGTAAAATACCATTCTCCATTAAATGCTTATCGGCATGTAGATGACCAGCAACACAAGCGATTACATCCACCCCTTTCTGCTTACATTTCAGAATCAAATCCGAATAATAGGTATTACAATCTCCATTAGAAGAATATTTGACTAAAGGAAAATGAGAAAAAAACATAACCGAAAAATCACTTGGTATAGTGGCTAAAGCTTTCGATTTCAACCATGTATATTGAGATTCGTTCTTTTTCGAATCAATAACATCCAAAAACACATACCTTATTTTCGATTGCTGATCATCATAATATGCCCAATTATTCGGAGTATCTATGACATAGTCTTTTGACAAATGAGAAGTAACGAAAGCATAATACTGCGCAGACGTCATACCAAAACCATTTCCTGTTCCTGAATAGTTATATTCATGATTTCCTCTCAACAAAAAAGTAGGAGCATTCATCCACATAGAAAGAGACAATGCATCCTTTACACAGGAAATGCCTTGTTCCTGAGTCTGCCCTTTATATTCATCTATACTTAACTGAATATAATCACCTCCAAAAACAATCTGAGAGAATTGGTATTTCTTGGATAAACTATTTAAAACACAGGATGCTTCATAGATTCCTTTTCTTAAAAGGTTTTCATTATAACCACTGCCAATCGACGAATAATGAAGATCTGTTATAAAGCCAACAAAAACACACTCTTTTTTTCCTAGAAAATCTAACTTATAACATGATTCATTATATTCATTTTCCCAACAAGAAGGTATTTCCGAACAAGAATCAAATGAATAAGAATTACCTTCATTTTCCTTTTCACAAGACATTACTGTAAAAGAAAATGAAATTAGAGATAAAAAAATAAGAAGACGGAAATTATACATGTTTTATTCGTAAGGAAAAGAGAGATTAATCAAAATAATAGCGATTACTCTTTCCAATAAACCATATTTATAGTATGCGGAGACACCCTTTTATCCTCTGTGGGCAATTGCATATAATCGCCATAAAGATGACTTAAATAAATATCATAACCTGAAATTATGCTATATTCTCTATTTTCAAAAGGAATTTTCAAATATGAATTAAATATAGATCTTGGACAAAGTTCTTTTTCTCCATATACACCCCATGCTAAACCTGCTATATACTTTGAATTGGTCTTACCCACATTTTTTGCAGTAGAATCTACCTTCTTTGCCAAACTCCTTTTAGAAGAGAAAATAGTAAGAGCTTTTAGAGCCAGAATACACATCTTTTTATAAAGACTATTTCTCTTTGATGGTTTTACAATTTTTGCAAAAAGTGCCATTCTTATTCGCTGAACTTTACGAATAAGTTTCAAACTATCTTCTTCAGAATCAGAAAGATTATCAATTGGAAATATATCAATATTTACTCCTATTTTCTTTTTATTTGTTGTGTTCTCTTCTTTTATCGTATGAATGTTTTCGATTTTTGCAAAAGGATATTCCCAGTCTTTATCCCTATCAAAACTATGCAAAACGAAATTACCGCTATTATCTTTGTAATTGGATAAAAATTGTTCATAATCATCACGAAGCATCATTATATCTATATCATCATCCCAAGGAATGAAACCCTTATGACGGATAGCACCTATCGCAGAACCACCACACAAAGAATAATGTATATTATTAGCAACACAGAAAGCATCTATAGAATCGAGAATATTCATCATCAAGTTCTTTTCCTCTGCTAAATCTATAATCTTCATATTTCTACTTGTTTTTAATATTTAAAGATTCTGCTCCACTCTTCATCAAAGCATGTATGGCTATCGTATGAGAGAACTTTTGCTGGCACGCCTCCTACTACACAACCATCTGGAACATCATTTACGACAACGGCATTTGCTCCTATCACAGAATGGTCTCCTACTCGTATATTTCCGATAACCATAGCTCCCGGGAAAATAACCACATTATTGCCAATAACAGGACAACCAGCTTTTTCACCATTAAAAACACGTCCTAATGTGACACCTTGATGTATAGAGCAATTTTTGCCTACAACTGTACTTTTAGCTATAATCACACAATTATAATGAAAAAATCTAACTCCCCCATCAATTTCTGTATTAAGAGGAAGTTGGATTCCGGTTGAACGTTGTTTCATCTCATAAAGAAACTTTACCGGTAAATTGAAAATTTTTGCAAATAAGTTGTTTTTTGTATTAAGATAACTTCCCAATCTAAACAAAAACACCTGACTAAATGTAGCACTAAAGAAAATTTTAACGACAAATGACATCTTAGAGGAACTTGAACCTGCATCTATAAATCTTTCGAAATCATTACTTAACAAATCACAAAATTCTCCATATGTCATTTAATGTACTGTATTAATCGGTCAAACATAGTGATTAAATCATAATTAGGAATCCAACCCAAAGCTTTCAGTTTATGACAAGACAAACGTAATTTGGTATCAGGAGCATATCCTTTAGTTGGATCCAACTTGATGTTGACCTTTATACTCGGATTAAAATTTTCAATAACAAGATCTGCCATGTTTTTTATTGAAATATAGGAGTCTTCGTTTGCAACGTTATAAGCCTCTCCGTTCTGACCTTTCAACAATATGGTTAATATTGCATTTACAGCATCAATGGTATAACAATAGGGTTTTGCCGATTTTCCTTCAGTGCTTAATTCTATATTTTCATTTAATATAGCACTTTTGGCAAATTGAGCAAAGACTCTGTTATCATTTTCATAAACTCCAGGACCGAAAGTTTGAGTTAATCTAGCGATTTTCACCTGAACATTTCGTTCTTTAGAAAAACAATAGCAAAGCATTTCAGCCATTCGTTTTCCTAACGAATAGCTGCTTCTACTATTCAATGGATTAATATATCCCTGAATATCTTCAGTAACAGGTATCGCATCATCCAAAACTTGGCCGTAAACTTCAAGCGAAGATAGGTAAACCATACTACGGACCTTAATTTTATCAGCTATCTCTAGAATACTTCTCGTCAGAGTTACAATACCATCAATTGTTTCAATCGACTTATTTACAAAATCCGAAGAATTTGTAGGAGCTGCACAATGAACAATAAAATCAACATTTTGTATGTCAGTCATCTCATCCATAGAGATATATTTTAAAGATGAAGATGAATCATTGATATTCAAACGAGCCTTGTTGAAATTTCTCACCGGACAGATAACCAGCAAATTAAGTTGAAATTTTTCATTCAAACCCAAGAGGCAGCGAGTAACAACACTACCTATCAGGCCAGTGCTACCTGTAATTAGAAATGAAGAATTACTTATTAAATCGCAATCTTTATATGAACTTACAAAAGACAAAATGTCTTCGTTTAGAGTAACATCATTCATTTTAAAACCCAAATATTTGTTGATTTTCATGAACCTCTACCATCGCACGAAAAATAAAATAATCAGAAGGAGATGTGATTTTGATATTCTCCAAAGGACCTAAAATTGTATGAATCTGATAACCATAATAGGTCATCATGGTACAACTATCAATAAAATCAAATTTATTTTCCAAAATAGCTTTTTCATGAACTCCAAGAATATCTTTCAAATAGAAACTTTGAGGAGCACGGGCTATCATACACTGATCTCGTGTAGGAATTTCCAGCTCACCATTGGTCTGTTTCACGATAAACGTTTCTGTTGCCTTTACACAAGTCACACAATTACCGCTCTCTTTGACTTTATTGATATTGTCTGTTATGGTTTCTTCTGTAATAAGAGGACGTACACCATCATGAATCAAAACAATATCTTCATTGCTTGTGGAAAAAACTTTTGCCGCACAAAGTCCTTTATAAATGGAATTTTGACCGCAGTTACCCCCAGCTACAATATTAACGACCTTATTAATCTCAAATTTTTTGATCATCTTCTTTAAGAAAGGAATCCATGATTCAATACATGCAATGACAATAGCATCAATCTGAGGATGGTTATCAAACAATTCAAGTGTATAGATTATAATTGGCTTCCCATTCAACTCAAGAAATTGTTTGGGTTTGGATTTCGTATGCATTCTCTGTCCAGAGCCTCCTGCAAAAACAACTGCTATATTCATAATTTTTATTTCTTAAATTTCTCTATAAAAACAAGATTTATCATCTTGTCTTTTTATACAAGAAGCTACAAAGATCTCTTAACTTATTTCTTATTTTAAAAACAAGAATATTCAGATTCTTGTTTTCGTCAAAAAGCATAGGAGGCAAATAGCCTATCTTATACTTATTTCTATAATGATGAAAATAGACATTCAACAAACGCTCTGAATAGAAGCCGAACAACCTTGGTTGATAAGGATCAGCAGGAATGGTCAAACGCTTCTCAAACTCAAACAATATATTGAACAACCATAGAGAATAATCCGCAAATATTTTCCTTTTCGAAATCAATATATTAAATGGTGTATACGTATTACCATTCATAACAACCTCATCATAATCCGATTTGAAATCTGGATAAAGTTCTTCCACAACTTTTGCCAAAATCTTCACATCATCACGAACATGAGCTCTACAAAGCGCATCATAAATAGGAATATGAAGTTTCTGTTTATTTGGCAATATCACATCATATTTTGCGATAAGATCTTTATCTATTTTAGCATGAGAAAAAAGATAATCTTTGTCCACATGCAGATAATCCCTAAACTTAGTAATAAAAGATGGATGGAAATCCAAGAAACGCCTATAATGGAACAAGCCCAGATAATCAGCATCAAGACTGTTTTTCCATATCCAATACATTGCCGTTAATTCGCAATACCATGGATTCTTGTCGCTTATATTATTACCTGTATCATCTCCAATATAGCCCAAATCAACATAAGAGGAGACCTTACCCAATTGAATGGGAATATATCCTTCTCCACCAACAAAATGGTCTTTCTTGTGAAAACACACAAATATCTTTACATCCATCTCTTTTAATACTATCTCTGAAATATTCTAAACCAAAAACTTAAAAAACATAAGACATGACTTTTTCTATAATAGGAGCCATATCGTAATACTTATATTCGGCCAATCTACCACCAAATATCACGTTAGAATGTTGACTAGACATAGTACGGTATTTATCGGCAAGATCATTATTACAAGCATCGTTAATTGGATAATAGGCCTCCATGCCCGGTTTCCATTCAGCAGAATACTCTCTACTGATAATGGTCTTAGGACATTTATAAACATCATCTCCAAACATCTCAAAATGCTTATGCTCTATCACACGAGTATAAGGAACATCTCTGTCTGTATAATTAACAACAGCATTAGCCTGATAGTTAGGAGTATCTAAAACCTCAGTTTTAAACGTAACCGATCTGAACTCCAGATGTCCATATTTATAATCAAAAAACTCATCCAATTGTCCAGTATAGACAATCATGTCTGCTAACGACTCGAAATATGATCTATTTTGAAAGAAATCAGTATTAACCTTTGTCTCTACTCCTTCTAGCAAACCGTTGATCAAGACATTGTATCCGCCAACAGGAATACCTTGGTATCTATCATTAAAATAATTATTATCGAAAGTCATTCTTATAGGGAGTCTCTTGATAATAAAAGCAGGCAAATCAACACATTTCCTACCCCACTGCTTTTCTGTATATCCCTTTATTAACATTTCGTATATGTCCTTTCCTACTAGCACAAGAGCCTGTTCCTCCAAATTTCGAGGATCACAGCCTTCCAATTTTGATATTGCCTCAGCACGTTGCTCATCTATTTTTACCTTTGCCTGATTTGGCGTCTTAACATTCCACATCTGATAAAATGTGTTCATATTAAAAGGCAAATTGTAAAGTTTGTCCCCATATATGGCAACCGGAGAGTTTGTATATCTGTTAAACTCTACAATTGAATTGACAAGATTCCAAACCTTTTTATTATTAGTGTGAAAAATATGAGCTCCATATTTATGAACGTTTATGCCTTCACAACTTTCACAATAAACGTTTCCTCCCAAATGATGACGTTTGTCGATGACAAGGCACTTTTTTCCAGCCTTTCTGGCAAAATAAGCAAATGTTGCGCCAAATAAACCAGAGCCAACTATCAAATAATCGTATTTAGACATTTTTTTGAATTTATCTTTTAATCCTCATTCAAAGCATCTCTCAATGCATTAATATAACCATGTCCATACTCCAAGTCTGGTTCCATGTAATTTCCCTCTCCCCACTCATTCCAAGACATTAAAAACAAAATTTTATGCTCGTCTTGTTTGTTCTCTATCAACTTTAAAGCCTTTTTAACTTGTAAATAAAAGTATTTTGGATTATAATTATACCAAACTACTGCTTTGTTTCCACTTCTTGGAGTTCTATCCCAATTAGGTATAAGAGTCGGATATACATTTTCCTGGGCATCTTCTTCTGCAAAAAGCAATTGTGAAATTTTTTTGTAATCATATTTACGAACTGGCTGCCACTTTAATACTTTTAAAAGAAACTTACTCCAATACTCTTTTATGATAGATACAACAAAACTATCATAACGGATCCGAGATAAAGCCATTCCTCTTGAATTTACAGCATCAAAACCTAAATCAAAGACTCTCTTGTACAAAATCTTTGCATCCACAACCATACCCTGGTTACCATATTTCTTATTATCTTCGAAAGAGAAGATACTAGCATTATCCTGAATACCAACGAAATGAAAACCCAGAAGACCTTCTTTTTTAGCCAATTCATTCCAAGTGTCCATAAACTGTTTTACATTCTGAGCAGCCAATGGCATATAGATTACAAAAAGAAGTTTGTTATCTACCTTAATATATCTATTATCTTTAAATGCTTTCAATAAAGAATAAAAATGATTTTCATTGTCTTCTTGACCTGGATAAGTCTGTTCCATGATCATCTTATCCTTTTGCATTGTTTTGCCAGCCACCCACGACTTTGTACTCCATGAGTGATTAGCCCAACCTAAGCAAAAAGGGAAATCTGGATGTCCAGAATCCACTACTTCATTGAAGATGTTTTCCAAAAGCTGTTTCCCATTACCAAACCAGTAATGCCAGTAACAGAAACCTTCTATTCCAGCTTCCTTGGCTAACTGAGCCTGCTGTTCACGAACTTCAGGCATACGAAGATCGTAATAACCCAGATCAGCAGGTACATGAGGTTGCATATGACCTCGAAATAAAGGTTTTGCTTTTCCTACGTTTGTCCACTCCGTGAAACCTTTACCCCAAACCTCGTCATTCTCCGGAATCGGATGATATTGAGGAAGGTAAAATGCTATTACTCTTGCCTTTGACTTCATATTTAATTTTTGATTTTATTTGCTTTTAACATTACTGCAGGATTTCCTCCGACTACAGAATATGCCTCAACACTTTTCGTTACAACAGAATTGGCTGCAATGACCGCCCCATCCCCTATTGTTACACCTGGTAATATTGTCACTTTTTCGCCAATCCACACATTCTTTCCTATATCAACACCGCCCTTTGAAACCAGCTGACGCATTGCAGGCCTTACTTTCATCGATTCTAAATCAGTAAGTCCATGTGAGTTATCTGTAATCGTTACCCATTTACCCGTCAACAAACCATCACCTATTTTAATGTTATTTATAGCTGTTATATTATTATAATCACCAAATATACAATGATTTCCAATCTTAATAGAAGGATATAAAATTTGACGTTTTATGCCAATTTCGTTTGCCTCATTATTCTCATATACATAAGAATCCCACGCTGTAATCACTGTACCTTTGCCAAATGTGGAATAATTACCAATTGTTATATAAGATCCTCCTGCAATATAACCAAAATTTTCAAATAAGCATTTTTCACCAACCTGCTTAAATTCATATTTGATCCAATATCCATATAATTTCTGTTTTTGCAAATGAAGGAACAAACTAAACTTATAATTAAAGAAAAAATGTAACAACTTTATCAAAAAATCTACAAATTTCGTTAGTATTTGCTTCATAACAAGACTAATATATATAACATAAAATTAAAAATACAATGTTGCTTATTTTTTTAAAAAAATTGAGATTAACTTCAATTTATTTAAATGGTTTTTATTTTAAATATTTTTTTTAAAGCTGATAATTTGCTATCCAACTTGATTTTATGATAACTCATACCAAATAAAATCGCATAAAACCAACAAAAATACCGAACGCCAAAATCACCAGTAATGATTGAATAGACAAAATAATAACATGTTAAGCACTGTAATATTATTATATCATTCTTGTCTTTTAATATAAACTTAGGGATAAATAATAACATCAATGCATAACTAACCCATATTATGACTCCTAATATACCACTATCACAAAGAATGGTAAATATCAAACTTTCAAAAGCAAGTAACTCAGGATGATCACCTTCAGTCTCCATATAATATTCATGCCAATTATAACCTTTACCGACAAAAGGGCTATCTTTCATCTCTTTTAATGCAGCACCAAGTTGATTAAATCTCATTTCAAAACTAGATCCTTGACTTACAGATGCATTACCAGAAAAATCAAAAATTGACGAGACATAGCTGAATAAAAGATCATTTGTAGTGATCAATAGCAAGATTAACAAACATGTCAACCCCGAGTATAATAAAAGTTTTATTTGTCTTTTTAATAGCAGATAAAACACTACAGTTACCAAAAAAGCAGCTAAAACTGATCTCACACCACAAAACAACATATCAAGTGACAAAACAATCATTAATAGAATAAATGTGAATTTACTTATTTTATCCCTGATAGCAAAAAAGACAATGATTAAAGCTCCACAAACGAAAGCCCATATCATAGGATGTACAAAAGTAGATGAAATACGTCCAAATAGTCTGTTTGAGTCTGCAAACCAGTTTTCCAATAAATTTCCATCACTCAAAATAGAAAAAGCAAACACATAAGGATTCACACCTTCTGTTTGAGTTAAGATCAAAGCGTATATTCCTACAATAAAAGATATAATTAAGAAAAATCGAAGTAAAGTTTTAGTCATACCATCATTAATCACCATCAACCAGACTACCCACATCGTCAATAATCCATTTATAAAATCAACACGCCATTTGTCTAACTGAAAAGATATGGGTGTAGGAGATAATGGAATAAACAAACCTAGCATCAATAACAAAAAAGCATAAGGCGCAATTGCCCAAAATGATTGAGGAGAAAAAAGCATACGCTTATATTTATAAGATGCTACACCAAATAAAGCTAAAGACAACACAGTAACAGGGAAAAATCCTAACGTAACCTGAGGAATTAAAAAAAAGTATGACAGATATAATATCATACCCATTTTTAAATCAAAAAAAATAGTAATAAAGATTACTATAGAATAAAGTTTAACGAATCCTAACAACAAAGCATCCATTCTTTTATTCTTTATTCTTTAATACAAAAAGTTATTATTACAGAAAATTAGCAAATTAATGATTTGTAGCAAGTTAACAAATCATTTAAAATAGCCTTTTGATCATGTCTTTTTACTGCACAATTTCTAGATGCCAAACCTAATGCCGATCTTCTATCCTTGTCTGCAAACAATTCAATGATTGTCTGAGCCATCTCATATGGAGCGTTTGCGGGCAACAAGACACCCTCTTTTTCGTTTTCAATCAAAGATGGAATACCTCCTACATACGTCGCAATTATTGGCAATCCCAAATATTGAGCTTCACAAATAGAATTAGGACTATTGTCACAATATGAGGTGTGGACATACATATCTGAATCCAACAACTCTTCTTTCAACTTATCCGAATTGGTATAACCAAGCAAGACAATATTCAAATTTTCTAGTTTTACATTTTCTTGACTCTCTAAAAGCTTTTTTAATTGTGCAGGTAGAGATCCTGCGATTCTCCACTCAAAATTAACATTTCTCTCTTTTAACAGAACTGCTGTTCTAATTATCGTATCCAAACCTTTGAGTAACACCCCACACCCTGTCGTTATCAGCTTTATCTTATCCCTGTTCTGAGGTTTCCATTGGTCATTGTTAGCAATAAAATCAGGCCTTAAAGCTTCACTGCAATAATAATAAATGGATTGAGGATTATAGAGTTTAACCAACTGTCTATCCCATTTAGTACGACCCATATAATTTGAGACGTGTCTTAGATTATCCTCTTCCAAAAGATATCTTGAATAATATTTTTTTCTTGCCAAATAAGCTCCTAATTGATTTCTAACACACAATAATCCCATGCTAAAAACAACACTCCATTTATTGTAAAATGGAGGATATTGAGCATTATAATAAGGAGGAATAGATCCCTGAAGATGAGCAACAACTGGTTTATCCGTATACTTTACAATCTGGGGCCAATACCATTCCGTACCAAAAACATGGATAACATCTGGATTAAAATCCTTTACAACATCAAGAGCCAAAGGTATCATTATATCGACCAACGGCTGCCAAGAACACTTCAGTTTCAACTTATCATTGAAAGAAAACTGAGGACAAAGAGAATAATAAGTAACACCATCTATCATCTTCTTATCATTCGTCTTACTTTCAAAAGCTACCGCTAACTCTATGTTTGTATTTTCCTTAACAATAGCCTCCAATGAATCCTGCCATCCTGCTACCGGAGCACCTTCCGATTTAAAATTTGCAGGAACTGTCACTTCAAACCAAAGTACACGCATGTCTTAATTTTTTACTTTTGCCTTAAATATGAGATTGTTTTTTCCGATATTTTACGCCAAGAATAGTTTGATATGACATATTCTGATATAGTATCAAAAAAAGAAAAATCAGATGGCTTCTTTTCGTTCAAGAACTCTGACAAATTTTGACAACAAACATTAAAATCCAATGGCATCATCTTAATATATTGATCAGGAATATAAGAATTCTCAATCTGTTCAGAAGCAATCATAATGTTACATCCACATGCTGAAGATTCCAACAAAGCATTATTTGCAGTAAACCTTTTAACTGGCAAAAAGAGAAATGCCGACTTCCAATACAAAGTTCTCAACTCTTCGTCTGTTATGCCTGTAAAACAGTTTATTCTACTATCAGTAAAATATTTACGGTTTTCTTTGCTGCATACCACATTTATGATTTGATCCGGATTATTCTGCAACAATCTAATAAACACTTTATTGGCAATGTCAAAATCACGGAGCCAATCACCTACCATCAAAACAGAGCCGTTTTTTTCTTCTTTCTTGTCCGAAGGCAAATGATAGAAATCAGAACAGATGCCATGAGGGATATAAGTAACATTGTCATCGCACTTCAAACACTTAAACTTTTCCAATTCATTTGACGCCATTAGAATCACTTTATCAGTTCTTTTTACGCATTCACGGAACGAAGGATTATTTTCTGACCAAGCAAAAGGCTGATGAAGTGTACAAACCACCTTATGTTTCAATGTGCAAGCCAAAAACCATTTGGTTAATATATCTTCTCCATAAATAACATGAAAAATAAGATTTTTATTCGTCAATGATAGAAAAAAGACCTTTAGAAGAAAAAAAGGAATGATTCTATAACCAAAAAATTTATAACCAATCCTTCTCATCAAGTTTCCAAAAAACGACTTGGAACAAGCAAATTTGGAATACAACATCTGGCAATCCACATCATAATCATATGGCAAGAAATCCTTTATATGATTATATCCAGCATGAGTACCCTTATGATGAGGAAATACCAATCCTACATATACTAATTTCATGTCTTCTACTTAAATAATTTAAATTTCAAAGCATTAAATAACAACTTCAACATTGATACTTTTGAACGCCCAATTTTTTTATTCTCCTTAAACCAAAAGAACCAACTATTCAAAGCCTCAAAAAAATGATTTTTAATCTTGCCTTTAACCTCATTATCGATCGTATAATTCACTTTTTGTGAAATGAAATCAGGCATATCTCTTTTCAGCAACCCATAATAAATAACATCAGTTTCGTTTATCGGCTTTCTTAACAAAAAATCGTTATACCAACTTTTTTCCAACGAAATAGCCTCTATTTTTTCTGCAGCCCCGCCTACCGATGTTATGCTGTACTTATTCTGCCTATATTGAAAAACAGGAATCTGAGTATTTGCTATTCCTTTATAACCAGCAGCAATATACGATGTAATATCATCACTTGCCCATGCCAACGGAATATTAAAAAAACCGCCATTCTTTCTCAATACATCTGTACGATAAAGAAAATCTCCGATGTACTGGTTAAATCTTCCAGTCCAACGATGCCACATCATGGTATAAACACTCTCCCTAAGAGGACGAGGTTCCTGCATTTTCCAAACCTTGCTATCTTCGTCAATAATCTCGGTCCAGCCATGATAAATATCTAAATCCGGATATTTACTTATAAGTTCTCTATATTCCGATAAACAATTTTTTTTCAAACAATCATCATCTCCCATACAAATGACAAACTCTCCATTTGCATAACTAAGAAGTTTATTCCAATTCTCAACTATTCTAATTGCCCCTACATTCTTGTTGTTTTCATAATACCTTATTCTGAAGTCATTGTATTTTTCTACAACACCCTTAATATTCTCAGGACTGGCATCATTCAAAATGATCAGTTCAAAGTCCTCATCCTGTTGAGCTAAAACACTTCTAATAGCCTCATCAAAAAATTTTATTTTGAATGCAGGAATTAAAATTGTGAAATAAGGAGAATCAATTATCATTTTTAAAAAAAAATTGTATTACACCCTAATATACAAATACAAGAATTTAACACGTTATTAACGTCAAGAAAAACTTTCGATTCTCTTGTTTGAAAATATTAGCATAATAGACAAATAAAACATTGTAAAGAATATTCCCTTTATAAATCATGATTTCATTAATGATCGAAAATACATTTTATCATTATCTGTCAATAAGAATAAAATAAAAAATAAATAAATCACAGAAAACAAAATTCCTTTAACAAACAAAAGAATCCAATTAGAAGCATCAAACACAACAAATTGATTAATTATAAAATAAAGAGCTGCACCTAAAATCACATATGGAATAAATGAATACGAGAAAACTCGCCATGAACTGATGTTCATCTTCACACGCCAATAATAGAAGTAATAGAATACTAATTGCACTATTTGATAAACAACGAACGCCATAACTACACCGCCTACCTGATAATATGGTATGGCAAACCATGAAATCAGCAAACCCGTAATAGAAGCGACGACTGTGCTGTAAGTAATAGTTCGAATATCTGAACCTGAGAGTATCAAACTTGATATTGCCTGAATATGAACGCCAAGAGTACAAACAAGCCAAACATGTAGCCAAGGAATAAGGTAAAGAAATGATTTTCCCACATAAAGTTCTAAGACCTCGGAACATATCGTCATCATGCCGAAACAACAAAAACATAATACGATAGTGATATACTTTGTCCCATCGTATGCTATTTTATAAAATGCCTCTTTATTATGTGTTGCCACAACTTTAGCTGCAGATGGCAAAAGTACTCCCATAAATGAACTACCAAATATTGACACCACAGTTATCACGCCATTTAAAACACGATAATCAGCTACAGATTCTACAGATCCCTGTATTCCCAAGAATACAGGCCTAAGATTATAGAATGAAAATTGAAATATACTGAATGAAAATATATTTAAACAATAAGGAATAATTTCTTTAAAAGTCTTCTTGTCGAATTTTGGCAAAAATTTGACAAATGGAGTTTCCTTGCTTATCTTCCTCATATAAAATGGAATTATTGAGAATAAAGAAAAAGTAGTAAGCAGGAAATACCATAAAATGCTGAGATGACTAAATACAGTAATAAACAAAATAGCAAGTTGAAGTAGCTTAGGTAGCAGTGTGTATCTCTGAATCCAAGCTACATTTTCTGTAGCGCTAATCAGCTGACTAAAGCATGATACAAACCAACTTACAATTGCACTTACAGAAAGAATATAAAGCAAGTTTTTAAGAATCACATCCTGTTCGGCAGATAAATGGAACAACTCCTGTGTGAAGAATGATACTAATATCAGTGCTAATGCGTTTAATATGCCTATCACTCCATAGAAAGCAAGGCTAGTCTGAAACAACTTATTAGTATGCGACCAATCTTTTTTAGCAAGCCAATTGCTGAAAAAACGAACATTTGTAGAATTGAACCCCAAGTCCATTAACTGCATATACACATTAACTGACATTGCCAAACCAATTATTCCATATTCAGCTTTTCCAAAGTAATTTATCAATATTGGCACAGAGATAAAACCGTAAATTGCATTTATTAGATTTACAAGTGTACTCCAAACCACTCCTGATGCAACATTTTTTGCACTTCCCATTATTTTCTTCCTATTATTCCTTTAATCTTACTTTTTATTGATCTTTCAAACGATTGAGGAGCATTTTCAGATACTATCATTCTGTAAGCCTCAGCATCATCTTTATCAGACACAAAGATTTCAAAAACCATCGGTTTATCTGAAGACTTCAAGAACGCATTATATGATTCTGAAAATTCAGACTTATTCTTGGCTGCCATATATGAAAAATCGCACGTCTCTGCCCACCCTTTAGCATTTTTAAAATGATTGCCTGCAGCTATATATCGATTTTGGGCATTATTATCGCAATTGTAAAGTTTAAATTCCACACCCCCATTATTGTTAATCAAAAGAATGCGTACATTATTCTTAATATGTCTAATACCTAACGAATTCATATCATAAAAAAATGCCAAATCTCCGATTACTATAAAACAAAGCTCTTCAGTTCCCATACTCAATCCGAAAAATGTTGACATGCCACCATCTATACCAAATGCTCCGACATTAGAGTAACAAGTAATTGACGGATCAATATCAAACATGTTCCATATCCTCAAGCTATTAAGAATTGAGAATTGCATAAAACTATTTGCAGGTATCTTATTATGAATCTGTTGAGCGACATAAGCACTTGAGAAAGGCAATTCTATATCTAATTTATTTTTAGATATTTGATTTTTCCAATCTTCAAAATATGAGTGGGTTACATTTTCAGATGACCCTAACATAGAAAAGAACTCATACTCAGAACACTCATAGATTACCGTTAGTTTATCGTATGTGTCAACAACTTTTCCATCACATGAAACCAGCCAATGTTCAATTCCTTTGATTGAAGGTTGAGATAACATAGTATAAAAAGGGTAATCACCAGTCTGACCTCCAATAGTTATCATTATGTCAGGTTTAAGATTATCATTGAACGTATCTTTGCCCATGGTTAATAATTGGAGATTTCCTTCAACAATATATTTTCCTTTATAATTCGAGAGATGATTAACATATACTGCTACATCATAGCATTGACAAAATTTTTCTATGCATGCTTTAAGATTATCTTCGAAAGGCCTATGTTCTCCAATTACTAATAGAATTTTCTTATCTTTGATATTAATGCTTTTAAGATGATTAGCATTATATCTCTTGATAATGTGAAGTTCAGAAACTTCATCATCAAGAGGAAAATCAAGCCATGGAATGTCTAATTGGACAGGGCCGGTTGTGTGACGAGTTAATTCAAGGATTGCCTCATTTACTGTTCTCATACTGTGCAGATAATCATTTTCATCCACAAGATACGGCAACATATATGAAGACTTAACAGCATCATTAGGCAACGATATTTGATCAGGTGCCTGCATATACTGTTGATAAGTAAATCTTTGATGCTTTGACATCGTTATAGCTAATATAGGTGCATGCTTATAATATGCCTCAGTCAAACCTGGAATATAATTTCGCGTTGCTTGAGCGCTTGTGCATGATGTTACTATAGGCTCACCACTCTGCAAATATAATCCTATAGCAAAATACATTGCACTTCTCTCATCAACAATTGAGTAGCACGTAAAGAATTCATCATCTTGAACTGCATTTATAAATGGAATATTAGTTCCACCTGGACTAATAACAATTTGCCTTATATTGTGTTGTTTTAGCAACTTAACAACAACATCAATATTCTCTATATTAGTATGCATAAATCATTATTTTAATGAATAACCACCATCTACTAAAATGGTCTGACCCACCATAAAGTTACATGCATCGCTTATCATAAACGATGCAAAATCTGCTATTTCATCAGGCAATTGAACCCGATTAAGTAAGTTTTGATTACAAAATGTATTATTTCCTTGTTTTAAAGAAAATGCTTGCATTTCTGTTTTTACCACACCTGGAGCAATACCATTTACTAGAATGCCATATGGAGCCATTGCTAACCCCAAACCTTGCGTCAAACCACAAACATCCCATTTGGTCATTCTATATGGATATGTAGCACCTACAAAACCACCCTGTGAAGATATATTAATTATTTTACGATAGTTACTTGATTTATTAGCCTTCCAATATTTACAAATAGCTTGGCATAAGAAGAATGTTCCTTTTGAATTAGTTTCATATATCCGAATCCATTCTTCCTCTGTTACATTTGGGAAGAATGCTTTGGGCTGCAATCCTGCATTATTTATCAAAATATCAACATCTCCACCCAAAAGATTATTTGCTTCAAGGATTTTCACATCACATAGATTGGTTTCTGTAACATCCCAAACTATATATGACAATCTTTTATTTGATAATGAATCAATAACATTTTTTAATTTATCTTCATTACGGCCAGAAATTAACACATTAGCACCCTGAGAAATAAACTTTTTAGCCATAGAAAGCCCTATTCCAGAACCTCCGCCAGTAATTAGAATTCTCTTACCTTTTAGTAAATCCTTGTTTTCTATTGTCGTAATGTTTATTTCATTGAAGCCACCAAATTTATAAGTCTCCTTAAATGCTTTTATTGATTTGATAATTCTGTTCAGTTTGCTTATAAAACTCATATTACCTATTCTTTACATGTAAAAATTTACAAATATCCTCTTCTAATCTCTTCCCTGCATCAGCAACAATAGTTTCCATCTGCCTCTGCTCTTTATTTTTCAAAACAGTTCTGTTTTCAAAATTCTGCTTGATTATATTAAGTATCTTCTCCTCGCCATCAACCTTCAAATCTACTATATGATGGTAATTAAGAGTATCCTCGAATAGACCATTAAACTTACGACTATACGCCATCGGAACAACAGGAACACAAGATGAAAATGCAGCTATAGTTGAATGCATGCGTGCTCCCATAAAAAAGTCTAAGCCAGCGATATAACTCTTTGCTTGAACCGGATCCAAGAAAAAAGGTGCCAACTCAAGATTAGAATTGTCATACATATCCTTGATTGCACAAGAGATTTCATAATCATTCTCCACACTGTGCATAGGTTCGACCACATGAGGTACTAAATGTAACACAACGTCAGGCATACTTAAAAAGAAATCTATGATTTTACGAACTACCTTTTGATAATCAGCATTCAATTTAAACTGATTATCAAGAGTATACCCTCCATTCCAAAGTAAAGCGGAAACATTGAGACCAACATGTACTTTATCCTTTTGTAATATTTTTTTACTATATGGCATAAAAAAAGCCACATCAATTATCTCTGAGACGCTTTTTTCAGGAAGTAAATTCTTGACATAATCATAACTTTGAGAATCCCTAACCAAAACAAAATCAGAAAACTGAAGAGCTGAAACAGCTCTGTTTCTTATTGTTTCATTATCAAAAGGACCAATAGTCTGAGGCAAGAAACAGTAATGTTTTTTATAAAACATCATTTTCTCACACCAATAAGTTATATAATTAAATCTGTCTTTTCCGTATATATCTGAAAAACTGTCACCCTGACCAATATCAAAAACATAATCTATAGACTTCAATATCTTATCTGACTTTTTTAAAATTCCTTTAAACAAATTTTTTTTCAGATTCACTTTCCATCCTTTATAAGGCAAATCAGGTAAAGCATTATAAATTAACTTCTTTCCACCTACAAAATCCAACTCATGCTCAGAAAAATCAGAATAACCACTATGTGACAAAAAAAAAGTATATGAATAACCTAATGAATCCAAAAGGTTAGACAACAAAAACATTGTGGAAACAGTTAATGCAACACATCCCTTGTTACCATTCACTACAACACAATTAACCAATAATATATTTAAATGCTTCTTCATATTATCCAATTATTCTCTAATCATAAAAAAAAAGCTTTCTTTGCCATATTTCGAATATGATTTTGTATGATATCGTTTAACAAAAAAACAAAATATCAATAAGCTTTGACGTTATATATATTATAATACGAAAAATTAGTTTTGGAAATTTTTCATCTTTAGGTTAATACGATGTAATCGCAATCAGTAAGTTCTATACCTGCGATCATTAAGCCAGGAAGTTCTATGAGCAATCTTTTTACCTTAGAGCCACGAGTCGTTTGCAAAAATCCATCATAATTATCGAGAGCTCCACCAACAATACGCACCCTTCGTCCACACATGGCAGAAGTTATCTCTTCAGGTGCATAGAAACGAGGTTTATTATCTGTATTCACAGCATGAATAAATCGATCCATATCTCTCTCAGAAACAACCATCGGAAAATGTTGTAAACCTTTGACGAAACGATACTGAAGTGTACTGATTTTCTCTATGATAGGATCAAGGGTCTCCTTAGAAGAATATGCAAATAATAAATCTTGAATGAAAGGAACCTTCTCTTTGATTTTTCGTCCTTTTCGAAGAACTATTCTTTCTGTCATTGGAGTGAAGATCTCAATATTGAGAGCATCTAACTGTTTATAAGCAGGCATATTGGCATTAGAACGTTTGAGGTCTCTCAAAACGAACCATTTTTTAGATATTTTTTCACTTTCGGGAAATTGTTTGAGTCCTGCTAAGTTATTTAAATCATTAGTAACTAAGCAGTTATATTGTTTATCCTCAAAAGCTCGGAGATTTACATCCCCTTTTGGCTCAACTTTCTTTGTCATGAAATCTCCACAAGCAAAATTATCCTCCTATAATAGGGAGAATTTAGCGACTGCAAAGGTAAGAAAACATTTCAAATACTCTAAATAAAGTCCATTAATAATAAGTTTTTGTTAATAAGTTTCTGGATTAATTTCACTAGACAAACATAAAAAAAAACTGGTCTGCAACTGAAATGCATCAGTGATAACAAACATCAAATTCAATCTATATTTATGTTATTTAAAAGGCTGAAACTTTCTTATCATTGCATCCAGATATGCTCTAATTGTCTTGAACCAAGCTTTGCTAACTATATCATTAAAATTATAAAACACGCTCAAATACTCCTCACATCCACTTAAGTCGTAAGAATGAGGTAG
>Ga0116173_1000670_pt1 | contig 31040 bp, 21 predicted proteins | sample AD_UKC085_MetaG_FD_89800 | JGI IMG/M metagenome (GOLD analysis project Ga0116173, IMG submission 89800) | Active sludge microbial communities of municipal wastewater-treating anaerobic digesters from USA - AD_UKC085_MetaG | ecosystem: Engineered > Bioreactor > Anaerobic > Digestate | place: USA...
AGGCGATATTGGGGGTCCAGGCTGCCCAGACGGGGGGAATTACGCTGTTATAGCCCAAACTCTGAAAGATCCGCACCACCACCAGGTAAGAAAAACAAACCAGCAAGCCCAACATGAAGATCCAGCCGCGGCCTTTGCTGCGAGTATTGGCAGTGGCGATGGGGATGAAGAAAAAGATCACAATCAGATTTGTGAGCGGATAAGATACCTTCATGTGTAGATCTACGATCTCACGGCTCGCGTCCTCGCCCAATTTTTGGATGCGGCCGATGTAGTCCCAGAGTTCCAAAAAAGTCAGCGCCAGTGTCTTCTTGGTGATACGAATAAAATCCTGCGGTTCTACATCCAGAATGGGCAGATCAGTCTTGGGCAGATATGAGGCATAAACCTGCCTTCCTTTCACGAAGCGCCTGATATCACAATCGTATAAAATCCACTTGGTGCCGTCCCAATTGGCACTGGCAGCGGTGATCCGCTCAGAGATCTGCTTCGTCTCAAAATCGATCTTTGTTTTGTCGATCACTCTGAGGCTATTTTTGTAGCCATCAAAGAAACCGAAGTAATAAAAGTCATTTTCGGTGCCCTGATAGTGAACGCGGGCTTTCAACATGTTATCTTCGGGCTTCTCCCCTTTGATCTTTACATTGTAGAGTTCACTCCTTGTCGATTCGGCAAAGGGTAAAAGGTATTCGCCCATGGCGGCGACGCTGAGCGATATCACCAAACCAATGCCAAATAGTGGCAACATGGCCCGCTTGACGCTGATCCCGGCAGCTCTGATCGCAACGGTTTCATTGTGTTTGGCCAGAGAATTCATCATAAAGAGACCAGATAACAGAACAGTAACCGGTGAAGTTAGCACCACCAGATAGGGAATACGCAACAGGTAATACAGCATGGCCTGATCTATGCTGGCTCCAGCTCTGAGCAACCGGGGGAGGTTGTCAATCACGTCGATAACGATGAAAACCACTGCGAAGCTAAAAAAGATGATGAAGAAGGTACGCAGGAATTCCCTGACAATATAGCGATCCATTCTGCGCATCAGTACACCACCTCGTCTGGTATCTCTTTTCGTCCCTTGCGCCAGTTTTTGAGTCTCCACATCAGGACCTGCATATCAAAAAGGCGTTTTTCCTTGATGGAGCCGTAGATTAGAAGCAGGGCGATTACAAAGAACACTATGTTGGACAGCCACATAGAAACAAAGGGATCCAAATATCCCTTGTCGGCCAGATGCTCTCCCCCATTCAGCGCCACATAGTAAATCAGGAAAATGACGCTAGAAACACTGAAAGCCATGCCGATGCCGCTGGTGCGCGTCATTAGCCCCAAAGGGACTCCGATCATGATGAAGATAATGATGGCAAAAGAAAGGGCAAACTTCTTATGATACTCCACCCTGAGGGCGTTCACACTACTCTCCAGTTCCTCCACCCGGCTTTCGGTGATCTGTTCCATAGAGTATAGTTTACGCATTTCTCTTTGGGCAGTGATAGGATCGCCAGATAATGTCCCGGCAGCAGAACGGTCGCGTAGGTTCTGCAATTCAATACGCTTAGTCTTTAGTTCTTGCTTCTGATCCTTCAATTCACTGATGAGTTGCCCATACGTCATCTCCCGGTCACTACGATACCCAGTCTCAAATATATCTGTACGGTTTCCTAGATCGCGTACATTTACTATGTACTCGTCAAAGGAACTGCTCTGGTACTTACCGGGTTCCGTCTCGTTGCGTTGCTGCATTTCACCGTTCTTCAGGATGATCTGCAAGGCATTGCCGTTATTCATCTGAACCATGCGCCCGGTCTGTGCGAAGATGGTCCGGGGATAGCGTGTGGAACTGCGATCATAGATCAATACATCGCTTAGCACTTCCTCGTCGTTCTTTGCGCACCAGATCGTATAGTCCAGCAGACTGTTGTATTCGCGTTCCTTGATGATCGTCATCGGTTTGTAATACGCGATCTTCAGCATCATGTTCTTCAGTTTGTGATTGGTCTCGGGCAGGAACCAGTGGTTAAAATAGACCATGGTTCCGGTCAAGAGCAACCCAGCCAGCATCAGAGGACCCAGCATGGCGTAGATGTTGACACCGCTGGATTTGATGGCGATTACTTCGCGGTCCACGCTCATCCGACCAAAGGCGAGGATCGTTGCCACCAGAACTGCCATGGGGATGGACAATGCCAGCATGTAAGGCATCGACAAGGCGAAGACTTCCGCCACGATGCTCGCTGGCAGCTTCTTCTCGATGATCAGATTTAACAGGTCGATCACCCGGTCGGTTAGCAGTACAAATGTAACCACCAGGAGTGAGATCAGAAATGGCGCAATGTGCTCCTTCAAAATGTAGCGCTTTAGGATCATCCCTCTGCCTCCAGCATATCCAGAAAACTGTCTTCATCAATGATCTTTACTGTGCCCAGCTTCTGTGCCTTGGTGAGTTTCGAGCCGGCTTTTTCTCCCACGATCAGATAATCGAGATTGGTGCTGACCCCGCTAATTAGCTTGCCGCCATGCCTGAGGATAAGCTCCTCCACCTCCTTGCGTCCGTAATGATTAAGACTTCCGGTGATCAGAAAAGTATGCCCTGCCAGCTTGGAACTGCTTTGGACGCTGTGATTGTTGAAGGATACACCCAGGGTTTGCAGTGCATGAATTTCTTCGATATTCGCAGGATTGCTAAAGTAATCTAGCAATACCCTGGCTATCTTGGCACCCACTTCCGGTACAGAACTCAGTTCAGCCAGATCAGCCTGCATGATGGCTTCGATCGTGCCAAAGTGCTGGGCGAGGTTTCTGGCCGTAACTAGACCCACGAAACGGATCCCAAGCGCGTAAAGACTGCGGTCAAGATTTCTCTGTTTGGACTCATTGATGGCCTGTTCCAAATTCTTCACCGATTTCTCGCCCATTCGGGGTAAAGCAGCAATGGAATCATAATCCAGGCGGTAGATGTCGCTGATCCGTTTTAACATACCCAGATCGACTAATCTGTCCACCATGGCCGAGCCCAAGCCTGTGATATCCATGGCTTCGCGAGAAGCAAAATGCTCTATCCCGCGGCTAAGCTGCGCGGGACATACGGCTGAACTGCAGTAATCTATCGCCGCGTCTTCCTCACGGTACAGCGGGCTGCCACAGACTGGACACGATGTGGGAAAACTGATGGGCTGTGCAACATCTTTGCGTTTGTCGGGGAAGGCCTTTAGAATCTTGGGAATTATCTCTCCGGATTTGATCAGGAGCACACTGTCACCTTCATGCAGATCGAGTCTGCGGATCTCATCAAAATTGTGCAAAGTCGCCCTGGACACTGACGATCCGGAGATATACACCGGCTCCAGAATTGCCACGGGCGTTACTGCTCCAGTTCTGCCCACCTGATACTCAACCCTTTGCAGCGTGGTCACTTTCTCTTCCGGCTTAAACTTGTAGGCAATCGCCCATTTAGGGCTCCTGGCAGTTGATCCCAAGCGCTTTTGCAGGCCAAAGTCGTTCACCTTCACAACTACGCCGTCAATCTCATAATCCAGCTCCGCGCGCTGGGCTTCCATGCTTTCACAAAAGGATTGGACGGCATCAAAGCTATCAACGATGCGATAGTGTCCTGCCACTGAAAAGCCTTGTCCATTCAGGAAGTCCAATAAATCCCCCTGAGAGCTGAAGGGTAGCGTTCCATCGGCGTATCCGATGGTATAAAACAGCGCTTTTAGAGGGCGTCTTGCAACATCTGCGTTGTTCTTTAGTTTGATCGATCCGGCGGCAGCGTTACGTGGATTGGCGAACAGCTTGTCTCCATCCCGCTGGCGCTCTTCGTTCATGAGAGCGAAATCCTGCTTTGATATATATATCTCACCGCGAATCTCGATATCCGCCGGGTGATTGATCTGATGCGGGATCCCCTTGATGGTCTTGAAATTGATGCTTACATCCTCACCTACCTGGCCATCACCTCTGGTCGTGGCATACTGCATCTGCCCGCCACGAAAGAAGAGGTTGATGCCAAAGCCGTCGATCTTTAGTTCCAAGCATAGAGCGGGGCGTGATCCGAGTTCCAAAGATATTCTATCCCACCAGGCGCGCAGTTCATCGAGATTGTATGCATTGTCCAGGCTGATCATGCGCTGCTTATGAGCGATGGTCTTGGAGCCTTCTCTGAGGTCGTTTCCCACCTCCCCCAAAATCGTTGCTTCCCTATCGCCAAGCAGATCTCGCAATTCATGCACCAACAGGTCGTACTCAAAATCACTTATTTCGGGATCAGCTTTTTGATAGTACAGCTCGTTGTGCCTGGCGATCTCGGCTTGAAGTTCTCTGATGCGTTTATCGTTATCTTTCATGAAAGGTGATACATTTCCATTCTGCGGTCTGAAAAAGCATTGTTACGTTCAGTGACTGCCTTGCTTACAGATGCATCGGGATCAATTTCGACTGTATAAACCGCCTCTTCCATATCATTCAAGCGAATTAGTATTTCACCTTTGGTACTCAATATCTGGCTCATCCCCGTGAAATACTCACTCAGAGCGCCATTGACTTCTGTGCCGGTGCGGTTTGAAGTGATCGAGAACACTCTGTTTTCCAAACTTCGAGTTTTCATGGCCTCCTGACACCACGGCAGAACCAGATTTGAAGGATGGCAGATTATCTGCGCCCCCAAAAGAGCCAGGGATCTCGCTGCTTCGGGAAACTGCCAGTCGAAGCAGATCATCAGCCCCACCATGATCCCGCTTTTTGCGGTGTGAATGGCAAAAGGCCGGTTCCCAGGTGAAAAGAAGAGTTTCTCACGGTTATAAAGGTGTATTTTCCGGTAGATGTGATATGTCCCATCGGGATTCACCAACGCGCAGCTGTTATAGTACACTTCCCCTTCTTTCTCGGCAAAGCCATAAACGATGCTGATGTCGAGTTCTGCAGCCAGCTTGATAAAACCTTGAAAGATGTCTCCATTGGGGATGCATTCGGCCACTAATTCCACTTCGGACATTGCGCTAAACACATATCCGGACAAAGCCAGCTCCGGCAGGACCACCAAGTCGCTCTCCACATGGGAGAGCATGTCCGCAATTCTGTGGAAGTTATAGTCTGTGGCCAAAAAAACCGGCTTGTACTGTAATACCGATACTCTATAGCTCATTTCTTCACCCTCATTAGCGGTGCGATCGCGCGGTCAAATGACCCAAACAGTTTTGTAATGGCCAGACCGTAATTCGTGATGGGGACTCCTCGACGATGACATTCCAGGATCCTGCGATTCATTTCCATCGCATTGATCATGCAGCCCCCGCAGTGAATGCAAACGGCGTAATCCTCCAGATTATCGGGAAAATCGTGTCCGGCATAGGTTTCAAATATTAGCTTCCTACCGCTGTACTCCGTTAACCATCGGGGTATCTTCACTCTGCCGATGTCATCCTTTTGCACGTGATGGGAACAGGCTTCGGCTATCAAGACCTTGTCTCCATCCCGCAGATTATCAATCGCTGCGATGCCTGAGATCAGGACATCCAGTTCGCCCTTGTAGCGGGCAAAGAGAATGGAGAAAGTGGTCAGTTCGATGCCATCAGGGGTATCACGGTTCACTTCCTCTATGGCCTGTGAATCTGTAATCACCATATCTGGTGGCTCTTTCAGCATGGCAAGAGCATCTTTTAGCTCGGTTTCCTTTACCACAATGGAGATAGCGTCGGAATCCAAAACATCCCGAATGGCCTGCACTTGCGGCAAGATCAATCTGCCTTTGGGGGCCGCACTGTCGATGGGACACACCAGGATCACCCGGGCCTTTCCTTTGAGCATGTCGCCAAGGATAACTCTATCTTCATTTAGATACCTGGGAGCCAAAGAAATCAGCTTTTCCTTTGCTTGATTGATCCCTTCCTTACTACGCGCAGACACTTGAGTGTAATCGATGCTGTTAGATTCACAGTAATCCAGGTTGGCTTTTGCCACAGGCCTCAAGTCGCTCTTGTTAAAGATCATCAGAGTGGGTATCTCCATCTCTTTGATGCGGGCTAGCAATTCAAGCTCATGAGTATCAAAGGTGCTACCATCATTCACGAATATCACCATATCGGCACGGTAGAGGATCTTTCGGGTGGAGGCCACTCGTTTCGCGCCAAGTTCACCCTCATCGTCCACACCGGCAGTATCGTAAAAGGTTACCGGACCTAGAGGTAGCAGTTCATAATGCTTATCCACAGGATCAGTTGTAGTACCCGGAATTTCGGACACTATTGCAATCTCCTGCCCCACGATGGCATTGATCAGGCTGGATTTACCGGCATTTCTGCGCCCCACCAGGGCTATGATGGATCGTTCACCGCGTGGTGTAGTACTCATCTCGCGTGCTCCGTTTTTTTTATCTTTCGTTCACTAGGCTTATGAATGCTCTTTTCGTCAAGACCTTTTTGCATGAGAAGACAAAAAAGAGCCGGCCCCAAAAGACCGGCTCAATTTGCATCTTGTAATTTTACTTAGCCAGCAGTGCCTGCAGATGCTCAATATACTTCGCGGCTCCCCCGGGTTGATACCCAGTACGGTTGATTTCCTTACCTTCACTATCGACTAGTACGATGGTAGGGAGGCCTTCCACGCCAAATTGGCGCATCCGCGTTTCATTTTGTTCTTTCAACTCCTTGCTCTGTTGCAGTTTGCGAGGGAAATCCAGTTTCAACAAAACAAGATTATCCTTGGCGAAAGAGTTGAACTCATCTTTGCTAAACACTTCGCTGCTCAGACGGATACACCAACTGCACCAATCTGATCCTGTGAAGTTAACCAATACGGGACGATTCAGTTTCTTGGCAGCGGATAGAGCAAGGTTCCAATCCTCAGTCCAGGTTCCCTGTTCATAGCTTCCTTTATCTGCCGTAGCATCTATAACGCTTTTATCTTGATCCGGAGCTATGTCATTTTGGGGCGCGGGAGTGCAGCCCAAAACGGCAGTCATCAGAATCAATACTGCAATGAATACGTATCTCATTGTTTTACCTCTTGTTCATTGATGAAGATCTTTACTCCGATCGAAGCAGTCTTGATTAACATGGCGTTCACTCCACAATACTTCTGTGTAGAGAGATTGACCGCTTTTTGAATCTTGTCCACGGGAAGTGAATCTCCGGAAAAATGATACTCGAGATCAATCTTGGTATATACCTTTGGATGATCGTCTGAGGTTTCCCCGTCTGCCTTCATATCGAAGCGATAGCTTTCTACCTTCATCTTTTTCAAGATAGACACAATATCCATTCCAGAACAACCCATCAGAGATGCCAGGAGCATGGCTTTGGGGCGCGGACCAGCATCATCGCCTCCGGATTCTTTTGCCAGATCCATCACTATGTGATGCCCCGTTACCAGGGCATCAAAAGTCATGTTCCCGGCCCACTTGGTGCTTACTGTAGTAGACATGCTAGATTTCGATGTAGGCTTCTTTTAAGATTTCTTCGTACTTTTCCACGTAGGTTTTAATAGCTTTCACCACTTCATCCAGATCTTTCTTGGGGATCTTGGAAACGATGCTTTCCTGCTGATCGAGTACTGTTCTCTGGCTGTTTTCAGCGAGTTTCATGCCCTTTTCGGTAATGAGGGCAAACCAGCATCTTCTGTCATCCTCAGAGGGTCTGCGAGTAACGAGTTGCTTGTTTACCAGATTGTCCATAATGCGAGTGACACGGCTGTGAGAGACGTTCAACACTCTGGCCAGTTCATTCATATTGGCCGGGGTCTTGGTCTGATACAGATGATTCAACAGCATGCATTCCATGCGACCGGCTTGTAGACAAGCCTTCTGGGTATAGTCGATTTCGCTTAGAACAACCTGTAAACGGGTGATCAGCTCTTGCAGTTTTTGTGCGTGATTTGTCATTTTTCTTCTCCTGATCTTTATTTGGTTATACCTAACAATCTGTCTAGTTTAGCTTTGTCAAATCCCACGATTGCCTGACTATTTATCCAAGTCTGGGGCACCCCCTGCTGACCTGTCTTCTTTATCATATCAGCCAGAGCACGACTATCGCGAGATACATCTACATCTTTATATGTAAAGCCATTGGCCTTCATGTAATCCTTGACCTTGCGGCACCACGAGCAGGTCGGAGTGCTAAATACTACTATATTCGGTTTCACAAATCAACAACCTCTTTCTACACTATAACGTAATTTTCACATATGCCAAAACTTTTTTTGCGATATCTGAATAATATCGAATGAGATGCTCTCTGCTTGGCCTCATTTATTGTTGAGATGGTATGGATTGCACTCCAAATCAACACTTTTTCTCAGGGCAATGTGGCAAATTGCCGGCAAAGAATTAAATAAGTGAGGTATCCCGTATAGAGAAATCTCACGGGGATATTCAAACGAGCGAGAATTGTGTCCCGGGGCGTTCATTGACCTGTGTGTTTCACCCCCCTTCTTTGACGGAGTTTATTACTTCCTTAATCAAGCCCGGATCATGCCTGAATTGTTAAGGCTTGATCTGGGCTTGACTATTACTGATCTGGAGTCCGAAGAGAGGAGGAGCAGCCTACACACAAGAGTCGGGCAGAACCGAACGATTGACACTTAGCTATACACTAAAGAGTTAGTTTGTATGTCTTGACTCCGCCTTTATTGCACTCGGTTTTCACCAGGATCTGATCTCCGGGCTTTAGTGAAGGTATCTTATACACCAGATTGCCACCCTTGTCATTTTCCTGCAGGTAGAGCAATTGAGTCAGTACTGCTTTGCCATTTACCCAAAGATTCACCTTACCAATGTAGTGATCAGCCGCGTCTCGAACGCCATGCTGAAAGCTCAGATAAAAGAGCTGTGTCTTCGAGTCATAACGCCCGTTCACTTTAGCTGCCGGATGTGCTGCCGCCAGGCTCAGTATCAGCACGAGCATAGCGGTAATGATAATCTTTTTCATCGTATAATCCTTTGGTTTATTCTCGTATAGTTTAATCAGATACAGCATCCTGTCAAATGCGGGAAGGATTTTGTTCTTGACTGAATCTGGCTACTGCGCAGATTGCCCTTACTATATCACGTCATCAAAATTACAGGGAGTAGTGTTATTCATCTATGTTAAAGAGACTATTATGGATTAGTGCGATTGTTCTTCTGGCTACCATTCTCTACACTCAGGGTTTGCCAAGCTTCAAAAAGGAACCCCCTACAGCACTAGATTCGAAGGTATCCCAGGCGATATTGCACTATGTCAAGACCCAAGTGGACATGAAAGCAATAGGCATCCCTCTGGATGCTGATGTACATGAGATCAATCAAATCCAGATTCTTAAACTGGAACACCTCCCAGGTCCTCACGCCAAGCGCAGGGTGAAGTGTAAGCTAAACGGTTACTACAGTATCGCTCCGAAATTGGGGATGAAGCGCGTGGAACGCGTGATAAGCCAAACCCTCACTTTTCTCATTTCTGACAAATACCCCGAAGGGATCAGCGTTCAGCTGGATAACTGAAGCTTCAATCGTGATAGTAAATGGCTTTTATAGGATCTATCTGAGCCGCTTTGAGGGCTGGATACAATCCTGATACGAAGCCAATGACGGAGGAAAACGCAAGACCCAGTACTACTCCTGCCAATGGTAGATAAAGGGGAAAGTGAAGCGCCTTACCCATTGCTGTCACCAGTCCCCAGGCAATCAGAATCCCGATCGTCGCACCGAATATTGCCAGGGTGAGAGCTTCCATGATAAAATAGAAAAAGATATCATGATCTGTAGCGCCGATACTTTTTCGGATTCCTATCTCGGTCATACGTTCCTGGATGGAGATCAGTAGCGTGGAAAACAGCCCTATCCCCCCAACGAGAAGGGAGATTGAGGCAATCACAGAAAGCGTGATATTCCATTTCTTCATCTGCTTATCGATCTCATCGGTAATACTCAACATAAATGATCCCACATCTGCCACATTGAAATTTGGGTACATATTGTGTCTTGATAAAAGCAACTGCCGGGCATGAGCCTTGAGGCGGGCATAATGCTCAGGACTGTTGGCCTGCACATAGATAGTGTTGATCACTTTGCTTGAGCCCATATAGTATACCCCATAACGCAGGGGAATGTACACAGCGCGCAGATCCTCCTGGCGTTCCCAGGTATTGAAGTTTACTCCAGCGCTGGTATTTAGGACATCAGCTCCCAGGATCCCAATCACCTTGAAGCGATGATTGCCCAAAACCAGGGATTTCCCTACTGGGTTTTGACTAGGGAAGTATTCTTCAGCAAAGAGGTGCCCTAGCACCACCACGGGTTGCCCTGCTTCCGATTCCATCCTATTGAAGAGTGATCCCTTGGCTATGGGGTAGTTTTTTACATCGAAGAATCCGTTATCTGTGGCACGAACATTTACATAGTGGTCTTTGTTGCTAATCCGAAAGAGGCTGGTGTTTTCGACCATCGCGTAGATACTTTTATAATCCAGATTGTCCTTCAGAGCCATATAGTCATCTATGCCCAGTGGGCTCACGCTTTGTTTGGCCTTACGCTGCACACTTTTACTGTTATCTGCGCCTCTTTGATACCCCTCTCCGGGATAAATAAGGAACGAATTGTTCCAACCCATGCCCTCCATATTCTTATTAATCAAGGCTTTGAGGGCATATACACTGGAAAACATGGTTACGACGGCCATCACACCAATCACGATGCCTGTGGTGGTGAGTACACTGCGCAGTTTGTGAGAAGTGATGCTGGATAATGCGCTCTTGATCCCGTCGCTCAGATGCATGGCAATTCCTTAGTCCAGTATGTGCTTACACTTGGGACATTGCTGAAAGTTCCCTTTGTCCTTATTATACTTTTCCACCACATAGGGATGGCCACAGTTTGGACAGGGACTGGGAACAGGTTTGTCGTTAGAAATCCATTTACATTCCGGATAGCGAGTGCAGGAATAGAAGGGACTCCCCTTTTTGCTACGCCGCGCTACGACCTGGCCTTTCCCGCACTCAGGACAGGTGATGCCAAGGCTTTTGGGACGTGAATACTTGCACTTGGGATAGGTGGAACATGCGATAAATGCTCCATACTTCCCGTTTCGCTCCACTAGAGGGCTGCCGCATTCTGGACAGGCTTCGTTCAATTTGGTCGGTACTACGATTTCGATCTGGCCATCTGTACCGCGTTTAAAGCTCTTGCTGTTCTTGCATTCGGGATAGCGGTTACAAGATAGAAACTCCCCGCTACGGCTGCGCTTTATCACCATCTCCCCCGTCTGGCACAGATCACACTTGATTCCAGTTTCCTGGATCATGGCTTTCTTTTCTTTTTTTACGTCCACTTTAGCTATCAAACCCTGCATCTCGTCGTAGTAGCTCTTCACCAATTCGTGCCAGATCACTTTTCCATATTCCACTTCATCCAGCTTATCTTCCATACTGGCAGTGAATTTAACATTGAAAAGATCGTCAAACTTCTGAACCAGAAAACCGTTCACGTCGTTCCCAAGCGGAGTAGGGATAAAGCTTTTCTTTTCCAAAACTACGTACTTGCGGTTGCGGATCGTGCCCAGGATGGCAGCGTAGGTGGAAGGTCGGCCAATGCCTCTGGCTTCCAATTCCTTGATCAGGGATGCTTCGGTATAACGAGCCGGAGGAGTAGTAAAATGCTGTGAACCCAGCAAGTCGGTATGCTCCAGTTCGTCATCATTGCGATAGTCTGGACTTATCTTTACTCCCAAGGGGATGTTTACATGGGGATAGCATTTCAGGAATCCCTCGTCTGTGATGTTGTTCCCAGTGGCACTAAACTCTGCTTTACCGATCTCGATCCTGGCAGTAGTGGCCTGAACTTTCACGCTCTTCATCTGAGTGGCGATGAAACGCTGCCAGATGATGGTATAAAGCTTCAATTGCTCTTTACTAAGATAGGCCTCAAGACTCTCGGGAGTGCGCATGGGATCCGTGGGACGAATGGCTTCGTGGGCGTCCTGGGCGCTCTGTTTGTTCTTGTACACTCGGGTTACAGGATTCACGTATTCTGCGCCAAAACGTTGGGTAATCATTTCCTTGCACGAGGCTACTGCTTCATCGGCGATTCGAGTGCTATCGGTACGCATGTAGGTAATCAGACCGGTGCTTTCTCCACCCAGGTCGATGCCTTCATACAAGGCCTGAGCGATACTCATGGTTCGCTGTGCTTGGTATGAAAGCAGTTTGGAGGCTTCCTGCTGTAAAGTACTGGTGATAAAGGGAGCGGGAGCTTCCACGCTACGAGTGCTACGCTTCACGCTGGTCAGCCGGGCTGCCTGATGCTTTAGTTCCTCGATCAGTTTCTTGCTCTGTTCCTCGTTGGCAAGCTCAATCTTCTTGCCGTCATACTTCTCCAACGAAGCTTTAAACTTGGGCAATTTATCTTTCCAGAAGTCTGCTTCCAGCTTCCAATATTCATTAGGTTCAAATGCCAGGATCTCAGCTTCTCTCTCGCAGATCAAGCGTAGGGCCACAGATTGCACGCGTCCCGCGGAGAGGTCTTTGGCTATCACCTTCCACAGCAGCGGAGAAATGCTATATCCCACCACACGGTCTAGAATCCGGCGGGCTTGTTGGGCATCCACTTTGGGCATATCGATCTCACCGGGATTTTGGATGGCAGAACTGATCGCTCTGGCAGTGATCTCATTGAAGACAATGCGATAGATCGGCTTTCCCTTAATCTCTTTTTCCAATACTTTGCTCAGATGCCAGGCGATGGCTTCTCCCTCGCGATCATGATCGCTCGCCAGGTAGATGGCATCCGCCGCTTTTGCCGCTTCTTTTAGTTCAGATATTATCTTGCTCTTCTTTTTATCTGTCACATAGCTGGGAGCGAAGTTCTTCTCCACGTTCACACCCAGATCATGGTCTGGCAGATCCCTAACGTGTCCCATGGAAGCTTTCACGCTAAATTGGTTCTTCAAAAACTTGCTAATCGTATGTGCCTTAGCCGGAGATTCTACTACTATCAGTCCTTTTGCCATTCTTTACAATACCTCAATCATCGCTTTCATGAATGCCGCAGCATTTCTTGTATTTCTTTCCCGATCCGCAAGGACAGGGATCATTTCTACCCACTTTCTCTTCCACTCGTACCGGGCGTGGTTTAAGCTCAGAACCCGCAGCGGATGGAGCGCTAAAGTTTGGAGCGGAGGTGGCAGAAGTCTCAAATTGCTCTCCAGATGCGAAGCTATTTACTTCCTGGTGACTTACCACTGCGCCTTTCATCATGTCCTGCATTTGCTGCCGACTGACCAGGTATGTGGTAAACACTCTCTTGCTCACGCTTTCCTGGATCCGGGTAATCAAGCCTTCAAACAGGGTATAGCTTTCTTTCTTGTACTCAATGAGCGGATCCTTATTTGCATAGGAACGCAGATAAACTCCCTCTTTCAAAAGATCCATCTCGTGAAGATGATCGCGCCATTCATTATCCACCACTTCCAGCAGTACTCTGCGCTCGATTTCCCGCAGGGCATCAGAGCCCATTTGCTCTTCCCGCCTGCTATATGCATTTCTCGCGATCTCAAAGAGAGTATTGATCAAAAGATCTCGGTTTAGGTGGTCGCTATCGATATCCTCGGTCTTTATGATGATGTTCCAGCTTCTGAAATATGCACAAACACGGTCCAGATTCCAATCTTCGGGATAGCTGCCCTCGGCGATGACTTCATTCACTAGATTATTGATGCTCTCTTCGATCATTTCCATGATCTCGGCCTGCAGATTGTAACCCTTAAGAACGCTACGGCGATAGCTATATATCACTTCGCGCTGTTGATTCATCACCTCGTCGTATTTGATCAGGTTTTTTCTAATCTCAAAGTTGTGCTCTTCCACTCTGGTTTGCGCTTTTTCCACTGCTTTGGTCATCCAGGGGTGCCTAATCGCTTCACCCTGTTTCAAGCCCATCTTTTGCATCATCGGTGCCATGCGATCCGAACCAAAGAGACGCATTAGATCATCTTCCATCGAGAGATAAAAACGTGATGTGCCAGGGTCTCCCTGGCGTCCTGCGCGACCTCTGAGCTGACGATCAATCCGGCGTGACTCATGCCGTTCACTGCCGATCACATGCAAGCCATCCAGGGGTAAACCGTAGGGGAATTCACTATTGCGATCCTTATTGAGACCGATATAAGAGGCCACTTCATTGGTAACCACTCCCCGTCCCAGTTTGATATCCGTACCACGCCCCGCCATATTGGTGGCGATGGTCACCGCTCCGGGGGCACCTGCTCCGGTGATGATCTCCGCTTCACGTTGATGTTGGCGGGCATTTAGCACATTATGAGCGATGCCGTGCCTGCGCAAGAGACGAGATAGTATCTCGGATACTTCCACGCTTACAGTACCTACGAGAACTGGTTTCTGCTGTTTGTGCCAATAAATGATCTCATTTATTATGGCTTGATACTTCTCATTCTTGGTCAGGTAAATATCATCATCGTGATCGATTCTGGTGATCGGGACATTTGTGGGGATAGCCATTACGGGAAGCTTGTAGATCTCCATAAATTCTGATTCTTCGGTGATTGCGGTACCCGTCATGCCAGCCAGTTTCTCAAACATGCGGAAGTAGTTTTGCAGGGTGATGGTGGCAAAAGTTTGCGTTCCGGCTTCGATAGCGACATTCTCTTTAGCCTCAAGAGCTTGGTGCAATCCATCCGAAAAGCGCCGTCCGGGCATCTGGCGTCCGGTAAATTCATCCACGATGATCACCTTGTTATCGATCACAACGTATTCCTGATTGTTTTCAAAGAGCGTGAAAGCCTTGAGCAACTGATTGATATTATGCAGTTTCTCACTCTTGTCCATAAACCTTTCTGTGGCATCTTCTTTCAATCTCGCGCGCTCAATCTCATCGATATTCTCTTTGGCATCAATCTCGCTAATGATCTCATCCAAAGTGCGTACGATAAAGAGGTCTGATTCTCTGCGGCTGAGCATTTCGCGCCCTTTATCGCAGAGATCCACGCTATTTTGGCGTTCTTCCACTACAAAGAAGAGATTATCGTCCAATTCGTGCATCTTTTTATCACGCAGATAGATACCTTCAGTATCCTGCACTAGTCGCTTGAGTGAAGCTTCCTGCATCAACTTGCCATAAGCCTTGTTCTTGGGAGCTCCCCGCTTGATCAGAAGAAGGTTTTTGGCCAAAAGAGATTCGGTAGATTCGCTGCCATCTGCTCTAATCTCGTCACGTATCTCTGATAAGTAGCGATTGATCAGCGCATTCTGGGCTTGAACTACCGCGGCAATGGCCGGACGTAATTCCGGATAAAAGTTCTTATCCTTGGCGATGGGGCCGCTGATAATGAGCGGAGTTCTGGCTTCATCTATAAGGATGCTGTCCACCTCGTCCACTATAGCATAGTAAAAGTCTCTCTGAACCAATTGCGAGGGCGATACAGCCATATTGTCGCGCAGATAGTCGAAACCGAATTCGCTGTTCATACCGTATGTCACATCCGCCGCATAAGCTTCCCTTCTGGCCTCAAAATCCATGCCAGTAGTGATGCAGCCTACCCTCATGCCATGAAATTGAAAGATCGGACTCATCCATTCCGCGTCACGACTTGCTAGATAGTCGTTCACAGTCACCAGATGTGCACCACGCCCCACCAGAGCATTCAGAAAGAGCGGAAGAGTTGCCACCAGGGTTTTACCCTCACCGGTAGCCATTTCTGCAATCTTACCATCATGCAGAGCCATGCCGCCGATAAGCTGAACATCGAAGGGAACCATATTCCATTTTTGAGAGTGTTCCCTGACCATAAACTCGGTCCCCACCATGCGCCTACAGGTATCTTTCACGATCGCAAATACTTCAGGAAGATAATCGTCCAGTACATCCTTGGTAAGCTGTTTAAGTTCTTTCTTGGTCGTATCTATCTGATTATCTATGCGATTACGTTCACTATCTTCATTCACATTCCTGAATGCTTGGCGTAATTCTTCCAGTTCCTGTCGCTTAGCTTCTAGTTTACTGGCTATTTCTGCTTTGATTTCCTGGATCCGTTGGCGCAACTGATCATCTTCATACTGGGCGAGTTCTTGATAAATGGTATTTATTTCCGGAACCAGTGGTTCATAAAGCTTGAGATCCTGGCTGGATTTATCACCGAATAGTTTCTTGAGAATCTTCTCGAGCATGTTTCATCCTTAGCGATGCCGAAGTGTTTGCGTTCTCAGGGAATTGGCATCGGATATTTCCCTTTTAATCATCAAAATAGCAGGGCGGAAATATGTCAATCAAAACGTGACTTGGCCTCTTGGCACCATCTTGAAGCTTGGCCTTTTGCTGTGAACCTCTCAAACACATCCCAAGCGACGCTTTGGCATGTGTTTGGCATGACCTTGATATGCCTTCCAGATACGAGAGGCCAGGCATTATTCTGTACAGCATGTTAGTAAGTATATTCTGTGTGGGGAGAAAAGGAGGTTGACAAGCTATGAGGTTTTATTTCTTTGAATCTCAAGCCGAGCGTTCATTGCTAAACTATTCATTGGCATGCGTGAACGCCAATGGGTATGGAAGGGAAACCTCCATGCCTCCCGTTTGGAAAGGCTTGGCGTAAATAAACTCGCCAGCCTCCAATACAACATAAATCATATGGAGGTATACTCAAAGTGACGAAAGCTATTTTCTCGCTACTCTTACTCAGCATGTTGCTGGTGTTTACAGCCTGCAGCGAAAAAGACAACGGTACTGATCCCAAGATCTATGGCTACATCCTGGAACAGTTTGTAAACAAAGTAGCCGTAAACCTGATCACTGACCCAGAGCCTGATGAAGGAGACGATTTTCGGGGTTTGTACAATTATGAAATCGTAGCATCCGATGGATTCAGTCCCCGAAACAGCAGCAACGCCGGTTGGGATCTGAAATGGGAAGTCTTAAAAACCGGATACATTGTTCCCGACGACAACCGTAGAACCTGGTTTAATAACTCTGAACTACCCGGCGCATTCAGAGTGAAAGACGCCACCAAGTTCAATCTGTACCGCAAGGTCGAAGTAGCTGATACCACCGGTGTCGGCGTCTATTTTGAATTAGGGGGCTTGACCACACACCAGATCGAAAACTGGGATGGCGAGCAAGAAGCCTCAATCAAGCTATCCGATCTCATTGCGCATTTTAGTAATGTCACAGGTGTCACCCTGCTTGCTGGTGACGGCTACAGCAAGGACTACACTCTGGAACAGATTCAAGATGGGTACTACCTGCTGCAAAGCGAAGTAAGCACCTTCCCCACTTTCAACGATGACATGGCAGGTGGACTGAAGAAATTCAAGAAACTTGCATCTGTCCGAGTGAATGGAACCCCCGGAACCATCACATATTTGAATGCGGCTACTCCAGATTTGGAGATTGCCCTACCGGAGAGCTTCTCAGCATTCGAGCGTACAGAACTCGTAGATTACTAAACCATGTTTAAACACATCCTGTTGATCAGCATGGGTTTATGTCCCATGCTGATCTTTTGTGTATCCCCTTCTCCCGACAGCCTGAAGACTTATCGATTGAGTACCATCAGAGTAGTGGCAAACGCTGCTGAATCTGCCATCTCTTCCATCAAACTACTAAGGGTTAGCGATGCCGATAAGACGGTGTATGAAGCGCTGCACTCTTCCCCTGGCCTGCATATCAGCCTGGGGACAAAGGATGAGAGCAATCTCAAGATCAGGGGATTTCGCAAGAATGACGCATTAGTCATGATCGATGGACGGCCACTTACTTCTGGATACTTTGGTAATGTAGATCTTTCCAAGATCATTCTCTCGGATGTGCAGGACATAGCCGTGATCAAAGGCCCCGCCTCCGCTCAATTTGGCAGTGGAAGCATGGGCGGCGTGGTAAATCTGATCAGTAAACCAGGAGATAGCTTCCTGAAGCTGAATAGCACTTTTTCACGCAATCTACGCAATACCCAGCGTATATCATCCGCGCATGATTTTGGGAGTATAGCGTACAATCTAAGCCTCACCAGAGAGGACAAACCTGGCTTCATGCTCTCCGAAAAGTTTGAGCCCACGGTGTTTGAAAACGGAGCTGTGCGTGATCATTTCCGGTATAGAGCCTGGCACATGGACACCAAGCTTGATCTTAAAGTGGCTGATCTGCACGAATTGGGGCTAAGCTGGGGCTACTCTCATATCCCCCAAAAGGACATTCCTTCTTCCATCTATGGCAGAGATTACCGTTCATACAAGGATTATTACCGTTCCTACGCCAGCCTCGGCGGGGATTTCTACTCCTCTGAAAATAGCCGAGTGACTACTCATCTGTATTACGACGCGGCTGGTGATACTTATGAGCGTTATCGTGATCCGGACCATCAAAGCCTGGACATTAGTTCGCGCATGAATTCATACAATCTGGGAATCAATCCCAGCCTGAGAATCGGTGATAAATTGCAAGCCGGATTTAGGTGTGAGTATCGTCATACTGAACGCAAGGATACTGGAAGTTATCTGGAATGGACTGATAACTGGGCTGCGGTAAATAGCGCCTACATTCAATATGGCAAAGAACTTCTGCACAATCTGGAACTTAGCACCAGCCTGGGGCTCAGCAGCATCTTTCACAGCCGGAACAAGAGACCGGAGTATCTACCCGAACCCTCTGTGGGCATCTATTGGAGCCCCAAATACATCGGAAAGCTAGCGCTGTCCATAGGCCAGAACAGTAGTCTGCCCACGATGCGTCAGCTCTTCTCTGCCGAAAACGGCAATCCTGATCTGAAGCCTTCCCGTGCCCTGAAGTATGAAGTAAATCACAATCGGAACTGGGGTGGTTTGTTGAACTTGGTTAGCGATGTATCAATTTACTACAATGACGTTACCAAGCTAATCGACAAGCGCTTGATCGACGCAAGTACCGAACAATATCAAAACCTCTTTGATGTACAATCCTACGGCACCGAGGCCAGTCTGGCCGTCCAAATCTTTCAGCATACCAATCTCGAGGCAAATTACTGCTATCTTGCCTATAGCTCAAAGAGTGATTACAAGCTTAGCGACAGTCCACCCAATAGCTTCGATTTCCGTTGGAGTCACATCCTGCCCTATGGCGTTCATCTTGCTCACAGCGTGTCTTGGCGGGGCAAGCGGGATTCTCAGGACGATATGGGCAACTTCCACTCATTAAGAGCCTATCACACGCAAGATCTGGAGCTGGCAAGACAGTGGAAGCATCTGGAACTGAAACTAAAGCTAGAAAACCTCATGGACGAGAATTATCAAAGCGAATACGGCTACCCCGCCCCCGGCAGGGATTTCAGCCTGAGTATTACGATGCAGATATAGTCCTGCGCACATACAGATCACGCATCAAAGGTACCAAAACTGGAGGGGATGGATCGAGCCTATTTGTAGCTGTATTCAAGCATTCTTTGTAGTTGTGGATAGGTGCCAAAGCGAGGATTCCACCTGTATTCGGAGCGCAGGATTATCCTGTTCTTGCCGTCATATTGATACTGAATGCTACTTGTGATGGTATCTTCGTCTAGGTAGTGTTTTTCCTCTGTGCAGTTGCCGTGATCGTCGTATACATATTCGGTAATGCTGATGACCTCGTGTTCCGGATTGAAAGCAACAATGGCGGTGAGTAGGTCCGACGAGTCATAAAGATAGGTATGTAACTCTTTCAATTCGTCCGCGTAGTCATACACCAGACGCTCTGATATCTTGTTTGTACTATCCATCACGCTTTGATAGTAACGTGAGATATAGCCTACCTGGTTGTACTCCATGGTCCAGAGAGAATCCTGGTGGTGACGGATACTGGTCTTTGCCAGGATCTTGCCTTTGGCATCATACTCGATTATCGTGCTGTCTCCAGTTTGGGGATCAGTGGTTTCCAGTTTACGCACACCAATCTGATTCATATGGTTGTACTCCACAGTCTCGACGGTGGGCGGATTGGAAGATATATTCTTACGAATGTAGCCCATATATGTTTTGTTACCTTTTTGCTTCTGCGCGTAAATCAGGTTCCCTTCCGCGTCATATTCGCCTGATAGCGTGGCTGAAAGGGTCGTCACATTCTTCCCGTGTTTTTGAGTGACGGTGTATTGTTTCTCGTAAAGCTCTTTGGTCCCCTTGTAAGCTGGACCTTCCTGGGCAAAGAGCAGCGAGTAGCAGCAAAGCAGGCAAAACGGTAACAGGGCTGAGAGATGTGGTTTCGTCATTTATAATTACTCCATAGCTGTAATACGGTCTGATATTCTTGTTTTGCCTCCAGGAAAAGGCTTTGTGCATCAGCACTTTCCTGTTCGGCAGCGTGTTCCAGTTTCTTCATCAAATCTGCCAGAGTGGGAAGATTCATATTCAGCGAGGTACCCTTGATGCTGTGTGCATGAAACTGGATTTGCGACAGCATTTTACTACTGATTGCCTCATCAAGAGCTTCAATGCTCTTTGATATCTGATCCTCAGCGGTAACGATGAGATCCCTCATCAGTTCACGATCATTGAATATACGTTTCATCAGCTTCTCGCACTGGAAATGCTCATTGTCAGGGTCATGACATACCTGAGTGGGGAGCGTTGTCTTTACTTCGGAAGCGCTGAGAAAAGTGTAAAGCATTTGTTCCAGGCGGTCTTGCGCCACTGGTTTACTGAGATAATCGTCCATTCCAGCTTCGAGACAGGTTTCACGCTCGCCTTTGGTTACCCCTGCAGTCAACGCGATAATGGGCATATGCCCAAGTATGGGATCAGCCTGTTCCATTTCACGAATCACTCTGCTAGCGCTAAGGCCGTCCATTTCAGGCATTTGCACATCCATCAGAATCACATCTGGCTTACTAGACTGATACTTTTCCAAGGCTTGCTTTCCGTTCGCCGCTTCTATGATGCTTATCTTGGGATAAATCCGTTTTAGGACTTCGCAGATAAGGATCATATTCAGCTTATTATCCTCCGCCACAAGGATTAGCGGTGGTGTGCCATGGGACTTATCTTCTGTCACCAGCGGCTGAGTTACCGGTTCCGCCTCGGTGAGCTTCTCATCATCCTCAATCTGCCCATTGAAGACTTCGCGAATACGCAGCAAAAGCTCACTGCGCTTCACCGGCTTGATCAGACGATAGCGTAAACCGATCTCTTTCAGCCTGCTCGCTGTCATGCCGTCATCCGCTGATGAGTACATGATAATGGGCGGACGATCCATGCCTTTATCCGAATAGTGCTTGCAAATCTTACTCACCAGGATATCTCCTGTAATATCGGGCATATAGTAATCGATAATAATAAGGTCGTACAGGTCGTCATGATTAAGCATATTTAGCACTTGCTGAGAGCCTTCGGCGCACATGGGAAGCATCGACCAATGCCTTAGTGTTTTCTCCATGATCATCCGGTTTTTTTCGTTATCGTCTACGAAGAGGACTCTCTTACCCTCCAGATCCTGAACAGTGATGGCCTTACCTCTTCGGTAGAGTAAGAGCAGCTCAAAGCTAAATGTAGAGCCGATTCCTGGCTCACTATCCAAGATAATGGAGCTGCCCATCTTTTCCACGATCAGGTTTGAGATTACCAGCCCCAATCCAGTTCCTCCGAAGCGTCTCGTAGTGGTGCTATCAGCTTGAGTAAAAGCCTTGAACAGCTTGTCCTGTTGCTCGCTGCTGATGCCGATACCCGTATCGCTAATCGAAAAGCTGAAACGTGCGGAGTTCTCATCTTTCACTTTACAATCCAGCTTCAACTGCACTTCCCCGCTATCGGTAAATTTCACAGCATTACTGAGCAAGTTTACCAGTACCTGTTTCAAGCGTATGGGATCAGTTTGTATGTAGGGAGGAATATCGGGTTGTACATCCAGCAGCAATTCGATCTTCTTTTTGGCCGCTGAGTATTTGACGATATCGGCCGCTTGTTCTACCAGATCCCAAACGTCGGTTTCTACTACGTCCAATTCCAGCTTCCCGGCTTCGATTTTGGAAAAGTCGAGTACATCGTTAATCACACCCAAAAGGCTATGAGCAGAGCTGATGGCATTCTCCAGATACTGCTTTTGAGTGAAGTTCAGCGGTGTATCGTAAAGCAATTCACTAAAACCTATCACTCCATTTAGCGGGGTACGGATCTCGTGACTCATATTCGCCAGAAACTCACTCTTAGCCTTGCTTGCGGCTTCCGCTTGTTCCTTGGCGGCGCGTAATTCCAGTTCCCGCCTCTTGCTGTAAGTGATGTCTTCTACAATCTCCAACACCGCTGTGATCTTTGAGTTGTTGTCAAGGATCGGAACAGATTCAATTTTATAATACAATTTCTCGCCGTTTACGTCAAACTCCCTCACGTAGCGATGAATACTACCATCCTGCAAGGTTCTCTTTACGGGACAAATCTCACAAACACCGGATGAGTCTCCCGATTCAAACACAGTGACACATGGATCGTTTACAGAGTTTATGCTATGTGGGAACCAGATGTGCATCTGATGATTGGCATGGAGCACCTCCATGTTTGGACTGATGATGGATATCCCGATATTCAGGTTTTCTGTAAGGGTTCTATTCTGCTCGTATAGCTGGCGATACTTCTCTCTGCTCTCCAGCATCACGCGATTGCGACTGATCAGTTCGCGGTTCAATCTACGCGTGTAGACCAGGAATATGATGAGACCGATAAAGAGGATAAAAGTGATGATGATCCAAAACAGGTAACGATCCAACAAGTCTCTCAGAGTGTAGTAAGTAATATTGTCATAGGGGCTTATATGCAGTTCTTTCAGACAATCGTGAACGCTCTGATATTCTCTGGGAATGGTCCACCCCCCTATCTTAGCGGCCAGCAGTGAGGGATGGTTTTGGGGTGTAGCTATCAAAGCAGCAGCCAGCTTATGCGCCGTTTGATCTTCCACATGAGACAGCTTAACTAGCGGCCACTGGGGATAAAGCTCAGTAGAGCGCATCAGCGGATTTTCTTGATACCTGGGCTGCATATTCAATACTCTGAATTCGTTTACCGAAATCTGCCCGTCATTGATCATAGCTTCCAGGATACCGGATCGCACGACACCCACATCCGATAGTTTGTTTTTTACCGATAGAATGACCTTATCATGAGTTCCACCAAATGTAAAGTGCTTAAGTTCTTCAGGAATGCGCACTTTGTGTTTCACGAGCTCCCGATGAGCCATGATCCACCCGCCGAAGGAATTGTCAGTCACAGCAATGAGACGCTTACCTTTGATATCTTCGATATCCCTTATTGCCATATTGTCTGCCCGGCAGAAGATTACACTACCGTAAGTAAAGTAATTGTATTGATCTATAAGTGTGGCGATTGATTTCAGACTGTACTCTTTTTCCAATTGAGCAAAGATGGCGGGATTGGTGATCAGAAAATCTACTTCCCTATTTTCCACCGCCGCTGTAACATTCTGAAATGAAAGGGGAACTAAGCTGACAGACTGCTGGATATTCTCATTTAGATAATCCATAGTGGCCTGCCATTCTTTCCGACAACGATCCTCGCCCTGATGTCCCAAAACCCCCAACCTTAGTTGGGTCTCAGCGTACAGATCGGGAGCAGCTAAAAGCATGCTCAGCAGAAGTATAGCAAAGATCTGCTGAGTTAGTACTGATCTCCCTATTCTCAATACTTTGCTCATGTCGAATAACTCTCCCATTCGTCTTATTTTAAGCTCAGGATTCCTCCCGAAGAGCATAAATACTCCATAATTCCATGATATGATAAGCGAAAATTGAGTCAAGGAAATATTAAGATTGCTCTCCTCTCACTCCTTGTCTCCTCTAAGGTTCTTGATCAAGCGCTTGTCATGCCCATAACAAGGCCAAAACAGCTCTTTCGCATACCCATTGCTACCTCGAACTCATCTTGAAATCCACTTGAACGCCACCTGAACTGGATTCAGGTGGAGTTCAAGAAGGGTTCGTGTGGAGTTCGTGCTGGTAATGGGGGAGAAATACGGTTTACCATCTAATGCCCCGACAGGGGCGCCCGACAGGGTCGACACTATTCATAGTGAGGGGCTTTGGTAGTGGTGTGCTGCATCTTCAATTGTCAATTATCAGGAGAGTCAGTTCTGTCACTTCAGTCAGGTCTCCATCTTCCATGTACAGCCGATTCTCTTCTCAATCCGCGTCATCCGTGTAATCCGCGTGAGATAGTGAGATAGATCAGTCCATTCAGTTCCGTCAGGTGTCTATCTATGAATAGTATCGCCCTCCGGGCTGCTATAGACTTCATCAACGTCATAAATACTTGCATAAGCATGATCATTCAGTACATGCGAAGGTATAGCTGCAATGAAAGACTTGATCTTTGGCAATAGCAAATAAGGCTGGATTAAAAAAATGGGGGAATGCCAAAAGGAAGATTTACTTGACAGCAAACACAAATACACCAAACTTGAAATTTCAGAATATACTAATCAAAGGTGGGATGATGAAGCTGCTATATGTCGACGTGCCCTTTGCACACATTGCCGGAGGTGATACAAATCGCAGCAGTTTCATCTGGTCTGAATTACATCGCAGGTTTGATGCGGATCTACTACTGATCAAGACGGAAGCCTACCGCACAAATCCAGTTCCCAAGCATGAGGGATATCAGAACGTCCATACCATTGCCAGTAATGCACCTTCGATCTTCCACGCACATGCCATTCACAGCTTTCATCCCAACCAGCTTCGCAAGTATCACGATATCCTTGCCAATGGCAATTACGACACTGTTGTATTCAGATTTCTGAGTACTTTCTCTTTGGCAACGATCGCCGCTGATGTATTGCCCCGCGCAAGTATCGCCATAGATGTAGATATGCTCTTTTCCCGGATCGCGGAGCTGTCCTGGTCCAGGGAGAGATGCCTGAAGAACCGTTATCACCTCATAGAAATGATGAAGCTGAAGAGATTCGAAGCAATGGCCTTTTCCAGACCTTTTCATTTTTTCTTCACTAACGTTCTGGAGCGGGATATGGCAATGGCCAATTATGGGTTGGATGAAAGCCGGGCTTACGTCTTTCCCAATATAATGCCAGAGTATGCCACTCCAGCCCATAAAAGCAGGAATGAATCATACATTCTCTTTTTCGGGACCTTAAACTCAATCGCCAATACCGACGCTGTGGATTATCTAATGCAGGATATTTATCCTGCCATTAGCGGTATGCTACGGGATAAGCTAATCCGGCTGAAGATCGTCGGAAAGAATCCTCCGGCTCGTTTGCAGAAATATGCCGATGCGAATGTGGATATCGTAGGACCCGTGGAGGATATCCGATCGGAAATAGCCAATGCTATGTTTGTAGTTTTGCCCATCAGGGTAGCTTCGGGTACCAGAACCAGAATACTGGAAGCAGCAGAAACTAAAACCGCCGTCATCAGCACCAGAATCGGGGCAGAAGGTTTGGATTTCAGCGATAATGAAGTGATGATAGCCAATAATGCTCCAGATTTTGCCCAGGCCATTCTAGGCCTGGCAGAAAACGCAGAGAAGCGACAAAGCTTGGGTAATAACCTCTACAAATCCGCTACTGAACGCTATTCTGCATCCATAGTGGGACAACGTTTCACAGATACTTTGATGGCACTAAAACCTCACAATGGAACTTCCCGGAAAAGAATAGCCATCATCACCAATAGATTTTTCCCGGAAGTAGGTGGCGCAGAAACTAACATCTTCATGCAAGCCACACTTCTGGCCAAAGAGCATGATGTTACTGTGTTTTGCCCCCAACGCATAAAGGGGGCTAAGAAAGAGACCATCAAGGGAGTAAAAGTGCGTCGGCTAAATGATGTCATCCAGCCGGGTAACACATTCCCAAAGCTAAAGAGCAAGACATTTTGCCCGTCCCTGGCCTTGCAACTGCTAGTGAATCACTATGACATTATCCAATGCTTTCCAGCACTGAACTACAATAACATCCTGGCCTGGTGGATCGCGAAACTGAAAGGTACCCCCTATATCATGTGTTTCTTTGATTTCATTGATTACGCAGAACACATCAGACAAGAGGGGACGATCGAGCCCGACATCCTGAGAAGCGTGCGCCCAAAATTCTACCAGCTTCCTGTCCTGAAGGGCATGAATCACGCATTTGCCATCGCATACAAAGAGCTCAATTTCCTGAAGCAGTACAATGAGAAAGTGAGCTATTCTCCGGTACCAATTCTTCCGGACGAGTACCAGGCAAATCTTTCCCGTCCAGCATTGATGGAGAGCTTTCCCCAGGATGCTTTTGTGTTGCTCTGCCTGGGTAGAGTGTCCCACATTAAGGGACAAGATATCGCGCTGGAAGCCTTTATGCAAGCTGCCGATGATATGCCGGAAGCACATCTTGTTCTGGTGGGTCGTCAGGATTATGAGCCTGAGTTTTTTGAAACGCTGTGCACCTTAGTCTATGATAGCCCATATCGTGAGCGTGTTCATTTCACTGGCATGGTAGAACGCGAGGAGGTTCTGGCCTGGTTGAGATACAGCGATATCCACGTGATACCAGTTCGCTTCATGAATTCCGGCGCGGTGGTGGTGGAAAGCTGGGCTAGCGATACTCCCGTCCTGCAAAGTGATGTGGTGGATCCCAATTTGGTGGAAGAAGGCATAAATGGTTATCTTTTCCGTTCAGAATCTGTAGCTGAATGCGCCTATAAAATGCGTCTGGCATACAACGAACGAAGAAATCTGGCAGATATGGCAAAGCATGGAAAAGATCTAGTATATCAAATGTACACATATGATTACCTTATCAATCTCTACAATACGGTTTACAATAGACTGATTAAGTGACTATGATATATGGCTGATACATCGAAACGCACAATACTGATGGTGAACACTCAACGTGGGTTCATCGGCGGTGTGGAACGCATGATGATAAAGATGGCAACGATGATGACGGAAATGAAGTGGCAGGTATACGGCCTCTTTGAACAGGGAGATACGCCAGATGCTTCCTTTGACGATGCCTTCCGCGAGATCATCGTGTTCAAAGGATCATCGCTGGCGAGCCTGATCGGGCATTATCAAGCCGAAGGTATCGACGCAGTGTGTATCCATAAATGCTCAAACAGCACGTGGATCAGGGAGCTTTGCCAGGCATTCCCTACAGCCCTGGTTGTTCATGATCATGATTATTACTGTCCACGCAAGCATAAATACTTCCCTTTCAAAAGGATAAATTGCCACTTCCCCCACCACCCGTTGACTTGCTTTCTCTGCAGCCCCGTCCATCGTAACAGTGTGGGTAATTACACGTTTAGTAGCATTATGGAGCCGGCAAGATTGAAACGTGAAGCCGCCATGTGTGACATCAGTTTTGTCCTCTCGGGCTTTATGCGTGATAACCTGATCCAAAACGGTTGGTCAAGAGATAGGATCAAGCTGCTAGTCCCCTATCAGGACGTGCCAGCGGTTCACCAAAAACCTCCAGCCGACATCCCTCAATTGCTGTTTGTGGGGCAATTGATCCGCGGGAAAGGGGTGGATCTGCTACTAAGGGCACTGGCAAAGCTGGGTAGACCGTTCCATTGTACGATCGTGGGAAGAGGAAACGACGAAGCCTTCCTGAAAGATATAGCTAAGCATGAAGGTATCTCAGACAAGATTACGTTCCGGGGTTTCACTGCGGATATTGGAGAGTACTATCGGCAGGCTGACATGGCTATAGTCCCTTCTCGATGGCAGGAGCCTTTTGGTTTGGTTGGATTAGAAGCCTTTGCTTATCATATTCCCGTGATTGGCTTTGCAGTGGGTGGCATCACTGAATGGCTAAAGCACAAAATGAACGGTTTGGCTGTAAAGGAAGGGGATACATCCATGCTCGCTGGAGCCATCCGGAGTCTGATAGATGATCCCGCCGCCCGGAATCGTTATGCAGCGGAAGGATACGCGCTAATCCAAACGCGGTATACCCGTAGAGCATTCAAAGAATCTTTCATCCAGAATCTGGAGGATATGATCAACCAGAGACACTTCAGAGGGGATCATCCAGCAGACAGTCTGGATATCTTTGGTGTAAAGCTATCCAATCTCAGCATGGCTGAAGCCATGAACATAGTGGAGAAGGCCATCATTACTCGTAAGCAAAAAGAAGTGTTCTTCGTCAATGCTGATTGCCTGAATAAAGTTTTTGTTGACAAGGATTACCATGCCATTTTAAGGGATAGCAAAGACTTGTTTCCCGACGGGATTGGGATCAAACTCGCCGGGAAGATACTTGGGAAGCCTGTCCGCGATAATGTAAATGGCACTGATATGCTCCCCCTGCTATGCGATATGGCTGCAAAAAAAGGATACTCAATGTATCTCTTGGGCGCCGCTGAAGGCGTAGCAGAAACGATGAAAACGAAACTGATCCACAAATACCCGCAGCTAAATATCTGCGGATTTAGAAGTGGCTATTTTGACCATGATAAAGATAGTGAGTTTGTGATTGGGGAGATCAATGACTCCCGGCCGGATATTCTGCTAGTGGCCTTTGGGGCTCCTTTGCAGGAAAAGTTCATCCGCAAAAACGCCGAAAAGATAGAGGCTCACGTGCTGATGGGTGTGGGCGGATTGTTTGATTTTTATTCGGGCAGGATTGCCCGGGCACCATATTGGATGCGGCAGATAGGTATGGAGTGGGTTTTTAGGTTAATGAAGGAACCCAAACGTATGTGGAAAAGATATATAATTGGGAATCCGGTATTTCTCTACCGGGTTTTCAGGTGGAAGTTGAACCGTAATTTTGGTGGCTTTGAGCGCCGTTGATTTAAGACATCGATGCTAAGTTCCAAAGGTCATGGCAGAAGCACAAGAGCGCGCGAGATAGAGCGTCTCTTGAGCATGGGAAAGAAACACAGCAAACTGAGAATGCAGCTGAAATTCTCGGTATGGGAATGGACGGTAGCCTTTGCCAAGTTTGTAAAGGCTTTTATCGACATTGTTGGTTCTCTGCTGTTGATAACCATTCTTTCTCCGGTGTTTCTGGTGACTGCCATCTTGATCTATCTGAGCGATCCTGGTCCGATCTTTTATGTGGCAGACAGGGTGGGCTTGAATGGAGCTTATTTCGGCTTTATCAAGTTTCGCTCCATGTACGTGAACGCAGACAGATTTAAGGATGCTCTTTTGGAGCAGAATGAATCTGCAGGCGGGGTGATCTTCAAAATGAAGAATGACCCCAGAGTGACCAGAGTGGGACGTTTTATCCGTCGCTTTAGCATAGATGAACTGCCCCAACTGATCAACGTTTTGAAGGGAGATATGAGCCTGGTGGGGCCTAGACCGCCCCTGCCACAGGAAGTGCTCCAATACACATTGGAAGATCGTAAACGGCTGCATGTGAAGCCAGGCATTACCTGCCTGTGGCAGATCAAAGGTCGTAGCGATATCCCATTCCAGCAACAGGTGCAACTGGATATGCAGTATATACGCAATCAGGGCATCAAAAAAGACATTATCATATTGCTGAAGACCATTCCCGCGGTCATTAGCGGTAAAGGCGCATATTGATGCCTATATTCAGCGGGAGCCATGGAGTATGCCAAGCAGATGAAGGCCACGAGGAGACATTATGGAACTAGACTTTAAACAGGAACACAAGGTGGGAGTTATCGAGGTGAAGGGAAGACTGGATGCCTATCACGCGCCGGAATTACGCACGTTGTACAATTCTGTAGCCGACAAAGCGGTAAACTTCGTCTTTGATATGGCGCTATGTGAGTTTGTGGATAGCACCGGCCTCGGCACCATAGTGGCCTGCTTGAAATCTGCGTCTCAAGGGGGTGGCGATATTCACATTGCCAATCTGCAGGAGAAACCCCGCATGGTGTTTGATATCACCAGGGCACATAAGATATTCCACATCTTCGATGATCTGGAAGCAGCCATACTCAGTTTTGATGAGGCTATGGGAGATTGATGGGGCGAGGAGATTAACCGATGCGATGCTTGATATATGCTAGAACTGACGAGGCAGGATGGTTGAAAGACTATTTTCCCGATGTGGATCCCTTCCTGCTGAAGATCGTGAATAAACCCTTGCTTGAGTATATATTGGACATGGTAACTCTGCTCGGTTTCAACGAAGTTCGCATAGTATCGGATGATTCCACCAAAGAAATCGAACACTCCCTCGGAGTTGGGAGCAAGTGGGGCTGCAAGATATCTTATGCGCTGGCCCGCCCAGGCGATAGCCTGAAGAACGTGTATCTGAAGAATATGTCTTTTTGCAAGGATACAGCACTCCTGTTATGGGACGGTTTTTTCTTTGCCTCATATGACAGCAAACATCTGGTAGACCATTTCAAGCAAGATCAGGGGTTTTGCTGCGGTAATAGCAAACGCATGATCTATCTCACAGCGGGAGAAAAACTGGGCAAGGCTGATATCAAGCAAGACAGTACACCGGATTGCCTTGAAATCAAGGACATTACATCTATCAAAGACTATTATGAGCTCAGCATGGACATCCTGAAGACATGGAATAAAAACTATGTCCTGCCTGGCTACACAAATGAGAAGGACACTTTTTTGGGTCTCAATGTAGTATACCCCCACAGCTGCGAATTGTATCCGCCCATAATGATTGGCAATAACTGCCGATTCCAACGCGAGACCTTGATCGGCCCCAATAGCATCATTGGAAACAACGTGATCATCGATGAAAACACCTGCGTGAACGATAGCATCGTATATGATAACACTTATGTAGGCCGTGATCTGGATTTGGATCACAAGATAGTTTACAAGGGACATCTCATTTCTGCTTTATCGGGAGAATGCATTCACATAGTGGATAAGGTATTGGTATCCCAGGTGGAATTGGGTATCGTCACATCATATCTGAACCGTTTAGTTCAAAGAGTTTTCGCATTGTGTCTTTTTACCATCCAAACGGTGCCCTGGCTTTTGCTGTACCTCCCCTTCAGCGTGGTAAGCAAAGAGCTGCGCACTGAGAGGCTTTTAAGCAAAAACATGAATACCCGGCGGTATACCGATAGCCGCCTGGTGGCAAAATCATGGTGGGGACGTCTTATGATCCGCTTTTGCCTGGACAAGTACGACCTGCTCTTCAGGGCGGCATTTTC
>Ga0116173_1000688_pt1 | contig 30686 bp, 30 predicted proteins | sample AD_UKC085_MetaG_FD_89800 | JGI IMG/M metagenome (GOLD analysis project Ga0116173, IMG submission 89800) | Active sludge microbial communities of municipal wastewater-treating anaerobic digesters from USA - AD_UKC085_MetaG | ecosystem: Engineered > Bioreactor > Anaerobic > Digestate | place: USA...
ACCACCCTTTGGATTTCTGATTGAAATAAAACCGCGCTGGAAGTCTATGTCATTCCACTTCAGCTTGAACATTTCACCACGCCGCATACCAGTAAATAGAGCAAGCCGCATGATATTGGCCGCTTCCATGTCCGTTGAATCGTCAATGGCCTTCAATAGGCTCTTCAACTGTTCAGGTGTTAAGTCTTCCGTCTTCTGATTATCCACCTTGACGGCTTCAACCTCAAAATTCAGGTTCTGGCATAATTGCCGCGCAACCCCAAAATGAACAATGCGCTTAAGAAGTCCTAAGATATGTTTGACTGTCTGTGGTTTTAGTTTCTTTGATAAGGTTACACGCAACCGATCAACGTCAAGCCTTATGATCTCATGAGGTTCTTTAGTTCCGAATGAAGGTGACAAGTATTTCTCGAATCGTCCCTTGTCCGTATTGATTGACTTAGAATCAGGTTTATTTTCCTCATATTCTTTCCATAGCTTGTCAAGTATCCACTTTTCGGCTTCTGCTAACTTTGCGGCCTTTTTGTCCTCTCTGATCTCTTTCCGGGATTGCCGCCGCCCCTCGATGCGTTCAGAACGCGCCCTTGAGGCTTTTGCCGCTGTCGTTTTGTCTGCATATTGACGGCCAATCTTTTCTTCATAGACTTTGCCGTCTTTCTTAAAGACAATGTAGAATATTTTTTCCTTACCACTTCCGCCGATCCTATCGGCTTCCCGGTAGTATACGCCTTTATATCCTGTCTTGTGTCTTTTCATGGCCGCCCCCTATCATAAGGCAGAAACAATTTTTACTTCCAACCGTCCGTTTTTATGAAAGCCGGCTTTTCTATTTCCAACCTCATTTCCAACCTTCAGCTTCAATATAATCATATCTGAAAGTAAGTCAAGATAAATCGTGTTAGCCTTGTCAGTATTGAGTTTCATGAGATTAAACGACTTGAAAGTAAACTATCATAAAACAATGAAAAAGGCTAAAATTCGGCCTCTCACGCCGGAAACCGGGGTTCAAGTCCCCGTGGGACTACCAGTGACACTGTTTGAGTATCAGCAAACGTTATGCCCTCTCGTACAGTATTGATCGTATCACTGGACAAACCGCAAAGATGTTTAATGTTTTATCAGTGATTGCCTTTGCATCTTGATTGTGCGGTCTGTTACTGTGTGATATTTAGTATTTTATTCTTCTGCCATTATCAAACCGCTCATGAAGTTTGAGCTTAGAACTCTTTTACCCATTAAACGATAGCGCTTATCTGCATTCCGGATTTTACCCTGTGTGTTTCTGAAAGAAAAAAAGGATTGATATCAAAAAAAATTTTCTACCATTTTCCTGAACTGCACTGCATGGTTATGCAATGTTGCGTGATTAATCCGTTGTTCAAGAATGTTTTTTAAATCCTTAAAAAGCAGGGGGTATTAAAAAGTGATTTGGTGCCTGGGGCGGGAATTGAACCCGCACAGCCTCAAGGACCGAGGGATTTTAAGTCCCTTGCGTCTACCAGTTCCGCCACCCAGGCGTGAAAATAAAGAATACGAAGGCCGGCTAGGCTTATATTATTTTTGAGTTTTACTGTCAAGGATTTGCTTATTAAATAGATGTTTCTGTGGAAAATTCCGGTTCCCGGGAATTTTTCAGATAAATCAAATTTTTTATAATCTTTCTTCTGTCACGATCCATTATCGCCGGTAAGGAAAACAATCCGATTCTGATGAAAGATCATGTACAATATCATCATGTTCAAGCTTATTGTCTGAACAATATTTCATTGACAAATGCGGGGTAGCAGTTATATTCTAATAAAAGTAACTAATTTTTTAAACACGCAACAGTACTGGTATATTAATCATAACGGAGGTTTAAATTAATATGGAAAATAAAAACAGAAAAACATTCTTTATGTTTTTAATGGCGTTTTTAATCGCCTTTTTTATTGTTTCTTTTGTAGAGGTATTGAGATCTTCTTTTCTGGCTTCGGGAGCCCCGGAAATTCCGACTGCGTCCGCTATTGAAGGAATAACGCCGGGTTCTTTTTCCGATCTTGCAGAACGCGTCAAGCCGGCTGTTGTCAATATCAGCACAACAAAAGTACTAAAGGGCAGAAGCCTCGGGTCACCGTTTGGCCGATCACCGTTCGGCGGACCTTTTGGAGATGATTTCTTTGAACGTTTTTTCGGTGATATTCCCGAACGTGATTTCAAACAAAGAAGTCTTGGATCAGGATTTATAATCAGTAACGATGGATATATTTTTACCAATAATCATGTTGTTGAAAACACGGATAAAATCCTTGTAAAAATATCCGATGGGAAAGAATACGAAGCAAAAATTATCGGCACGGATGCAAAAACGGACATCGCTTTAATAAAAATCAAACCTGATAACGGTCTGCCCATAGTGGATATAGGAGACTCGGATGCTGTAAGAGTGGGAGAATGGGTTATTGCCATCGGCAATCCGTTTGGACTTGAACAAACCGTTACCGCAGGCATTGTCAGCGCCAAAGGTCGCGTTATCGGTGCGGGAGCTTATGACAATTTCATCCAAACAGACGCTTCCATTAATCCCGGCAACAGCGGAGGACCATTATTCAATATGCAGGGAAAAGTCATCGGTATAAATACGGCTATTGTTGCCCAGGGCCAGGGTATTGGTTTCGCTATTCCCATCAACATGGCCAAAAACATTTTGAATGATTTAAAAACAAAAGGGAAAGTTACCCGCGGGTGGTTAGGTGTATCGATCCAGAATATTTCCGACGACATTGCAAAAAGTATGAATTATAAAAACAAGAACGGTGTGTTGATCTCCGATGTTTTCAAAGGTGATCCGGCAGATCGGGCTGGAATTAAAGTTGGCGATATTATTACAGAAATTAACGGAAAGAGCATCAAAGATACGCATGAACTGCTGATCACCACTGCCGGTCTGCATGTGGGAGAAAAAGCTATTATCAAAGTCGTTCGTGACGGTAAAGAAATGATTTTTCAGATCATCGTTGCGGAACGGAAAGATAAACCGGAAATGGTTTTGTCTCAAAAAACAGGGGGGTATTTTGGTATCCATGTTCAGGAAATAACAAAAGATATGGCCAAGCAACTGGGAATTGCTCAAAATATGGGTGTAATAGTCACCGATGTTGATGAGGGCAGTCCGGCAGATAATGTTGGAATCCAGGCCCATGATATCATTGTCCAGGTCAACAAGGTAAAAATATTATCCTTCAAACAATATTTAGCGGAAATAGGAAAGGCCGCTGAGAAGAAAAATGCAATTCTCCTGGTCAAGCGGGGAAATGCAAATTTCTTTGTCGGGATGAGCATGGAATAGTATATCCATGATAAAATAAAAAAAGACAGGCCAATCAGCCTGTCTTTTTTTATTAGCGTTCTCTCTCAATTGCTATATCGTCCCAGTGATGCCGTTGATATCCGAGGAATAATTCAATCACCAATTCCCGGCGTGTCTGAGGAGACTCCATACCCTCAAATCCCTTTCCCTGTGTCATTCGGCTATTCGCTTCTAAAGATGATGTTCATTAGAATGTTTCACGTGAAACATTTCTGATTAAAGAAAGGTTAACCATTCAACCATTGCGAATATTGATTCATCTTGGCCAGGGATTTAACCGCTTTCTCCGGAGTAATGAAATTGACTCCTTTGTACTTGCAGCCATTGACATCGGTAACCGTTTGCGTTTTATCATCGCTCAGCAAGTAAACCCCTATAATCGGCTTGTTGTATTTTTCCATTAATTTTACAGTTTGTTCCACGGTCTGTTTTTCGAAGCTTTCCACATATTGCAAAGAACCTTCTACAAAATTGGAATCGTATTTATTATCTACCGCGACGGTGGATTCCATTATAGATCTTATCATAACTTTTCTGCCGATGATGCCCATGTGGATAATGGCGTCACATCCCGGCCACCGGCTAAGCTCTTCCAGAATTTTCATATAGGTCTCGGTATTCATATCACCGACGACATCTACCGGATTAGCATGACTCCAGAAAGGAGGCAGCAATGGATTAATCTTAGAAATTACATCGTCTGGTAATCCGGGCACAGTCAAACCGTTTTCCTCGCATAGATCGGATGCGACGACGCCCCATCCTCCTCCCAAGGTTAAAAGAGCGACATTGCTTCCTTTGGGCAACGGCAATGAAGAGAATGCCGCTGAAAGGTCAAGTAAATCCATAGGACTTTCGGCTTGGATGATGCCGGCTTGTTTGCAGGCGGCTGTGAACACTTTTATATCGGAAGCCATGGCTCCGGTATGGCTCGCTGCAGCGCTGGAACCAGCTTTTGTACGTCCTCCCTTTAAAACAATCACCGGCTTATGCTTACCGACACGCCTGGCGGTTTCTAGAAATCTTTGGCCGTTTTTGATGCTTTCAATATATAAGACAACGTTTTTTGTTTTCTCGTCAACTTCAAATCCATCCATATAGTCTTCAATGGTCAGCATGGCTTCGTTTCCGGAACCGCAATAGGCTCTTATTCCAATATCCTCTTTTGCGGCAAAAGCCAGCAATTGCGTTCCCAGATTACCGGATTGAGCCAGCAACGAAGTCCCTCCCGCGGGCGGGCGCACATGCGAACCTATACAATAAAATGATATATACGGATTGCAGATGCCCATTGTATTTGGCCCAACAATGACTATTCCGGCCTCGCGCGCCTTCTCCACCAATTCTTCTTCCAGAATCTTCCCTTCGGAACCTACTTCACTGAACCCCGAGGTAATGATTAAAACATTCTTTATGCCTTTTTCCTTAAATTGCGGAATCAGAGATAAAATCTTATCAGCAGGAACGGTAACCACGGCAAGATCAACGGGATCGGGAATTTCCGTGACCGACGTATAAACCTTTCTGCCGGCAATCTCCCCTCCTGTGGCATTAACGAGATATACGGCTCCCTGATATTTTCCCGCAATAACACCGGCATACATGATATGCCCCCATTTGCTGATAGTCGAAGAAGCGCCCACAAAGGCAATCGATCTGGGATGGAATAATTTCCAGATATGTTTTAAATCGACTTGGCGAACCAGTTCCTTCTTCTCCTCAGGTTTCCCTAAAACGATTAACGCATCAACGGCGGTAACTTTACCGTCTGCAGAAATTAACAACGGATTAATATCTATTTCCTTGATTTCCGGTATTTCCAAACCGATACGTGACAAACCGACCAGTGTTTTCACGAGAGCATCTTGATCCGGAGCGTTTTCTCCCCGAAAAGATCCGAGCAATTTCCGCGTCTTTAACTCATTAATCATTTTCAGCGCCTCTTTTTCATCAAACGGTGCGACGCGAAAAACAACATCACCGAGTGCTTCTGTAAAAATCCCTCCCAAGCCAAACATTACTGTTGGTCCAAATTGCTCATCCCGAAAAAGTCCGGCGACAAATTCTCTTTTTCCATCCAGCATCGGCTGAACCAAAAAGCCTTCCAAGTCCTTTCCGGCCGCTTCCTTTATATATAAGGATGCTGATTGAACATCTTCTTTGTTTTTCAGATTCAGCTTGACCAGCCCTTTTTCTGTTTTATGTGTAAGTTTTGATCCCAATCCTTTCACAACAACAGGGTATGTTATGTTTTCTGCCGTTGTCAGAACTTCTTCTATGGTTTTGACGACTTTTTCAACCACGACAGGAACACCATATTGTTTCAATACCTCCTTTGATTCCGCCTCCGTTAATGTATTTCTTTTTTCAGCTTTTGCTTTTTCGATAATATCTATTTTTGCCATGCTCCCCCCATATCAACAGATGATTATTATATTTTAACTAATTTTATTAAGAGCTTATCGGAGTTACAATTTTCCAGAAGAAATCAAAGAACTGGTTTATCGAGTCTGCCAGTTTCCATTTCATACCATGAACATACCAGTCTTGTATGTGTCTTTGCGTAATCATCATATAAAGATCTGCGAAATAATGGTTTTCGATTTCAGATATAACAGCGCCTCGTTTTTTCGCCTTTTCCACAACGCCATTCAAGATATCTATTTCCGATTCTCTTTTATATGATTTGCTGGCCATGAAACTTTTTGACGGAACCGTTATAAAAGCAGTAACGGCCAGATCAGGATTATTATCGAAAAAATTCATCGTTACCCAGAAAAGCTTTCGAAACATTTCGCGGATATCTTCCGTTCCTTCAAGATGCATCCTTAATAAGGATGCCAAAACAAGTAATTTTTCGTCTATAATAGAAAAAAGCAGATCTTCCTTGGAAGAAAAATATTTATAAATTGTACCGGTGCTGATCCCGCTTTCCCTGGAAATGTCGCGGATATTCACGGCATGGAAATCTTTCCTGGAAAATTGTTTTAACACCACCGGGTAAAGGCGCTCTTTTAATTTTTCAGGCATTACCGGCTTTTCTGTCGTCATAAAACCTTTATTAATATGATTGAGTTGCAGAACCAATATAAAACAATGTTTCAAATGTCAAGAACAATTTGAAACATTGTTTTATTTTAATACAATATATTAGTAATATTTAATACTTGAACATATCACTGTTGCGCTGATTCTCTGATGATGAATCGTACATTAAACATCATACAACGTCTTAACAAATTTAGAAAAAATTTATTCATTGACTAAAAATATATAACTGAAAAAAATATCTGTGATTTATGACCGGAAACGAAAATGCCCGGATTGAGGCATTCAATGCATTAATGTTATGCTCGACCATCCGCAGCAGATGATCAGCTTTTGATAGAAAGCAATGTCAACAACGGCTTCTTTTTGTCATGGCATTCTTGAACAAGTCATCCATGTGAATTCCACCAGCCGTTTACCGACATAGCGTTGTTGAATTATTTTCGACGCCTGATTTTACATAATATGTTCAGGCACATTATTTTTGGCAACCGGGGCAATAAAATGTGCTTCGCCCTCCCTGCTTGATCCGGCAAATGGTGCCACCGCAAAGTGTGCAGCATTTCTTTTCACGACCGTATGCTTTTAGTTCACGCTGGTTTTCTCCCGGGCGGCCATACAAGTCGCGCCAGTCCGAAATGGATGTGCCTCTTTTCTCGATACCCTTTTTTAAAATTTTTCGCGCAACGGTAAATATCCTCTTCCACTCCTGCCTGGAGAGAGCTGAAGCTATGCGTAACGGCGATATACCGGCGCCTTTCAAAATTTCACAGGCGTAAATATTACCGATGCCGGCAACAGCCTTCGGATCCATCAGCAGGGTCTTAATGGTAACCTTGCGCCCGGCGTGCATTGCTAAAAATATCTTTTCATCAAAGCCGGTAATAAAGTCGTTTTGAATGTTACCCTGGACTGTCTTCATCACCCTGACGGTCGCAAAGCGTCTTGGGTCAACGAGAAAAACATTGCCCGTTTTGAAACGCATGCGCCAGCGGCTGTACGTTGGTTTTACCGCGCTTTCCTGCCATAAAAGTCGGCCTGTCATTCGCAAATGGATCGATAGTGAATTACCATCTGCAAGGTTTATGCAGATCGTTTTCCCTTGACGTTTGACATCGACGACAGTTCCCTGTTTAAAATTTTTGACGCCGGACAGCTTGCTGTCGTAAACTTCAGCAGACAATATCCTCTTCCCGCTTATTTTCTTTGTAAGTTGCCGACACAACGTCTCGACTTCAGGTAACTCCGGCATGGACTGTCTCCTTGGTGAAATTTCATTCTCTGCGCTCTCATCGCTTTTCTTTTTACTAAAAATAATTTCTTTTGCCTATTCCTTTTCAACACAACGGACATTTCTTCTGCTGGCAGCGAAAAGTTTGTCGCTTGCCGGACGAAGCTCCCTGCAGGTCGAGACCATGGCATCAGGCCCTGTGTCGGAACGTTGATACCGATCGTCTCGCCATTATGGAAACCGACTCCGGATCATCGCGTCGGGATTCATCATGATCAAATGCAGGATCCACGAGGGATAGAGCACTATCATACGTTCCATTCCGCGACAACTGACATCCGGTTTTTATCATTGCTGCGATCGTCTCTCGTTCGATGGATCGCAGAATTTTTTTTGCGTTCATCAATTCTCCGGAAATTTTTTTCATTTTTTTTTCCAAAATTGCAAAAAATAGTTGACAAATATTTCTGTATGAGTACATTCCATAAACAAGAGTAAAATTTTTTTCGCTGTAAATATTTTCAGGGAGGAAAAACCTCATTAAGGAGGAATCAATGGAAAGCGAGACCCTGTTTAAAGAGGAGGAAGAACCTCCTGGTCATTTGACCGGTCTTGTTCATGCTAAAAATAATGTCAGTGACTTTTTGTTATTCAAAGATGAAATATCTTTGTATCCGCTTAAACAAAAGTCAAACAGTATTTTATTTCCTTTCAAGGATTCCACCCGCTCCCGTAATTTCCGAACTCGACTTTATCCCGACATTACCCGCTTCGAATGGTTCGACTGGCGCTGGCAACTGCGCAACGCCATCAGGGACGTTGAGACCCTTTCCGAAATCATCACGCTCTCAGAGAATGAACGTCAGGCCATGATGCATCATGCCGGCCCGTTGCCCGTTTCGATTACGCCTTATTACGCCAGTCTTCTGAATCCGAATGATCCCTCCGATCCTCTGCGCCGCTGTGTTGTGCCGGTGGTTGACGAATGCCTGCACACGGAAGGCGAGGAGGAAGACCCGCTTTGCGAGGATGTTGATTCTCCGGTGCCGGGCATTATCCATCGTTATCCGGACCGCGTTTTGTTCCTCGTCACCGACAGCTGTTCCACGTATTGCCGCTACTGCACCCGTTCCCGTCTGATCGAACGGAGCAACCATCACTTGATCAGCCTCGAAAAATGGGAAAAAGCGTTGCAATACATTGCCAGCAATAAAAATGTCCGTGATGTGCTGCTGTCCGGCGGAGATCCTTTAACCTTGTCCGATGATAAACTGGAATGGCTGTTATCAAGGCTGCACAAGATCGATCATGTTGAGCTTATCCGCATCGGCACGAAAGTCCCCGTGGTATTACCGCAACGAATCACTCCGGCATTGACGTCCATGCTCAGAAAGTATCATCCTTTATGGATAAGCATTCACATCACTCACCCCAAAGAACTTACTCCCGAGATGAGCGCGGCCTGTATCCGGCTGGCTGACGCCGGCATTCCTCTGGGAAGCCAGACCGTCCTGCTTTCCGGCATCAATGATGACGTTGAAACAATGACCAGACTGGTCCATGGCCAGCTGCAAATCAGGGTCCGTCCGTATTATCTTTATCAGTGCGATCCCATTCCCGGTTCTTCGCATTTCCGGACACCGATCAACAAAGGCATAGAAATTATTCAGGGCCTGCGCGGACACACGACCGGCTATGCTGTTCCGACTTATGTTGTTGATGCGCCAGGCGGCGGCGGCAAAATTCCATTGCTTCCCGAATATGCCATTGGCTGGGAAAACGGAGACCTGCTGCTGCGCAATTATGAGGGCCATACCTTCCGCTACCCCGACAATCACGCCAAGTCGAAAGACATACATTAAAACAGGCAGAATTTATGGCAGGGGGTAGATGATTTAACCGTGAGTCGCGTCGGCAAGAAACTCAAAATCGGACTTACCTATGATCTGCGCGATGACTACCTGAAAGAAGGATACGGCCTTGAAGAAACCGCCGAATTCGATCTTCCCGATACCATTGCAGCCATTGAAAAGGTCATTGCGGACAACGGCTATCAGGTCGACCGAATCGGTCACATCAAAGCGTTGACCCGCCGCCTCGCCAGAGGGGACCGCTGGGATCTGGTGTTTAATATTGCCGAAGGCGTGTGTGGCTTCGGACGGGAAGCACAGGTTCCTGCTCTGCTGGAAGCGTTCAACATCCCCTATACTTTTTCAGATCCTCTCGGTAACGCGGTGACGCTGCATAAAGGCATTACCAAGCAGATCCTGCGCGACCTGGGCATTCCCACACCTGACTTTGGCGTGATTAAAGATGTCAGAGATATCGAAAATCTTTGTCTGACCTTTCCGCTTTTTGCCAAACCGGTTGCGGAAGGCACGGGAAAGGGCATCACGTCATCTTCCAAAATCACCAATCGTCAAAATCTGCAAAAAGTCTGCAAACACCTTTTAAAAACTTTCGGGCAGCCGGTTCTGGTCGAGACCTATCTTCCGGGACGTGAATTCACCGTCGGTATTTTAGGCACGGGAAAAGATGCCCGCGCTCTCGGCGCACTGGAAGTCGTCCTCAAACCGAACGCAGAAAAAAATGCTTATTCTTACGAAAATAAAGAGCACTACGACAAGCTGGTTGAGTATATTCTGGTCAATGATGATGAAGCCCGGAAAGCCATGGACATTTCATTGATGGCCTGGCGAGCCTTGGATTTAAGGGATGCCGGACGAGTTGATTTGCGCTCTGATACCCATGGGATCCCGAACTTTATGGAAGTAAACTCCCTGGCCGGCCTTAATCCGGTGCGTTCGGATCTTCCCATTTTATGTTCGAAGATCGGAATGAGTTACCACGCCTTGATCAGCGCCATCCTTAAATCAGCCCTGAAACGCACGAAGCAGTCATCGTCAACCAGGCCGGTGAAATATTCTTGATGAAAAAAATTGTTATTCTGCACAGCGCTATTGCCCCGGATGCCGGACTGGATGAACTCGATTGTCTCCAGCAGGCCGACGCCATCGCCTCGGCTTTGACCGAGCTTCATTACGACCCGGTTCTTTTGCCTTTCGATCTTAATTTAAACCACAGTATCACCATGCTGCAGTCTCTGAAGCCGTTTGCTGTTTTTAACATCGTCGAAACGCTGGATTCCAGCGGCAGCCTGATTCATTTTGCCCCTGCGCTTTTGGACAGGCTGCAAATTCCCTACACCGGTTGTCCGACAGCAGCCGTTTTTCAGACATCCAACAAACCGCTGTCTAAACGATGCATGCGTTATGCCGGGATTGCCACGCCGGACTGGATAGAGCAGGACGGCTTCAGATCAACCCAGGATTTTTCCGGGCCGTTCTTAATCAAATCTTCCTGGGAACATGCCTCCATCGGTCTCGATGCAACGTCTCTGATCAGCGCCGCCTCTCCAATCATGTTATTGCAGGAAATTGAAAAACGTAAACAAAAACTCGGCGGCTCCTGCTATGCCGAAGCTTACATTGAGGGACGCGAATTCAACGTTGCCCTGATTTCAGATAAAGCCGGTGTCAAAGTGCTGCCGATAGCGGAAATGCTGTTTCAGAATTACGGCCCGGACAAACTGAAAATTGTTGATTACAAAGCAAAATGGGATGCTGATTCCTTTGAATATAATAATACAATTCGCCGATTCGCGTTTCCGGACAAGGATGCGCATCTTATAGCGTCCCTGCGGGAACTATCGATGCAGTGCTGGAATATTTTCTCTCTGCGCGGGTATGCCCGTGTTGATTTTCGTGTTGACATGAACGGCAAACCCTGGGTATTGGAGGTCAACTCGAATCCCTGTTTGTCGCCGGATGCCGGTTTTGCCGCGGCGCTGGAACAGGCGGCAATAACCTATCGCGACGCAATCGGTTGGATTATCGACAGCGCTGTGAATCATTTGTAAGGAGATTTTTTTTCTGTGTTAAAAACGATAGTATTCTTGTTCTTTTCCAATCTGTTTATGACGTTTGCCTGGTACGGACATTTGAAAAATTTCAATAGCAAGCCGTTAATATTCGTTATCTTGTTCAGCTGGGGAGTCGCTTTTTTTGAATATGTTTTACAGGTACCCGCCAATCGTATCGGCTTTCAGTACTACAGCCTGGGGCAGCTCAAAGTTATTCAGGAAGTTATTACGATGATTGTATTTGCCGGTTTTGCCATTCTGTATATGAAACAACCGTTAAAAACGGATTTTCTCTGGGCCGGACTTTGCCTGGTCGGCGCTGTTTACTTTATGTTCCGCGAAGGCCTGCCGCATGCGTGATGTGAGAGACGTCTATGCCGATAGCGAAACACAGCGGAAGGGAAATGATCAACGCTTTCGAAAGAAAAGAAGGCTTGATACCCGGCCGCTTACTGAAATATTTCCAAACGTGCCTGGGGTTGCATACGGGTGGTTCATACGATGAAAAAATTCATTTATCGTCAGCAAATTAAGCCTTCCGATATCGAAGCCATTGCCGATATTGTTGAAGAAAGCGGCTTCTTTTCCGATGAGGAAATAGAGATTGCCATCCAACTTGCGGAAGAAAAACTGGATCAACAAGAATCCAGCTCTTACCGATTCTTGTTTGCTGAAATTGAAAATCAGGTCGTCGGGTACACCTGCTATGGCCTCATTCCCGCCACAGTGGGCAGTTACGATCTTTACTGGATTGTCGTCGCGAAAGATTTACAGGGTTTAGGGGTGGGAAAAATGCTGATGGCCGAAACCGAACAACTCATCTATCAAAACGGCGGCAGACAAATCTATGCCGAAACATCATCGCGGGATCAATATCAGCCTACCCATGGATTTTATGAAACCTGCGGTTATCATCAGGAAGCTTTTCTCAACAATTTTTACGCTGACGGTGATGGAAAAATTATTTACGCTAAGATACTTAAATAACAGGATTTAATTCACTTTTACGTCTTTTTTGTCGTTTTAATCCTTGCATTTTTCCCGATAATTCGCTAGAGCACTGCCAGTAATTTAATGACTTTTCAACCACATGGATAGCAAAGACCGCTAGGAGGATTTTTTCATGCGCCTATTTCCCAAAGAAGAAAATTTCTTTGAACTTTTTGATGAGCTGGCCGACAAAATCGAAGAAGGCGGAAAACTGTTTCTGGAAATGGCCCAGGCCCGGGATTATTCCGATGTAAGAGTCGCCAAACTCAAAGAAATCGAGCACGAGGCCGACGGCATTACCCATAAGACATACGAAAAGATGCATAAAACGTTTCTTACGCCCATTGACCGCGAGGATATTTACGCGCTGGTCAATAAAATGGACAGCATCATGGATGTCATTGAAGCCACCGCCGTCCGCATTCATCTATACAAGGTCAAACGAACTTCGGATGAAATCATCAAACAGGCACAAATCCTGAATGATGCGATCAAAAAGTTGAAATCTATTATTCAAGCCATGCGGAATATGAAAAACTCCGAAATGATTCTTGCCGGTTGCGTAGAAATCAATACCCTGGAAAATGCCGGAGATATCACGTTACGATCCATTATGGCCAACCTTTTCGAAACCGAGAAAGACGCCATCGAGCTTGTGAAATGGAAAGATATTTTTCAACTTCTGGAAGAAGCAATTGATGTTTGCGAAGATGTGTCCAACATCGTGGAGGGGATCGTCCTGAAACATGCTTGATTCAATGGCTTTTGTCATTTTTCTTGTTGTTATCGCGCTTGTTTTTGATTTTATAAATGGTTTTCATGACTCTTCGAATTCCATTTCCACTATTGTTTCCACCCGTGTTTTATCACCCCAATATGCGGTTCTCTGGGCAGCATTTTTTAATTTTATTGCTGCCTTTTTTATCGGTACAGCCGTCGCGCACACGGTCGGCAGAGGCATCATTCATATTGACATTGTTGATAATTTAGTTATTTTTTCCGCCCTCAGCGGTGCAATCATCTGGAATCTTATAACATGGTATTTTGGATTGCCCAGCAGTTCGTCGCACGCCCTGATCGGAGGCCTGATCGGCGCGGGCATTGCCAAGGCAGGCACCAGCACGCTTGTCTGGACGGGAATTATCAAGACGACCGCCTTCATTGTGCTCTCACCGGCCATCGGTATGTTTCTCGGCTTCTTTTTTATGGCGCTTTCTCTCAATTTAAACCGTCACTCCAACATGGCCCGTTCCGACAAACTTTATCGAAAATTACAGTTTATCTCTTCGGCTATCTACTCACTGGGTCACGGCATGAATGACGCGCAGAAAACAATCGGAATCATAGCGGTTGTTCTTTACAGCAAGGGATTGATTGATTCCAGCTTCAATATCCCTTACTGGATTATTATCATGTGTTACACGGTCATCGCACTGGGAACAATGTTTGGCGGCTGGCGAATTGTAAAGACGATGGGAACCAAAATTACAAAACTCCAACCAATCGGCGGTTTCAGCGCCGAAGCCGGCGCTGCTTGCGCCATCATCGGAGCATCCGTATTTGGAATACCCGTCAGCACAACCCACACCATCACCGGGGCTATCGTCGGCGTTGGCGCAACCAAAAGGCTCTCCGCTGTACGCTGGGGAGTTGCCGGCAACATTATCTGGGCGTGGATTTTAACCATACCTATTTCCGCATGTCTCTCCGCGGCAACTTACTTTTTAATCCATTCTTTCATATAGCCGCTCATCGGGGAAAATAATATTGATAAATTTCCGGTTTTGCCGTAAATCTGTTTCACAAATTATATCGACTTGGGATTGAGGAGACGGAAATGCCGGGGAAGTCCGTACCATTTACAAAAACGCAAATCGAAAAAATCATTCAAAAACATCCCACGCCCTTTCATCTTTATGACGAAAAGGCCATCCGGGAAAACGCCCGTGCTTTCATTAACGCCTTTAACTGGAATGCGGGATTTAAAGAATTCTTCGCCGTCAAGGCCGCTCCCAATCCTTATTTGATGAAAATCCTGCACACGGAAGGCTTTGGAGCCGATTGCAGTTCGCTGGCCGAACTGATGATGGCGCAGAAAACCGGCATTACCGGCGAAGAAATCATGTTTTCCTCCAACGACACACCGGTGGAAGATTTCCGGCTGGCGAAAAAATTAAAGGCCATCATCAATCTGGATGATATCAGTCACATTGCCTATCTGGAAAAAAGCGCCGGGCTGCCTGCTCTGATTTGTTTCCGCTATAATCCGGGAAAATTAAAAAAAGGCAACCATATCATCGGTCATCCCGAAGATGCAAAATACGGTTTTACCCGCGAACAGCTTTTTGAAGGCTATAAAATATGCAGGGACAAGGGCGTGCGGCGTTTCGGCATTCATACGATGGTCGCTTCCAACGAACTGGACCCTTATTATTTTGTGGAAACTGCGGAAATCCTGTTTAACCTGATTGCGGATATTTCCCAGAAGCTGAAAATCAAATTTGAATTCGTGAACATCGGTGGCGGGGTGGGCATTCCCTACCGGCCGGAACAAAAAAGCATCGACTTGAAAGCAATGAGTCGCGGCATCAAGAAAAAATATGACGACATTATCGTGGCCAACGGCCTTGCCCCGTTGAAACTTTTTACGGAATGCGGCCGCTACATCACCGGACCGTACGGTTATCTGGTTTCCCGCGTGCTGCATATCAAACATACGTATAAAATTTTTGCCGGTCTTGATTCCTGCATGGCCAATCTGATGCGCCCGGCTCTTTACGGCGCTTATCATCACATCACGGTTCTGGGCAAGGAGCGTAAACCGCACAATGTCATTTATGATGTCACCGGATCGCTCTGCGAAAACAACGACAAATTCGCCATTGACCGCAAGCTGCCCAAACTGGAGCGGGGCGATATTATCGTCATCCATGACGCGGGCGCACACGGCTTTGCCATGGGATTCAACTACAACGGGAAACTTCGTTCAGCCGAACTGCTGCTCAGAGAAAACGGCGATGTTGTTCAAATCCGTCGCCCGGAAACGGTAAAAGATTACTTTGCGACGCTGGATTTTGGCGGATTAAGCGGCTTTACGGCATAAGCTTCAGACAGAAATTATCAATTTTATAATGGTGTTCGACGGGAGCCAAACGGAACAATACTAAATTTTTCCAAAGCAATCGAGATGAATACAAATACAAATCGTGCCATAGGCGTTTTCGATTCCGGTATCGGCGGTCTGACGGTCGTCCGCGCCTTGATGGAACGCCTGCCTTTCGAGGATATTATTTATTTCGGCGATACCGCGCGAGTACCCTACGGCATCAAATCGGTGGAAACCATCAACCGCTACGCCGCGCAGATTACCGAATTCTTGATTCAAAAAGATGTCAAAATGCTGATCGTTGCCTGCAACACCATGGCGGCGGTCGCCCACCAGACCATCATCGATTTAGCCAATGTGCCTGTCGCGGCCGTTGCTTATCAAAAAATCGTCGAACAGGTGCCCGTTCTGGAAGTCATTGATGCCAGCGCCCGCATGGCCATACAACATTCCAAAACCAAATCCATCGGCGTCATCGGCACGCCGGCCACGATCAACAGCAACGCCTACGCCCGGGCCATTCATCTTTTGGACAAAGAGGCGAAAGTCTTCTCCCAGGCCTGTCCGTTGTTCGTTCCTCTGGTGGAAGAAGGATGGTTCGATCATCCGGCGACAAAACTCATTGCTCAGGAATATTTGAAACAGGTGATTGCCGAACAGGTGGATACGCTGGTTCTCGGCTGTACGCATTATCCTCTTTTAAAGCCATTGTTACAGGACATTATGGGCAAATCCGTAACGCTGATCGATTCGGCGGAAGCGATGGCTGATATTGCGGCTGATTTGATCGATCAACAAAACATCGGTAATAAAAACAATGCGCCGCCGGCATACACTTTCTATGTCAGCGATTTGCCCTATCGCTTCCAGACCATCGGCGAACGTTTCCTGGGAAGAACCCTGGGTCGTGTCGAATTAATCAGCCTCTAGGACAACAACATGAAAATTATTCTTGCCGGCTATAATCTGGATTACAATCTGATCAAAGAACTGAAAGACCAAAGCGGATTCAAGCAGGATTTGACGCCGGAAACCATCTCGGCAGCCTACGCCCGCATCAGCCGCAGTCCCAAACCGGTGCATGAACTGCGTGAAATTGCACGCGAGGAAGTGGACAAGGCGCGCCAATCCAACCGCAATATCGTTTTCGACATGGGGCACAGCTCCGTCGCCGAACACGCCGTTTTCAATATTGATATTATCGGCGTATCGCGCCTGCTGGTGGAAGAAATTGAAAAGTTCCGCCTGTGCTCCTACACGGAAAAATCGCAGCGTTATGTTTTATTCAACAAAGATTTTGTCATTCCTGAAGAAATCAGACAGGCCAATCTGACCGACTTGTTTGTCTCGACAGTCGCGATGCAAAACGAATATTACCACGCGCTGTACGAAAAACTCAGACCGTATATTTTTGAAAAGCACAAAGCCCTGGCGGAGAACCCCGCCAATAAATCCATGCTGGAAGGCTGGGCCAAGGAAGATGCCCGTTATGTCATTTCCATGGCCACGCAAACACAACTCGGCATGACCCTTAACACGCGCAATCTGGAACTGATGCTCAGGCGTCTGGCCGCGCTGCCTCTGGCGGAAGCCCGGGATTACAGCGAACAATTGTATGCAGCGACAAAAGACATCGCGCCTTCTCTGATCCGCTACACAAAAGCCACCGATTACGACAAATTCACCAGACAAAACTTGCGCAGTCAGTGTGCGGAGTTATCGGCACAATACGGCAACGGTTCTAAAAAATTATCCGATGTGCAACTGATTTATGCAACACCCGCCGCCGACAACCGCGTTGCCGCCGCTTTATTGTTCTCGGCGTCCGACATCCCTTATGCCCTGTGCCTGACCATGGCCGGCAAAATGACCCCGCCGACCAAAAAAGCTTTCATGAAAACGGCTTTTGCGAACTTGCAGGCGCACGACGCGGTCTTGAGGGAAATGGAAAACGTCGACCTGCAGTTTGAACTGATCCTGAGTTCCAGTTGCTTTGCTCAGCTCAAACGGCATCGCATGTCCACCATTATCGCTCAGGAATATAATCCGCAACTGGGCGTAACCATGCCGCCTTCCATCAAGGCCATCGGTCAGCAGAAACATTTCATGGAAATTATGCATAAAACGCAAAACGCTTTTGAGCAGATCAAGGCGAAGGCGCCCGCGGCCGCCGCTTATGTTTTAACCAACGCACACCGCAAAAGAGTCTTGATGAAATTCAACGCCCGTGAAATGTATCATCTGGCGCGCCTCCGTTCCGACGCGCACGCGCAGTGGGATATTCGTGATCTGACGAATAAAATGCTCAAACATGCAAAAAAGGTTATGCCCCTGACACTGATGATGGCCTGCGGAAAGGATAATTTTCCTGCACTCTTTAAAAAAAATGTTCCCGATCAATGAAAACAGGAAACAATAAAAAACAATTCTGCATCCTTCTGGTTACAACACTTAGTTCTTTTCTGACGCCATTTATGGGTTCCGCAGTCAACGTTGCCCTGCCCGTCATCTCCAAAGAATTATCCATGACCGCCCTGTCTCTGAGCTGGGTGGCGACATCTTTTATCCTGGCCGCCGCCATCACGCTCATTCCTTTAGGCCGGCTGGCCGATATCTACGGACGTAGAAGAATTTTTATCTATGGGGCCATGATTTTTTCCGTCGCGTCATCTTTCTGCATCTGGTCACCCTCTCAATCCTTTCTCATTGCCGCCCGCGCACTGCAGGGCATCGGCGGAGCAATGATTTTCAGCACCGGGACCGCCCTGTTAATATCGGCTTATCCTCCGTCGGAGCGGGGAAAAATTCTTGGCATCAATATAACCGCCGTTTATGTCGGCTTAACCGTTGGTCCTTTCATCGGCGGATTGCTCACGCAATATCTGGGCTGGAGATACATTTTTCTTTTTACGGCTTTGCTGGGCGTCGTCATTGTTTACATCACTTTAGCGCTCATTGAGCCGGAAATATCCGCCAGCGCTGATGAAGGGTTCGATTTAACCGGTTCATTGATCTATGCTATTGCTCTTTTTGCCGTTATGTACGGATTTTCCCAATTACCGTCGTTGAATGCCGGATTTTTAATCGCCACGGGAGTTCTGTTTCTGGCTTTATTCATCGTCCAGCAATTGAAAAGCCCGTTTCCTCTGGTAGATATACATCTGTTTTGGAATAACAAGGTCTTTGCTTTCTCCAATCTGGCCGCCCTGATTAACTACAGCGCCACCTTTGTCATTAATTTTTTACTAAGTCTTTATCTCCAAAACATCAAGTTGTTGACGCCCGCCGAGGCTGGATCGATTCTTGTTGCCGCACCTGTCATGCAGGCGTTTATTTCACCGTTTGCCGGAAAACTTTCCGATCGTTTCGAACCGCAGATCATCGCCTCTATCGGCATGGCCATCACGGTAATCGGTCTTGTCCTTTTAATATTTCTTAACGGTTCCACAAGCATCGACTATATTTTGTTCTGTCTTATTTTGCTGGGCATCGGTTTCGCGCTTTTCTCTTCCCCCAATGTCAATGCCACCATGAGTTCAGTGAATAATAAATATTACGGCGTTGCCTCGGCCACGCTGGGCACGATGAGGCTGACCGGTCAAATGTTCAGCATGGGAATCACCATGCTGGTTTTTGCCGTTATTTTAGGAAATCATCCCATTTCGGAAGCTAATCACCAGCTTTTTTTAAAAAGCAATAAACTTATTTTTTCCATTTTGAGCGTCATTTGCTGCGGAGGAATTTTCGCGTCGCTTGCACGGGGTAAAATGCATCCCGCGCCCGCGGGAGGACGCTTTCTTAAATACAGGAAGCCTTCGGCTTCTACCGGAGGTGGCACCACTGACAACAGTAATCACTAGTTTGTTCATCGGGCTGACCGCCGGAACATTCGGCGGAATCCTGGGCATCGGCGGCGGGTTGATTATGATTCCACTGATGGCCGAGGTTTTGAAGTTGACCCAGCACAAAGCACACGGCACCAGTCTCGTTGCACTTGTTTTTACGGGAATCGGCGGAGCGATAACCTATGCCTCGAACGGTTCCGTGGATATGACCGCCGCCGCCCTTTTGGCCGTCACGGCAGTGCTCACGGCACCGCTGGGTGCACGTTACTCAAACGCGCTTACAGAAAATAAATTGAAAAAATATTTCGGGGCTTTCCTGATTTTCTGTTCGGCACTCTTGCTTTTGAAACCGTATTTGACCAATGTTATCGGCGCCGTTCCCGATATTGCAAAACTTATTATCCTTTTGACGACCGGAGCCGTAACCGGTTTTCTTTCCGGCATGATGGGAGTCGGCGGCGGTACAATCATGATTCCCGTCATGGTTATCCTGATCGGCTTTACCCAGCATATGGCGCAAGGGACATCTCTTCTGGTCATCGTTCCCGCAGGCGCCATCGGCGCTTTCACCCACTGGAAAATGGGGAACGTTGAAAAAGGAATCCTCTGGGGTCTGATCCCCGGCATTCTTTGCGGAACATATTTCGGCGGAAACATCGCCAATATCATTTCGAATCACACGCTGCGCCTGATCTTCGCCGCCATGCTGATTTTCGTAGGTCTTCGTTACTGTACGGCATCCTCTCCCGAATAAAAGGAAAAGTATCAAATGAAGAAAACGGATGGATACAGGAAATTTTCATTTCTCACTGATTTCCGTGGAATGAAAAATGCGATCGGTGAAATGCGTGGATGGGGCCATCCTCATCAGCCCGAATTTAATGCCGGTTATCAGCGCATGCCTGATGATCCCGTATTGAATGAAGATTGGTTTATCAACGCTATCGGGGAAAAGATAGCCACTCATCCGGAAAATGCCATGGAATATCCCTTTTGCGGAGAGAAAATTTTTACCGGGCCGTTGGTGGGATTTATTCGGGGTGACGATCCTATTTTTCAAAAATATAAAACAATCATCGGACCGCATCACTTCACCCCGGAAGAAATCATGCAGTGGCAGGCCAAACAAAATGGCGTCCCCGCTCCCCGAGCTCAAGACTTAAGCGTCGTTTCCTTTATCCTGCCACTGACGAAAATTACCAAGAACGATAATGCGGCCATGAAAGAATGGCCTGCAGAACGTTGGGCGCAGACGCGCCTCTTGGGTGAAATCTTCAGCCAGACATTTGTACGTGAAATAGTGACATACCTGATGGGAAGGGGCATTTTGGCCATCGCGCCGGATGTTACGCCCATGTTTAACAAAAAGCGCTATCCCAAAGCAGGCTGGGCTTCTCCCTGGTCTCACCGGCATATGGCTTATGCCGCCGGGCTGGGCACCTTTGGAATGCAGGATTTTTTGATTACCGAAAAAGGGTGTGCCCACAGAACAGGTAGTTTTGTTGTCCAGTTAAAGCTTACGCCAAACCGGCAACGGCCTGATGATATTCATGCTTATTGTTTGCACTACCAAGGGAAAAAATGCATGCAGTGCGCAAAGCGTTGTCCGGTGAATGCGATAACGGCGGAACACACCCATGATAAAGAAGCCTGCTATCAAAGGGTCGCCAAATCTCTTTTACACTGTAATAAAAATTATCACATCTTTATTTATGGCTGCGGCCTTTGCTCAACCGGCGTTCCCTGTGAATCCGAAATACCGAAATCGCTACAAAAATAAATCAGACAGAAATATCCGTCTTTTTGAATGATGAAACTTGAAGCGTTAGGATCCCTCGCTGCTTCTGGAAGAATCATTCTCTGATTCGTTTTTTGAGTTCTCTGATCAAATGATTGAGGACATCACTGGCATCGCCCACAATAGCGACATCGGCCATTTTCAGCATGGTTGCCTGCGGATTTTTATTGATCGCAATGATGAAATTTGCCTCGCCAAGGCCTGCGGTGTGCTGGATCGCACCACTGATGCCAAAGGAAAACAGGAGTTTCGGCTTGATATGTTTTCCGGCCTGCCCCACCAGCACGTCGTGGTCCGCCCATCCCGCATAAACCACCGGACGGGTGGCGCCGACATCGCCGCCTAAAAGTCTGGCCAGTTCCTGAAGTTTTTTAAATTTTTCCTTGTTGCCCATGCCGCGGCCGCCGCAAACAATCACGGAAGCATTCTCAATCGTATGTTCTTTTTCCACGGAACGTTCATACTCGATGAGACGAACGCGGGGTTTCGGTAGATTTTTCATCAGCGGTAAACGCTCAACCACGGCTTTCCGCTGATTATCGTGAGGAATTTCCTTGAAGGTGCCCGGACGAACCGTAGCCATCTGCGGACGATGGCGCTCCGTGACGATTTCCGCCAGCATATTGCCGCCGAAAGAAGGCGCGATCTGCAGCAGCAGTCCGTCATCGGTGATATCCAACCCGACACAGTCAGCGGATAATCCTGTTTTCAGGCGTTTGGCCAGCCGGGGGGCAAATTCACGTCCGAAATCCGTTGCGCCGATCAGAATAATTTCCGGATCTCTTTCTCCGGCCAATCGTTCAATGATGGCCAGATATCGTTCCGTGCTGTAGCTTTGCAACTCCGGATCATCGATAGCCAGAATTCTATCGGCGCCATGGGCCGTGTACTCCATAATCCATTCATCGATCTCATAACCGAAAATCAACGCGCATACTTCCGCATCGATGACCTTGGCCAACGCAACCGCCCGGGCAATCAATTGCAGAGTGACCCGGTTTTGATAATAATTGCGGTAATCGCCGAATACCCAGATGCTTTTTTTACTATTTTTTTTCATCGGACTTCTTTTCTTCAATGGATTTCCCTATGACGGTGCCGATTTTTCTTTGATACTTGTCCAAAAACTCCGTCACCACCGCAGATGCCGCTCCCTGCAGAAGCACATTGCCTTTCTGCGTCTTCCTCAAAAACACTTTTCGAACTTTGGTGCGGGAGCCTTTTTTTTCAATGGATGCAGCCGTCAAGCCCAGAGCTTTTGCATCCAGGATAACCACATCATTCTTGTCAAAGGCACTTTCCAGACCCGCCAACCCCGTATAACGCGGTTTGTAATTTTCCATCGAGATGGTCACCAGCGCCGGAAATTCCATTTCCAGTGTTTCGCGGAAATTATCCACCAGACGCCGGACGCGTAACGTTTTTCTGAAAATTTCCAGTTTTTCCACGTACGCCGCCGCGGGCAAATCAAGTTCCTCGGCCAGTTGCGGTCCGACCTGGGCCGTTTCGCTGTCGGCCGTGTACGCTCCGCAAAGGATCAAATCAAATTTCGGACATTTCTTTTTGATCGCCTCTTTCAAAATCAGCGATGTGGCAAAGGTATCCGATCCGGCCAGCAGCCTGTCGCAAACCAGCACGGCTTTATCGGCGCCCAACGCCAGCGCTTCCCGAAGCACTTCCTCAGCGGCCGGCGGTCCCATCGTCATCACGGTGATATTGGCGGGATGATGTTCCTTAATTTGCAGAGCTGCTTCCAGCGCGTGCTTGCAGGCCGGATTCATCATTCCGGCGGCAAGGTCACGCCGCAACGTTCCCGTCTTTTCATCCCACGGCAGTTCCGTCACCATGGGGACCTGTTTTAAACAAACGACTAAATTTAGCATTTTTATAATATCAACTGAGACAGTATGGATCGCGCGATAACCATGCGCTGAATTTCGCTGGTGCCCTCGTAAATTTCCGTAACCTTCGCATCGCGGAAATATCTTTCAACATCGTATTCCTTGCTGTATCCGTAACCGCCGTGAATCTGCACCGCCAGAGACGTCACCCTGGAGGCGACCGTGCTGCAATACAGCTTCGCCATGGACGCTTCACAGCCAAAGGCCGCGCCGTCATCTTTCAGCGAGCAGGCGCGATATAAAAGCAGGCGCGCAGCGGCAATTTCGGTGGCCATATCGGCAATATAATTCTGGATGGTTTGCAGCGACGCGATGGGTTTTTTGAACTGCTGTCTTTCTTTGGCATATTTAACCGCTGCTTCAAACGCTCCCTGAGCGATGCCCAGCGCCTGCGCGGCAACGCCGATGCGGCCGTTATCCAGGGTGGCCAGCCCGATTTTCATGCCGTCGCCGATTTTACCCAGCAAATTTTTTTCCGGCACACAGCAATCTTCGAGAAAAAGCGACGACACCGGATTGGCGCGCATGCCGCAGAGATCTTCCAGTTCGCCGCGTAAAAATCCGGGATATTGGCTTTCGACAATAAAAACACTGCTCTGCGGTTTGCCCGGATCAGAACCGGTCAGCGCAAAAATCAATGCCAGATCGCAGACACCGCCGTTGGTCACAAATATTTTCGTGCCGTTCAGGACGTACGCATCATTTCTTTTGACCGCCGTCGTTTCCACACTGGCGGAATCGGAGCCCGCATTAGCCTCGGTCAGACTGAATGCGCCGATCAACTCGCCGCCGGCCAGTTTGGGCAGATAGTGTTTCTTCTGCTCTGCGTTCGCAAACCGTAAAAAGGGATACACGGCAACACCATTATGCACCGTCACGCACAAACCTATCGCGGCGCAAACACGGGAGATTTCTTCCACAACGATAGCGGCGCTGACGGAATCCAGAGCCGCGCCGCCGAATTCCCGCGGCACCTGCAGGCCGAAATAATTCAACGGCCTCATTTTCTCGATGATTTCACGGGGAAACGTTGCAGCGCGGTCTATTGCGGACGCAACAGGCGCAAGTTCCGTCTCCGCAAACGTCCGCACGGAATCGCGAATCAGTTTATGCTTGGCGCAGGGATTCAGCTGCAAGGTTCTCTCCTACAGGAAAATGTTGTGCACCAATAACTTAAAATAACGGTAAAATCAAGAGAACGTTGTTCATCGTGTTATGGGCAAGAGGATATTCAGTTGACATAAATCATTGTTGTACCTATACTTCTCCACACCATGGAACACATCGAGGCCAAAAAAAAATCGAAACAGAAGAAGACCAGAGCAGTCCAGCACGACCCGGACGCTCTTACGTCGTTAATGGCCAATCCTCAGGAAAAACTGTCCGTTGCCCGGCCTTTACGGTTTATTATCCGGCTGGCTTTAGGGTTTGTCGATCTTTTTCATATGTGGCGTTTTCCCAGAAAGACCGACGGTTGCTTCGAGCACATGACGCTCATCGATAAGTTGCACTGGCTTTACAAATCGGCTCGCCCGATCCGTTGGGCCGAAAAAAACTCTTCTCTGGAGGACTTTTTCGCCCGGCAGGCGGAAACCCGGCTCTCGCTGCCTCCGGATTTTGAGCAAACCAGTCAAATACAACTGGCTGCCGTGGGCGATCTGATGCAGAACGATCTGCTGACGAATTCGGCGGATTCGCTCTATGAGAGCATCGCCGCCGAGTTGTTTGCTGCGGATATCTCCTTTGCCAATCTGGAAGCTCCCTTGACCACTCAGTCGCAGCGCAATTTATTATTCGTCCGCAGCGAGACCCCGTCAACCTACATTTCGGCCGCGCAATTTCAGGTGCTCAAAGGATACAAAAATCGGAAGTTCACCGTCTTCTCAACCGCCGGCAACCATGCCTGGGACTACGGCGAGGAAGGGGTGATCAGCACACTCGACGCTCTGGCAAAAGAAGGCATCGTCGCCGTTGGAACGAATCGTGAAAAAGCGGATCAACAGAAAGCGGCGATTGTTGACGTCCAAGGCGTCAAAATAGGCTTTATCGGATTAACCTTCGGCCTCAACGGCAAAAAAATCGATCCGGAGCAGGAATATCATGTCAATTGGGTGCGACTGAATGCCTTATCGGAGGAGGTTGATCTGTCTGTGCCCATCCGGCAAATCAATTACTGCCGGGCACAGCAATGCGATTTTATCGTCGGGTCCCTCCACTGGGGTCTTGAATTTGAATTCTTTCCCGCCCAACGCCAGCTGGCCGTTGCTCATCAACTGGCCGAAGCGGGGCTTGATCTGATCATCTCTCACCATCCGCATGTTGTCCAACCGGTTGAGTTTTACCGGACACGGCGCGATCCGGAACGGACGGTGGTCATTACCTATTCCCTCGGCAATATGGTCAGTCCCTTTCATGACGATGACTTGATCCTGAGCTTCCTTCTGCAGATTACCCTGGCCGGCGGAACATTGAAAAATCACAAACAAACCTATATTGCCGCCTGCCGCATCATTCCAGTCTGTCAACGAGCATTGATGGCCGGCGGGAAACCGACTCTGCGGCTGGAAAAGGTCACCCATGTGGCGGCTTTCGGATTGCCGTTTGACCTCAAGAATCTTTCTCGTTAAAAATATTTCATAGTTTCAAGGCATTACGTTGTCGTCCCGCGGATGGACCCCTGCGGAAACGTTTCCCGTGATCATGGTTTTCTTGCGCACAGCTTGCACCGGCTCTATCCGTCACCATACATCTCCTTTCATCGGTCATGGACATGACATCCTTAAATGCACTCTTATCTGTTGATTTATAACGTTTCGTTGTTATTATATTCATGATGAATAAAGAAAAAATTCCGACAACACCCGCTGTTTTAGCCCTGAAGGCGCACAAAGCTCAGTTTACTTTACATACTTATCCTTATGAGGAAAGAGGAGGCACAAAAACAGCGGCCGGCAAACTGATGGTAGACGAACATAGCGTCATTAAAACGCTGATTATGGAGGACGAAACAGGCAAGCCCCTGATCATGCTGATGCACGGCGACAAAGAGGTTTCCACGAAATCACTCGCCCGCGCGCTTGGCGTGAAATCGGTATCCCCGTGCAACCCGGCCGTGGCGGAAAAACACACGGCTTACAAAGTCGGAGGCACGTCTCCTTTCGGGACCCGAAAAACGATGCCGGTCTACATGGAACAGACCATTGCCGATTTGCCGGATATTTTTATCAACGCCGGCAGCCGCGGCCTGCTGGCAAGGATGCCGGCGGCGGAACTGATTCGCCTCCTGAAACCGGTTAGAGTCAGCGTTGCCATATGATTTGCCTTTTTCCGGTAAAAAAGAGATAATGTTCGCCAAGGTAAAACGCGATGCCAGAAAACGTCATTATCCGCTGTCTGAACTGCGGAACAAAAAATAGAATACCGAAACAAAAACTACAGGGGCGGTCGCTCTGCGGCAAATGCGGCGCGTCGCTGGAAGAATTAATTATTCGCTGCCTCAAATGCGGCACCAAAAACAGAATGCCGGAAAACCGAATGGATCAAAAACCGTTATGCGGTAAATGCCGTGAACCGCTGATCATTCCCCAGCAAAAAGTGTTACCGTTCGACGTGACAGACCAGACGTTTACCCGCGAAGTGCTCGCTTCCGAATCCTCCGTGCTGGTGGATTGCTGGGCGCCCTGGTGCGGCCCCTGCCGGACATTAGCGCCGATCATTGACGAACTGGCCTCCGATTACGCCAACGGCGTCAAGGTCGTCAAGCTCAACGTGGATGAAAATCCTATTACGGCTTCACAATACGGAATTCGCAGCATTCCGACCATGCTCTTTTTTAAGGAAGGCAAAATGGTGCATCGCGTGACCGGCGCCCTGCCCAAGGAAGAAATTGAACAGCATCTCCTGTCCATCATCAAAACCAACTGATCATCCGGAGCGTTGATGGCCGCAAAAAAATCTTCAATAGTATATCAATGCAAAATTTTCGACGTCCGGGAAGAAGAGGTCACGTTCCCTAACGGCAAAACGGCCAGACAAAGCTGGATCAACCATCCCCCCACGGTGGCCATTGTCGCCGTCAACGAAAACAATGAGCTGCTGTTAATCAAACAGTACCGTAACGCCGTTAAACAGAACCTGCTGGAAATTCCCGCCGGCTCACTGGACAGCGCAAACGAAGCTCCCGATATCTGCGCGCAGCGGGAACTCGCCGAAGAAACCGGATTTCAATGCAAGCATTTAGTCAAGCTTTTCGAGGGGTATCTGCTGCCCGGCTACTGCAACGAATACATGTATTTTTTTCTGGCCAAAAATTTAATTCACGCACCGCTTACCCCCGATGAAGATGAATTCATCGAGACGATTCCCGTCAGTTTTTCCCGGGCGCACACACTCATTCAAAACGGTGAAATCATCGATGCCAAAACCGTTCTGGGCATTCTGCTCGCGGAAGAATTTTTCCGCAAACAAAACGCTTAAGGAACGGCGTTTTGCGCAGAAAGCTTCTTGCCACAGGCAAAAAGTTTTGTTAGACTTCCATCAATTCCGTTAGTTGCTACCTGAAAGAGGAGGCTCCATCATGATTTACAATGAAGAATTTGAAACCATGCCCCGCGAAGTCATCAAAGCCCTGCAAGCCAAAAGATTACAGCAGGCGCTGGAGCGCGTCTATCATACCGTCGGTTTTTATAAAAAATCCTTTGATAAAGCCAAGGTCAAACCGGATGATATCCGATCCATTGCCGACATGAACAAGCTTCCTTTTACCACCAGAAATGATATGCGCGACAATTACCCCTTCGGTTTGTTTGCCGTCCCCATGAGCAGCGTTGTCCGCCTCCATGCCTCTTCCGGTACCAGCGGACGGTCCGCCGTTTTCGGCTATACCAAACGCGACATTGAAACCTGGTCGGATTTAATCGCACGCTCGCTGGTTGCCGCCGGCATTACCAAAAACGATATTATCCACAATGCCTTCGGTTACGGCTTGTTTACCGGCGGTCTCGGTCTGCACTACGGCGCGGAAAAAATCGGCGCCAGCGTCATCCCCATTTCCGGCGGAGACGCCAAACGACAACTCATGATTTTACAGGATTTCGGGCCGACCGTCATTTGCTCGACACCATCCTACGCCCTGCATCTCGCCGAAGAAGGTCAGACCCTCGGCATTGACATCAAAGCCCTGAAGCTTCGCGTGGGTATTTTCGGAGCCGAACCGTGGAACGACGCCATTCGTGACGACATTGAAAAAGTGTTCGGCATCACCGCGCTGAATTTATACGGATTATCGGAAATCATCGGTCCGGGAATCGCGATGGAATGCATGGAAGGCCGTCACGGCATGCATATTTTCGAAGACCACTTCATTGTCGAAACCATTGATCCGCAAACAGGCGCCGTGCTTCCCGAGGGAGAAGAAGGGGAACTGGTTTTTACAACCCTGACCAAAGAAGCCAATCCGCTGATCCGTTACCGCACCGGCGACATATCGCGTCTGATTACCGAACCGTGCCGCTGCGGCCGCACCCATGTCAAAATGGAAAGGGTGTTGAAGCGCAGCGACGACATGTTGATTATCCGGGGCATCAATGTTTTCCCCTCGCAGATCGCAGCCATCCTCGTGGATATCGAAGGGCTGGAGCCGAACTATCAGGTCATCATCGACAAAGTCGGAGCGCTGGACACGTTGGATTTGCAAGTGGAGGTTAACGACAAGATATTCAGCGACTCCGGCAGCATCAAGGAACTCCAGAAGATTGAAAAAAGAATTATCAAAGATATGAGGGATTACCTGGGCATCTCCGCGCGCGTCAAGCTTGTGCAGCCCAATACATTGAAGAAAAACGACGCCAAAATTATTGATAAACGCCACATTTGATACATACATAAGGGGGTTACGATGAAAGTAGAACAAATATCGGTTTTTCTGGAAAACAAACCCGGCACGCTGGAAGACGCGACGCGCGTCCTGAAAGAAGCCAATATCAATATCCGTACATTGTCCGTGGCGGAAACCGTCGATTTCGGCATTCTGCGCCTGATCGTCAATGATGTCGAAAAAGCCAACAAGGTCCTCAAGGAAAGCGGCTTCCGGGTCAGCAAAACCCCCGTTGTCGCTGTGGAAGTTCCCGACAAACCGGGCGGATTGCACAGCATCATGGAAGTAGTCTCCAAAGAAGGCATCAATGTGGAATATCTTTACGCTTTCGTGGAAAAAAGCGGCCAGAACGCCGTCATCATTTTCCGCTTCGACAACCCCGAAAAAGCCATCGACGTTCTGACGAAGAAGAATTTCACGGTAATCCCGGGAAGCAAGCTGTACGAGTTCTAGTGAGACTCGAATATTACAAGCGTAGCGCAGTAATATTCGTTAGTCGAACTATCCAATTCCGAGTCATCGGGATTGGAAATTATCCCCGGCACGAAGTGCAGTTCGAAGCGTAAGTGGTAGTGAGGCAAGCTAAAGACGAGTGTAATGACGTCTGAAGCGTAAGCCGAACTATCCAATAGCTGAAGGCTATTGGAAACTATCCCCATAGCGCAGCGAATGGGGATGTGAGATCCTTTAAAAAAACGGTGGATAAATAATTTATCCACCGTTTTCACTATTCATGCTCAACGATTCACTCTTTCTTCTTCTGCCACGGCTTTGTTTTCCACCGCTGGTGGAACCAGAAATATTGATCGGGGTATTCGCGGATAACCTCTTCAATGATTTTTGTGAAGCGCTGCGTATTCACGACCAGGTCGTTTTCGTAATTATCCGTACAAACCGCTTCAATCGTCGGTTTGATGATAAATTTATATTTGCCTGATTTTTGCCGGGCCATAAATGCGGGAAGAACAGGAGCGCCCGAACGCATGGCCATCACCGCCAGGCCGACTCCCGTACAGGCGCTGCGACCGAAGAAATCGACAAACACGCCTTCATAATGGGCGACGTTCTGATCGCTGAGAATACCGATCAGGTTATTTTCCCGGAGCAACTCCATAATTCTTTTGCCCGATCCCCCTTTGGGAATCATATCATTGCCCTGCATGGTCCGCACGTATTCCACGACATTATCGATAACTGGATTATCCAGCGGCCGGTACACAATGTACATCGGCTTGAGATACATCGGACCGGCAATCGTCATCAATTCCCAGTTGCCGAAATGCGCCACAATAGAGAGCATTCCTTTTCCCTTGGCAATACCCGCCTGAAAATTTTCCACACCTTCAACATCAACCCATTCATGGATATTGTCTTTGGTAATGTAAGGTAAATCGAAAAACTCAGCGGCAACGATGGCAAAATGGCGGTAAACGCCTTTGGCGATTTTGATGATTTCTTTTGTGTTCTTTTCGGGAAAGGAACGCATCAGATTATGCAGTGTAATTAAACGGCTTTTTGTGCCGATGTGATAAAAAAGAAAAAAAATCGATAAAAACATTCCCTTGCGCACAAATCGGGGAATGCCGTGAAAAACAGAAATCAATATGTGGGTCGTTCTGGT
>Ga0116173_1000700_pt1 | contig 30257 bp, 22 predicted proteins | sample AD_UKC085_MetaG_FD_89800 | JGI IMG/M metagenome (GOLD analysis project Ga0116173, IMG submission 89800) | Active sludge microbial communities of municipal wastewater-treating anaerobic digesters from USA - AD_UKC085_MetaG | ecosystem: Engineered > Bioreactor > Anaerobic > Digestate | place: USA...
GAAAAGATAATAATGGAGTTTATTTGCCAGGCAGAAATGCCGAAAATAGTTTGGCGCCGTGGCTTGATCCCAATGATACAAGAGCGATGACCACAAATACTATCCCTATTCCTTCAGTCTCCGGCCCTACATTAGTCTGCTCTTCCGGCGCTCAATTTACTGTAGAGAATCCATCTGGAGCAACAGTTAGCTGGACATGTAGTTCAAATATCTCTTTCGATCACCAAACAACGCTGCACTGTAAGCAACTTTTTCGTGGTTTTAAGAATCTATAAGTATATGTTTATTAATAGCAATCATCCTAAAACCAAAATCATGGAACGGTCTCCATCTGAAAATAACAATACTTTGAACACAACTGATTTGTTAATTAAAAAACTTAGAACAGTGAAAACAATCCTCTTAATGAGCTCAATTCTTCTCATCCTGATATGGTCTTGCCGCCGTGTAGTTATTGTTGATAGCAGTGCAGAAATCATCAGCCGGAGCATCGATGTAACACTAAACGATTCTGCATTGATTTATGGGTTCGTTTACGATGCAGGAGATAAAGATCTTCCTCTATCTGGTGTTGATATATGGATTGAAGGAAGTGACTTTAAAACAATAAGTGACAACCAAGGAAAATTCAACATCAAGGTTTCTCCTGGAATATACACCATCAAATGTCTATATCCTCGCAGTGATGAAAGGTTTACCGCAGTGATAAAAAATGTCACATTATTACCCAATGAGAAAATTGAAATACGGTTTTATCATGGTAATATGAGTGAATAAATAGTCTTAAAAAAAATCCAAATTATGAAACAGATAACTTACATTTAAATAATAATTTGCTTTAGCTTTTTAGTGTACAAAAGCTATAATCAAAACGCTCAACATACATCAGCTTCAATTTCATCACTGCATTGGGAAACCTTGTTTAAATTCTTTTACTAAAAACTAAAAACATGAAAACTATTCTTTTAAAAATCAGTTTTATTTTCCTGCTTATGAGTTTAATGGGAGCAGGGTGCGAAAAAGATGAAGAATTACTAAGGGAAATCTATCCCGATAGTAAAACTTCAGCAATCCAGATAGAGTTGGATGGCATTGAGTTCAAGTTCTGTCTATTAAATGAAAAGGGAGAGCCTGGCACCGTTTTTAACCAAGGGGAGAATTTTACATTCTACTTTTCTTTTAGTAATAATATGAAGGATCCAATAATAGTTACAACTGAATTTATTAGTTCGGATTTTTTCAGAGTTTATCGATCCTTGGATAACAATGATATGGGAAAACCTTGGACAGGAGTGTGGTGTAATTATAGTTTAGCTCCACAGGAAATAAATCTAGCTCCATCCAATATTAAACAATTGTTTTGTCCTTGGATATTAACGCAAGATAATACTCCAGAATACCCTTTATGTATGAGTGAAAGTAAAGATTATTTAGCTAAAGGAAAATATGAAACATCTTTTAATTTGGATTTTCACTTTACCATGAATGGCAAGAAGAATATTATCAACGGTCTAATTTTTAAAATAAATTTTGAAATTAAATAACTATGAAAAAGACAATTATAATTCTCATTCTGTTATCTGTTTTACAAGTTGCATATGGCAAGTAGAAACAAAATTTTTCCCAAAAGGAGATGCTTCTGACCAAGTTAAACCAATTAAAGACTATCCAAAAGCAAACAAGACAATGAAGTTATCTTCATTTGACGTCCAAAAATTAATTGATGAAGACAAATTAAACCAAAACAATAAGTATATGTTTATTAATAAGCAATCATCCTAAAAACCAAAATCAAGGAACGGCCTCCACTTGCTTGCTACTGTAAAGTAAATAAGTACCCCCAAAATATCAGCAAGTGAAGTAATTAGTGGTGCGCTTGCTGTAGCAGGATCTATTTTCAGCCTGGTAAAAATAAACGGTAATAACATCCCGATAAGACTCCCCACTATTACTATCAAGGTCATTGTAACAGCCAGCACCAGCATAATTTCAGGTGCACGAAGAGCCGATACAAAACTTACCCCCAAAGCCATTGTCAATCCCAAAAGCAAGGATACAAGAAGCTCTTTCCCTAACAACTTTGTCCAATCTCTTATTTCCACATCGCCCATTGCCAAGGCTCTGATCATCAATGTTGCCGATTGAGAACCGGCATTTCCACCACTATCTATCAGCAAGGGCAAAAAAAACACAAGCGACAGGGTTCTTTCAATCACATTTTCAAAATTCTGAATGATAGCACCCGAAAACACATTTACGAAAACCAAAGCTGTTAACCAAAACACCCGCTTTTTATATAAAAACGAAACAGAGGCCTGCAAGGGACTGACAATAGCATCCTGAACCGCACCAAACTTGTGAAAGTCTTCTGTTTCTTCCTCTTCGGCAACTTCAAAAACATCATCAATAGTGACAATCCCCAACAGTGTTCCCGTCGTATCCAAAACTGGAAGCACTACCCTATCGTACATTTTAAAAGCAATTACCGCCGTTTCCTGATCGTCGAAAGCGTTTAATGAAGTGAATTTGTAATCAATAAGATCACTGATACGTTGTTCGGGAGATGCTAAAATAATTTCACGTATGCGAATATCATCAATCAATTGCCAATTATCATCCACCACGTAAATTACATTCAATGTTTCGGAATCGTGTCCGTATTTACGAATATGAGCCAATGTGTCTTCCACGGTAAAATGCGGCTTTACAGCAACATATTCCGGTGTCATCAATCGTCCGATACTATCTTCGGGATAACCCAGGAGCCTGGTTGCTATCTCTCTGTTATCAGGTGTTAGTAGCTGCATAAGACGCTGCGCCACTTCTCCGGGAAGTTCCCCAAGGAAGGCGGTACGGTCGTCCGGCTCCATATCGTTGAGCAAATCTGCAACTTTAGAGGCATGTTGAGCCAATCCTTTTACAATATCTTCCTGCTTATCATGCGAAAGTTCCTGAAACACCTTTTTCGCTAGTTCGCGCGATAAAAATCTAAACAGTACAATCACTTCAAACCCGCTTCCCCGATTAATTGCCTCTGCCAACTGCAGATAATCGAGTTCGTCCATCGCGCTTTGCAATTCCTTCCAACTCTTTTTCCGGATATGACGAAAAAGAGTTTTAACATCAAAATTCAGCATAATAATCTCCTTTGTAGCTTTCCGGAAAGGAGATTTATTCCTTTACAGGAAAGGTTAGTAAGATTCTTTTAATTGATAAGGGTCTTCGTCCATTTCTTACGAAAATCTTTATAAGACTGCAAAGGTAATAAATTAAAATCAATTAAGTAGTTGAGTTATGTTATCCATTAAAGATTAGCCTGATATACAAGGTGCAACTTTCCTTTTGGTGTATCTGTTATAGATTATAGGAACAAATAGTCTAAAATCGAACAAAATATCGATAAAAGGAAAAAAATAATTTTTATGACTATATGACTATCTGATATAGAGAAATTAAAAGGCAAACTAAAAACGTGCTTATTATCACAAAATTGATAATAAGCACGTTTTTAGGCAGATACATTTTTTGTATAATGAATAAATAAGTTAAGGATGTCTGTATTTTTCCCTGTACTCTCTTCTGAGAAGTTTTGATGCCTCGGGATTACCGATTATCTCATTCTTTTTCTGATCCCATCTGACAGTTGTTCCGGTATAATATGAAATCATTGCCAACTGAACAGTTGCTGTTGATTTAAATGCATCTTCAGGTTTGCTTTCAAGAATATTTTTATCCCTGTTTTTTACTGCGGTAATGAAGTTTGCAACATGGTTATCCTGCATTGCTGCTGATGATAATGTTATATCTTCTCTCTTAGCCCCTTTCCCAACACCAAATACCGATAATTTTCCATCCTGGCCAACGATAGTACCCTTATCACCATAAAAGAAAACTCCTGTCTTGAATTCTGTCGTTACGTCTCCGTTGCCCCACATGCGGTGCTGCCATAAAACAGGAACCTTACTGAAGGCCATTTTGGCAAAAAGGGTATCAGGAGTTGTTATCTGATCTTTCAGAACGTATAAGCCTCCTGATGAAATGAATTCATCAGGCATATCAAGTCCCATTGTTTTTCTTACCAGATCGATGTAATGTATACCCCAATCTACCAAATGCCCGTTTCCATATTCTTTCTCAAGACGCCAGTTATAGTGACCAATGCTTGGTCTGTATGGCAGTTTGGGTGCAGGTCCGCACCACTCTTCCCAGTCTAAGGCAGCAGGTGGATCCTGAATCTTCGTATCCTGGGTTCCCGGATCGTAATGGATCTGGGCAACAACCTGATGAACATCCCCTATCCTTCCCGATTCAATCAGTTCCTTGGCTCTTTTGAATGCATCGCTCTGACGACGCTGGAAACCGATCTGGACTATATTGTCAGCTTTCTCATAAGCTTTAAGCATTGCCAGTCCTTCCGCTATATCATACGAAAGAGGCTTTTCAGAATAAATACTGAGTCCTTTTTCGCAGGCTGCGATGAACTGCAAAGCGTGCCAGTGAGGCGGAGAAGCTATGAATACAGCTTCCAGACCTTTCATATCAAGAAGATCATTATAGTATTTGAATGTTTTCGGTCTGGCAGGCTGTAGTTTAGCTATCTCATCTGCATTTGTATTCAAACGATCCGAATCCACATCACAAATGCCTATTACTTCTATGTTACCGGTCTTAAATGCGGCATTTATATCAACCATCCCGTACCATCCCGCTCCTATCAGGCCTACCTTTATTTTTCGGTCCTGCTGCAATGACGGGATGTAAAGGGAAGAAGCCAGGGCTACCGAGCCCAGTGATGTCATCTCTAAGAATTTTCTTCTTTTCATATTAATTAGTTTTAAGATATTTCACGAAAAGTATAAGTTGCCATTGTCGGTGAACTGTCTGACACTTGTTAAACATGCAACTAAGTTAACTTTTTTTACTCACAACGACGGCTGCAATAAATATATATTTCTGTTGACTGACACAAGACCCTTTTTACATAATGACTAAAATACCGGCATTCATATATGGAGGGAAATAGTGTCAAATCCAGGATAAATCAGACTTTGACATAGCGAGTAATTTCCAGGAAGCCTATGGCGCACGTATCTTCAAACATGCAGCACTTGCATATAAAGGCAAAGTTGCCCTATGGTATGGAACAAGATATGATGATGCAGAAATCCTTAGTCAGGCCGTGGCACCTTTAAAAACAGTTGTCAATTCAAATCTTTACGGTCTTGTTGAAGATATGTTCACCATCTCGCGTAAAGCAGCAGATTTCAGCAAAGAATATGTGTTCGAACATAATTCAGCTGATAATAACGGATATTCTAGAAATCAGTCAGACCTGAGACAGACATGGATGAACCTTCGCCCTGAAAACATGGCAATTCCTGATGATATATATATGTTGGGCTGGGGTTGGTGTGCAGTTTCCGGAGAATTCGGGGAATTCCTCGAAGCTCAGGAAGGGAGTATCGAAAAACCTCGTTTCAAATCAACTATTCATACCTATGAGCAGATACTTGCCAAGGAATATACTTTGTCAGCAGTTCCCCCGGTATTTCAACAAGGATAGCTCATAATCAGGGTTATTTCCGTTACAGAAATATTTTATTCAAGGAAGATTTATACACGGATATAACAGGCTGGTGGCAGTATTCTGCAGCAAATTACCATTATATGAGATATGCAGAAGTGTTATTAATGTACGCAGAAGCTAAGTTCCTTGTTGATGATGATGCAGATGGTACAGGTTTGGCAGCTCTGAATCAGGTCCGCGAAAGGGCAGAGCTTGATCCTCTTGCTTCCATGACTTATCAGGACATTAAAGATGAACGTCGTACCGAGTTGTGGGGCGAACATGAACGCTTCTTTGACCTTGTACGATGGGGAGATGCAGCAGAAGCTCTGAAAGATAAAGGAAAGACCTGGTATACATTCTGGGGATATAAAGAAGGCACAACCGAATGGGATATTCGTACACGTGAGGGTACTGGCAGCGGCTGGGACACAAGAGGAAAATATGAAGTTTTCCCATTCCCTTATCAGCAGTTGTCTGCTAATCCGAATCTTGTCCAGAATGAATACTGGTAACAGATACCTTTATATTTTTAAGATTTTTTAACAAAGAACGCTGTCGCCAACCCCGGCAGCGTTTTTTTATATTGAAATAATTGACATTTGAATAATACCGCTGCAAAGGATAGACAAAAAAAGGTTTCAATAAATTGATACCCGATTATGACCTCCCAAAAGCTTTTTTAATATTGATTAAAGTTTTTTATTTTTGATCTGAGATTGTCAGTAATCTCAGATCAATGAAAATTTGTGAAAGAATATACAGATAATGAAATAATTGAATGTCTGCGTGAAAGGAAAAGTTACGTAGTTCATTATCTTTCTGTGAGATATATGCCGATGATCCGTCTTATGGTCACACGTGCAGGAGGATCTTCAGAGGATGCAAAAGATATATTCCAGGAAGGTCTTATGATAATCCTTGAAAAATTAGATTCCAGGGAATTCTCACTTACATGCAAGTTTATGACCTTTCTGTATTGCGTATGCGAAAAGCTCTGGAAAGCAACAATGGCTAAAAAACAAGCAGCAGCAAATTATCTGAGCAATATGACTGTTTACAAAAATGACAATGCAGGTGATTTTACAGATCGCATTGATGATGAGGTTTATAAAAAGATTTTTGCAGATGTATTCAGTTCACTGGATCCTGTCAGCCGTAAGGTACTGAAGATGCACTGCCAGAATAAAACTCATCAGGAGATCGCTAATGAACTTGGATATACCTACGGGTATATCCGTAAGAAGAAATACAGAGCTCAGATCAAGATGGCTGAAAAAGTGAAACAAATAATGAAAGAGAAGATTACCTGATCAAGTAATGACAAAATGAAAAAGCAGGATAATTATTCAGACGACCTCATCATTGCTTTAAAAGATATTGAAGCTGTAAAGAATGATCCGTTATATTCTGAAACAGATAAGCTGGCATTTCAGTTAGTCTCCGATTTCAAAAACAAGAATTCAGTTAATAGCCTGAATGAAAGCTTCATACGCGAAAATCTATGGGATTCTGACGCTTCTGATAGTTCTGCGATAAAGCAGGTTAAAAAGAACAATCCATGCAGATATCTGGCAATTGCTGCAACAGTTTTAGGAGTTGTCTTTCTTATAAGATCCTTTATTCCTTCAACTCCTGACAAGCTGTATAACAAATTCTATGAACCGTTTAACCTGGTATCGGATGTTGTCAGGAGTCCCGGGAATACCGAAATTACCATAAACCTTGAAACAGCTATAAGTAATTATAATGAAGGCAGATACAATGAAGCCCTTGAAGGTTTTGCAAGTATTGAAATGACTGAGGGTAAAGAGGATAACATTGTTTTTTATCAGGGTATTGCATGTCTCGCTGCTGAAGATTATTTAAAAGCTTCCTCCCTGCTTAGCAAGGCTATGGTTTCTGATAGCGATTTCATAATTGAAGCTAAATGGTATCTGGCTTTATCATACCTTAAAACAGGAGATATAATAAAAGCTGAAGAATGTTTTAAGGATCTGGCACAGTCATCCGCTTACTATAAAGAGTCTTCTGAACGGATCCTACGCCGCCTGAAATAATAAAAAATAATAATTGCCACAACAACAATGATTGCAGGAACCGGATATAACAATTTATTCCTGCCGGCATTAACAGGATCATTATTCCCCATTACCTTATACGCTGCCCAGTAGTAAGGATCTTTAAGTGAGGGAGGGTTTTTCCTCAGGAATTCAAGCTTTGCCAGGCGCATAGCTTCATCCTTTTGTCTGCCTTTTGCCAGATAGTAATAAAAGTTTTCCATTATTTCTGCACTTACTTCATCATTAATTTCCCATGAAGTCATTATTAACGATGAAGCTCCGGCAAGAAAAAAACTCAGGGCAAGACTCTTCAAACCCTCACTTTGGTACAGTTTACCTGTACCGGAATTACAGGAACTAAGTACGATCATCGGTGAAACAATTTTCAACAGGCTAACCTCATAATTATAAAGCTTCCCGTCATTCAGGGTATCATTGCCTGTTTCAAATAGAAGGTAAGAGTAATTTGAATTCAGAGTATCTGAGAAAGAATGCATTGCAAGATGAAAGATCCCGGGAGAACCAAGCAATGATCTGAAATTTGTCTCTGTAGCTGAGTGTCCGGTAAACCTGCGCCCCCTGAACCATCTGTAAATTGCATCAATTTCCTTATTAGCACCTGATAAGCGGACAATATCAGTGATAGCACCATTTATTTCATTGTAATCAGGAGCAAAGGCATATACTTTTCTGCCGGGAAGAGTCTTGTTGAATACAAGGGATGCGGAAGGACCATATGATATTATAAACCTGTTTATAAGATATGGCAGTCCATCAAAGGAGTTTATAGAGTCAGAAGGGAGAGATTCAATTAAAGCATCAAAGGGCAGCCATGAGATCTCATCATCCGGGATAATTATAAGATGACTGGTGTTAAGGTTTTTAATAAGCGGGTTAACAAGTGTATTATACATGTAATTAAGGGCAGATGCATATTTATTCAAAACATGGCTGCGCCTGTTTTCATTATTCCTGATACGGCTTCCATTGCGGATTATTTCTGCATTTAATGAAAAAAGGGAATCGGGATGAGATTCATGAAATAAAAGTGAATCTCGTGTAATGATGAATGTGAAAAGCTTTCTTGTTCCGTTTATATACTTCGGAGACAGAATAAAATCTATTATCGTTTCATCTTTTTTTAACTTTTTCATTACCTGGACCACAGATAAAGGTTTTGTTTTCTTAAGCAGATTGTAGTATTGAGGATATGACATCCGGAGTTCAACTGAAAGTTCCTCAAGCTCCCTGTTCATTGCAAAGATTTCATCTTTCCAAAAGCTGATTTTTGCTGTATCTGGTTTTGGGCTTTGGAATTCATTAAAAATAAGCTTGTTATAAGAACCGAGTGCAAGTTTCAGATCGTTCTTCCTTCTGCTAAGAGAATCAGGTATAAGCTCTGAGAATAAAAGCTCGTTTTCGATTATCTCTTCACGCAGCAATGAGGCTTTTGTATCCTGTAAGATGTCATACATTTTTCTTACAAGAGATGTCTCACCTGTAAGTCTTAGTTCACTGTTGATGATATCAATAGCGCTTATATAAGTCTCTTTTTCATTTTCTGCCAGATAGATACGGTCTTCATCCGAGAGGTATTCGTCTTTAATTTGGCTAAGAACATTCAGGGCAATTCCGATAGTTTCACTTGCTGCTTTGCTGTATTTTACTGCAGATAGTTCATTTTTCTCTTGCTGAGATAATTCCTGCAGTGCAAGAGCTTTGGATTTAAGGTTGTCAAGAAGTCTTATTGAAAACAATGATGTATCTCCCGAAGGATTCGAAAAAATATCTGTTTCATTAAAGTTATCAACTATTGAGATAAGGGCTTTCTGATAATAATCTAGAGCTTTACGGTACTCAGACAATTCTGAAAAATGATCACCAATATACTTATACACTAACGAAACCTGAGGGTTTTTTGCTCCATAGTTGCTGATACTGATTGAAAGAGCCATTTCGAGCATTTCAAATGCTTCATTTTTTCTTCCGTCAAATCCGAGAAGCTGAGCATAGTTGTAATAAGCCTCCGACAACCTGAAATGCTGATCTGTATATCTTTCTTTCAATATACTTATGCATTTAGTATAATATTTTTCTGCATTTTCTAACTCATTCAGGTTCTTAAAGACCTGAGCAATATTAAGATATACTGTTGCCAGGGATTGTAAGTTATGCTTCTCAATAAGCCTCTCACTCTTTTGAAATAACTCCAGTGCCTGCTTGTAATCTCTTCTGTTTGTAAGCTGTCTTCCATAGTTTAAATAAGCCAGCGACAGGCTTGATATCACGCTTTTATCATCTGTAGTGAGCAGTTTATCGTAGATCCTTATCCCTTTTTCAAAGTATTCTGAGGCATTGGCATATTGCTTTTTAATACTGAATATTATGGCCTTGTTTATATAAATATCCCCAAGGGATTGTGAAATATCTTCATTGATCAGCAATTCTGCCATATTATAATAATCCAGGGATCGGTTATATCGGCCCAGCAGGAAGTTTACAGCGCCAAGATTATTTAATACAGGGATCCTAAAATTCAGGGGTAATGAATCACCCGATTCAAGAGATAAAAGCAGTGATCTCTCTGCATTCATCAGGTCGCCGGAATTGTATGATCTCAGAAAATTCCGGAAAGAAGCATCGTAATCTTCCTCCTGTGAAATTACCGGCGCATGACTTGAATAAATGATTATAACTGCCAGAATAACAAACCTTTTCAACTTTTCAGCGCAAATGCTATGTTCCTAAATGAAAGGCTGAAAGTAGTTAAAACTATCATTTTAAAAAAATGAAAAGCAACACCGGATTAATCGGAAAACAATACTCAATGAAAAAGAAAAGTGATTGACCTCTAATATTGTTATATCCCAAGGAATTTAAAATATTTGAATATCACGGTTTCTTTGGTGGGAGTATAATTATTGGTTCAAAACCAGCTTCTCCGTCACCACCACGGACATGGCTCATTATTTTTATATCAAGTATTTCAATTCCATTAACGCCAGACATAATTTCGTTAAGATTTTTCTTTGAGTGATTCTTCTTTGTATTCATAGCTTTTTAAATTTGGTTTATATAGATATATTTTGATGCAAGCATTATTGTTACCCATAAAAAGGGATTATTTTTCAAAATAATTTTTGCTGATCAATTATGTATTTGAATTACAGATCTTTAGATATAGGAGAGTTTTATAAAGCAGAAATGTTTTTTTACTCTGTCTGAAAAAAAAGAAAAATATTTAAAAAAAAATGGGTTTAAAAGGTAACAAATGAAGGTTGAAACGAATATAACCTATAGACAGGACATCAATCAAAGAGATATAATCTGACTTAGTATCGTCGTCTGGAAAGCATATATTTAATTTTTAGCATTATGGAAAAGATGTTTTTCATTACTAGAAAAGAAATGCTTAAGGGGTATCATATAGTTCACACTGAAAACTGTCCATTTATGACTGACAGAACAGATCTGATCTTCCTTGGAACTTTCAGATCTGTTTGTGAGGCACTTCTAAAGGGAATGAATCTCTTCAGCAAGGTTGAAGAATGTCCCTTTTGTTCAGGGTATCATCGAAATAGTGTTTGTTTTTCAGTAAGGCATAATAAAAGAAAGTCACTTGTACCGCCTACATCTGAATGTGACAATTATGATTTTATGATATGCTGCAAAAATTGATCCGACCAATTTGATATCACGGATCTATTTAATCCGGAGTTTATAACACCCTTTAGCATATTTTACCTGTGATCAGGTAATTATAATAATACCAAATAAAAGAAATAAAATAAGCCAGAGTATTATCTTGAATGTGTAATCCGTATTATCGTCCTGCTCTTCCATTAAAATTAAAAATATTGTAAGTCATAAAGGTAGTCTTATTTATGCGAATTTAAATTTTTCTCTGATTCTCTCCTGCAAAACTCATTTGTACAATTTCAGGCAAATCTATTAACAGGATTATTACTTTATAATAATTATGAGTATTTTTAGTTTTATTTTCAGGGGCTAAAAATGCCTAAATTAATACCTTCAATTTATGAAAAGAATAATAATTATAATCGCTTCTTTGATAATCATAGGTGTAATTGGTTATACTGTTTTTAAATTATTTTCATATCATGAATCATCCGGATCAGAAGATCCAACAACACTTAATCCGGTTGATCTGTCAGATAACCAGCTCATAAGTGAATGGCGGGAGGAAGACCGGACAGGCAGCTCATCTGAAACGGGACTACTGGAATCCTGGCCTGCGGGAGGCCCTCAGTTGATTTGGTTAAACTCTAAGCTGCCAAAAGGCAATTCTTCTGTTTCATTCGGCAACAATACAATCTATCTTACAGGTAATGACTACACTAATGATATCCTGATTGCTCTCGATGAATATGGGAAGATCAAATGGCAAACTCCCTACGGACGTATATGGAAGGAATCCAATCCTGAAAGTCGTTGCACTCCGACAGTTGAGGGCGATAAAGTGTATGTATCAAGCGGATTCGGCGATCTGGCATGTATCAATGGGATCAATGGTCAGATAATATGGTCTGTTAAAGCCAGTGAGATTTATAAAGGCACATACGGATCATGGGGCATTGCTGAATCACTTCTGATTGATGGCGATAAACTTTATTATACCCCTGGAGGACCGGAGACAACAACAATAGCACTTAATAAGAATTCAGGTGAACTGATCTGGAAAACAGAAAGTCTAGGTGTCCCTCCATCCTACACCTCTCCTATCCTTGTTGATTACAATGACTATAAACTCCTCATAAATATCACACCAAGGTATGTATTCGGTGTTGACGTTTCGGAAGGTAAAATCCTTTGGAAAATAGATCATCTTGAAGTATTGGGAAGCAAAGAGACAGGCACTAGCCAGATATTATGTGTGACTCCATTGTTTTTTAATGATAAGGTTTTCATTACAGGTGGTTACGATCATGGTAGTTTTCTTATTAATCTGACTGAAAATGGCAGACAAGCTTCTGTGGAATGGACTGAAAAGAATCTTGATGTACATCATGGAGGAGTTGTTCTTGTTGATGGTTATATTTACGGAGCAAACTGGATCAATAATAATACAGGCAACTGGTGTTGTATTGATGCGAAAACCGGCAAAAAGATGTATGAAGAAACATGGAAAGGCAAAGGATCTGTAATTTCAGCTGATGGATTGCTTTATGTATATGAAGAAAGGACAGGATTTGCAGGTCTTGTAAAACCAAACCCTGAAAAATTTGAACTTATAAGCAGTTTTAGGGTAAGACAAGGATCGGGGCCATACTGGGCTCACCCGGTGATAAAAAATGGAGTCCTGTACCTCAGGCATGGGGAAGCATTGATGGCTTATAACATTAAGAAATAATTATCCCGGCAAAGCAAGGATGAGTCCCGGCAGAATAAATAACCATATTATAACAGGTCTTGCAGTTGTTATTTCAATAGTATCACTGGCATGGTGGTTTTCAGGTGAACATTCTCCTGCTAAAATTGAAATCAGGAAAGCAGGTATGGATAACAGGCCCAAGACAGAACCCAAGCCAGAAACTGTTATTGTCGGCGAATTTTTCAGTAATATGAATCTTCTTGATGAAGTCATTCCGGGGAGTTGGCCCAGATTCCGGGGAGCTTATTTTGACAATAAAAATCATGATACTATTCCTCTTTCAGAATCATGGGACACAGAAGGACCTCCCGTAAGGTGGAAAATTTCTCTTGGTGAAGGGTACGCAGGCCCTGCTGTATTAAATGGCAGAGTATATGTCATTGACTATAATGAGAGGATCAAAGCTGATATGCTGAGATGTTTCTCATTAAAGACCGGAGCGGAACTCTGGAGAAGATGGTATTATGTAGATATTAAGCGTAACCACGGGTACTCTAGAACTGTTCCGGCAGTAACGGACAAATATCTTGTATCTGTTGGTCCCCGGTCGCATGTTATGTGCGTTAACCCTGTAAGCGGAGATCTTATCTGGACCCTTGACATGGAAAAAGAATTCGGCATACCGGGAAGCGCGAAGGGGAAAATCACTCCTGAGTGGTATACAGGTCAATGTCCTCTTATTGATGACGATGTTGCAGTACTTGCTCCCGGAGGAAAGGCACTGATGATAGGCATTGACTGTGCCACGGGAAAGGAAGTATGGAGGACACCTAATCCGGATACTCTCAGAATGTCGCACGGATCAATAATGCCAATGACAATTCATGGGAAAAGAATGTATGTGTATAATGCCATTGGCGGAGTATGCGGGGTTTCTGCAGAGGACAGTGACAAAGGCAGATTGTTGTGGCTTACAAAACAATGGAATCCGGCAACTACTGCAGCCTCTCCCCTGTATCTGGAAAATAATGAGATAGCTGTTTTCGGGAGTTATGGAGCTGGAGGTGCGAGATTGAAAATTGATTATGACGGGTCAGTATTCTCAGCAAGCGTTGTAGAAATGCATAAAGCAATGGAAGGAGCTTCGAGCGACCAACATACGCCAATAATAACAGGAGACCTCCTATGGACAATTATGCCGGAAAACGCAGGGGAATTCAAAAAACAGCTTGTGTGCTACAATATTTCCGACCTTAGGACCCCATTATGGACAAGCGGCAAGGAAAAGCGTTTTGGAAGAGGCCTGGGGCCCTTTATCGTAAGTAATAACAAGATGTTCCTTCTTGATGATGATGCCAATCTTTATATTTTTGAGCTGGGATCTTCAGGAGCAACTCTTCTTTCTCAATATAAGATCCTTGATGGAATAGAGGCATGGGGACCAATGGCCCTTGCAGGTAATTACCTTATAATGAGGGACTCTAAGAACATGGTTTCTTTATTTATAGGTGAACAGGAAGAATCATGAATGATAAAAAATTCCTTGCTTTAGCCTCTCTTTTAATAATCCTGGCATTCATCGGGTATATAATATTCGACACTGTCAGAAACGAGAGAAAGCCGCATGAAATTAAGGCTGACATTGTTCAGCCCGGACCTGCAGACAAATGGCAGATCGCTCAGACTATTGAATGTCTGAAAGGATTAAAGGCAGTTGCTGTTTCTCCGGAAGAAATTATTTATGCGGGAGGTGAATCATATATTGTAAGTTATAATAGTAACCTGAACAAAATATGGCAGATTGAAATGCCTGAAAGAATTTCTGCCCTTGCAGTTAACGGCGATACTCTGTTTGCAGCATCTGAGGAACTCATTTATCTTTTAAGTCCTGACGGCAAAATTATAAATGACTGGGGACCTTATGAGACAAAATGCCTGATTACATCATTGTCAGCCAACAAAGACTTTCTTGCTGTTGCTGATGCCGTCAATAAAATTGTCTTCGTGATCAAGAAAGATGGCGAGGTATTTTCGATGATAGGACATTCTGAAGAAAAATTGCTGATACCCAGTCCTTATTTTGATGTCTGCCTGACTGATGACAATAAACTCTATCTTGCTCATACAGGCAAGCATCGAATTGAGCAATGGGGAGTTGACGGTCAGTTCATTTCATCATTCGGAGAATTCGGATCCGATCCTGGAAAATTCTGTGGCTGCTGTAACCCTGCACATTTTACAATAAGCCCGGGAGGTTTTATAACTGCTGAAAAAGGAATTAACAGGATTAAAGTATCAGGGCTATCTGGTGAATTTATTGAATTCGTTTCGTCCGTAAATGGATTTATGGCTTCAGCACCCCTTGACATAGCATCATCAGGTGAAGATAAGATCTATGGAGCCAATCCTTCCAATTCGAAATTATATGTTTTTATGAGAAAATGACAGATACAAAAAGCTTTAAAACAGATATTTCAAGAAACAATTTCTTAAAGAAAATTGGCAGACTGCTTCTTTTGTCAGTTCTTGCGGCAATGGCATTGATTCTTGGCAACCGTATTACCTCTGTCAATAACTGCGATAGTTGTCCGGGAAGAGGTCTGTGTAAAGGCGAAAATGATTGCAGTAATTATTTATCTGGCAAATGATGAAAGAAAAGAATAATATATATGAAACGAGGCGACGTTTTGTAAAAAAATTCGGGAAATTACTTGCAATACTACCTGTTGCAGGTCTCCCGATAGTGCTTTTGAAGAAGACATCTGCAAAAGGCTATGTATGGCAGATTGATCCCTACAAGTGCATCGCTTGCGGACTCTGCAAAACAAGCTGTATCCTTACTCCTTCCGCTTCAAAATGTGTGCGTGAGTATGCTCTTTGCGGCTATTGTGATCTGTGCGGTGGCTACCTTAAGGAGGGAGCTAAATCAATAGGTACAGGCGCTGAACTGCAAATGTGTCCTACTGGTGCAATAACAAGAAAATTTGTGGAAGAACCTTTTTTTGAATATACTGTTGATGAAGATCTATGCGATGGTTGTGCCAAATGTGTAAAGGGATGCAAGGATTTTGGGAACGGTTCACTTTATATGCAGATAAAGCAGGACCTGTGCGTGAACTGCAATGATTGTTCGATTGCCAGAAATTGTCCTGCCCAGGCGGTGGCAAGATATACTGATGATCAGCAATATATTAAAAAGGACAGACCAGTCTGATAAATACCCGGATCAGACCGGTCTAAATGGGAAAAACGATGTGGATATAGACAAGAAAAAATGGTAAAGAAATTTATAAAGATTATCCTTGTGCTTTTTATTCTGTTCTGGAATAATGTTGCATCAGCACAGGAAAGATTCCCGCGTCCCGAATTTCAGACTGATTATGTTTATCCTGAACATCAGATGCCATTGCACAGGTCTCAGACCTGGGAATATATCGATGTTGGAGTTCTTATTGCTGCATTACTTGTTACCTCATGGCTTGCTATTAAGAAAAGATCACGAAAAGGGCTCATAATGATGTCGGTTTTTTCTTTGGCATATTTCGGTTTTTTTCGTAAGGGCTGTGTGTGTGCTGTAGGATCAGTACAGAATATAGCGCTGGCCCTTTTCAATGACAGTTACACAATACCGCTTACTGTTTTGCTTTTCTTCATTATACCACTGGTATTTGCTCTTCTGTTTGGCAGGGTATTCTGTGCTGGTGTCTGTCCACTTGGAGCTATCCAGGAATTAACCGGATTCAGGTCTGTAAAACTGCCCAAATCAGTGGAATCAGTTATGGCTTCAATCCCTTTCATTTATCTTGCCCTTGCCGTTCTCTTTGCTGCAATGGAGAGCCAGTTCATTATATGTAAATATGATCCTTTTGTTGGATTCTTCCGCCTTAATGGCAAATACACAATGATAGTTTTCGGCGCTCTTCTTATTATAGCAGGTATATTTATTAACAGGCCCTATTGCCGCTATCTCTGCCCTTATGGAGTGTTGCTTAATATTTTTTCAAGGTTCGCAGAAAAGCACCTCACAATAACACCTGCTGAGTGTACAAATTGCAGGCTATGTGAAGAAGAGGCCTGTCCTTATGATGCAATTCTGCCATCAAATGCCGACCGGCCACATGAAGACCCGGCCGTTTCGAGAAAAAGATTTATAAGGTATTTCTTGCTGATCCCCTTATTTACAGCAGCAGGGGGATTTATATTTTACAATTCAGCACCCGCTTTGAGTGCCATACACAGGGATGTGAAACTTGCACGGGAAATACGGGCAGAAAATGAAATGGGTGTTAAGGCAATATCTGAGGCTGCTTCTGCCTTTAAAGAATCAGGACAGACTGAAGAAGAACTTTATAATGATGAAAAATTAGTTGTGTCCAGGTTTAAAAAAGCCTCACTCTGGACTGGAGGGTTTCTGGGATTATCACTGGGAATCAGCCTTTTTGGGATGACTATGAGAAAAACACGAACTGAATATAAACCCCACAAGGGGAAATGTTTCAGCTGTGGAAGATGCTTTAAATACTGTCCTGTTGAAGTAAAAACGAAGACTGAAAAATCATGAGTTCTGAAGATAAGAACATATCAAGCTTAAAGACTATAAGTCTCATTTCAGGCATATTTACGTTAATCGTTGCATTAACGATGATATTGAGTTTTGTGCAGTTAAAAACAATTGATCCGCTTGACAATCCTGCATTAGTGGCACTAAAAGAACAATTTGACAGAGAACCTGATAATGCCAACCTTGCCGAACAGATAAGAGCAGTTGATCTGATGGCTCGTAAAGCTTATTTTTCTTCGCGCAGGCAGATTGAGACAGGATCCTACCTGTTGCTTGCCGGGGCAGCTGTTTTTATCTTTTGCCAGAGGCGGATTGCAGGAAAGGAAAAACTCATGCCGACTGTCCCCGGTGAAAAACCTGATCTGTTGCGCAGGCAGCAAATGGGTCGCCGTCTGTTACTCTCATCGGCACTCGTGATAACTGTTGGCGCGATCGTATCATCTTTTTTTCTGAGAAGCTATCTTCCTGAAACAAGGCAGGCAAAACAAAAAAAGGAAGGTTCAGGATTATTTGCGAATATATTTAAAAGAGATCCTGAATCATCTGCAAGAAAAAGAAGCATGGAAAAGATTGGGATTATAGAAGAATTTATACCTGATGAAACAAATTTTCCGTCTTTCAGAGGTCAGGATGGCAGAGGTATTGCCGGGGGATCAGGCTATCCTATAGATTGGGACGGAGAGGAAGGTAAAAACATCAAATGGAAAACCGCTATCCCCGGCTCAGGAAAAAGCTCACCGGTAATATGGGGAGACAAAATATTTTTGACAGGCGAAAAAGGAAATAAATGTGAAGTATATTGTATTGACAAAAATACAGGGGAACTTTTATGGACAGTTGCTGCATCAGGTATTGAGGGGGAACCAGAAACAATTCCTGAGATGGATGCGGAATCCGGTCTTGCAGTATCGACAGTTGCTGCAAATGCCGAGTCAGTATGTGCAATCTTTGCCAATGGCAATCTTGTCTGCGCAGACCATTACGGAACGCTTAAATGGGCTAAAAACGTGGGAATACCTGAAAATATATATGGATACGCATCATCACTGATAATATACGAAAACCTGCTTGCAGTTCAATTTGATTCAAGCGAAAAAATATCCCTTATGGGATTTGAAATCGGATCAGGAGATCTGAAGTACGAAGTGATGAGAAGAGGATATACAGTATGGTCATCGCCAGTCATTGGAAATTTCGATGGCATTCCGCAGATAATAATTAACGGGAATCCTGAAGTTACTGCTTATGATCCAATTTCCGGAACGGAACTATGGTCTGTTGATTGTATGAGCGGGGATGTTGCCCCATCGATTGCTGTTAACAGCAGGTTCGCCTATGCTGTTACAGATTATGCAAAACTTGTTGCAATAAAGCCTGGTGAAAATGCTTCAATAATATGGGAAGATAACATGTACACTCCTGATGTCCCCAGTCCTGTAGCTACTGAAGAATACCTTTTTGTCCCTACGGGATATGGAGATATAGCATGTTATAATGCAGAAAAAGGAGATACTGTCTGGACACACTATTTTATAGATCTTATCTATTCTTCGCCAATCATTGCCGATAAAAGGTTATATATACTTGACCGGTCAGGGACTATGCATATACTTGACGCTGCCGGGAAGTTTAACCTGCTTTCTGAACCAGCACTTGGTGAGCCTGTTGACTGTACTCCGGCTTTCTCTGACAAAAACATATATGTAAGAGGCAAAAATAATCTTTATTGCATTTCAGAAAATTGAATAAAATAGTAAACAATATTAATCCAAAATGCGGATGTCAGCCCGTGGATATTGATTCCATAACAGAAGTCGTTGATGAGGTTGTAAACCTGTACGGAAGGGAAAAGGATAAAGTAATACTCTTACTGCAGGAGGTTCAGAAAAGGCTTAATTTTCTTCCTTCGGAAGCTTTGAAACGCATCTGTGAGATTACTGACATAACTCCGGGACAAATATCCGGTGTTTCCACTTTCTATTCGCAGTTCAGACATATTCCGGCAGGTAAGCATATTATAAAGATATGTGCTGGGACTGCCTGTCATGTTAAAGGTTCACAGCTCATTACTGAGTCATTCAGAAGAGTACTCTCAATAGATGATACGCGAAACACTTCGCCTGATAATATGTTCTCAATTGAGGAAGTACCCTGTCTTGGCTGTTGCACACTGGCTCCCGTTGTTCAGATTGATGATAAAACATACGGACATGTTAAGCCAACGCAGACTGCAGATATTATTGAAGATTTCCTAAATACATACCTTAAGGATGCCGGGGCTGAAAAAGAAAAAGAAGAAGAAGGCAAAAGTTATGAGGCTGAAGTAAGAATCGGACTCGGATCATGCTGCATGGCAGGCGGAAGCAAAGAGATTCTTTCAAAACTCCTTGAGATAAAGGATGGATTTGATCTTAATATAAAGGTTAAGCCTGTGGGTTGTGTGGGAGTCTGCAACCAAACTCCCTTGCTCGAGATAGTTAAGCCTGGTGTTAATAATAACTATAGATATACAAATGTCAGGACGGGCCAGGTTGAAGAGATCCTCCTGAAGCATATCCGGCCGGGATCTGTAAATAAACGCTTAAGGTACAGGCTAAATGATCTTGCAGATACTTTCATCTCAGATCAAAAATCGATGAGTCCAATTAACCTTCCCGGAGAAATACGGGAAAAACACCTGGATAATTTTCTCAGAAAGCAGGTGCCACTTGCTACTATGAACAGCGGCATACTGACACCCGACTCAATTGAGGAATATATATTACTGGATGGTTTCGAGGCCTTAAAGAAATCTATTTCGCAGTATAAACCATCCGACATTACTGAGATAATTTATCAGAGCGGTTTGAGGGGACGTGGCGGAGCAGGTTTCCGGACTGGTATAAAATGGAAGATATCTGCTGAATCAGGGGGATCGGAGAAATATATTGTCTGTAATGGAGATGAAGGAGATCCCGGTGCATTTATGGACAGGATGCTTCTTGAGTCATTTCCGTTCAGGATAATAGAAGGAATGACGATTGCCGGATATGCAACGGGAGCAAACAATGGGATATTTTACATTCGTGCCGAATATCCGCTGGCAGTTGCCCGTGTGCAGCATGCAATTGAGGAGTGTTACAAAAATGGCATGCTTGGCGAAAACATACTTGATTCGGGATTCAAGTTCAATATACGGGTATTTGAAGGTGCAGGTGCTTTTGTATGTGGTGAAGAGACCGCCCTGATCGCTTCCCTTGAAGGAAAAAGAGGGACCCCTTACCTGAGGCCTCCTTATCCTGTTGAAAAAGGATTTATGGATAAACCAACTCTTGTAAATAATGTGGAAACTCTTGCACTTGTTCCATGGATCATTAATAATGGCTCAGAAGCTTTTAGATCGATTGGAACGGAAAAGAGCAAAGGAACAAAGGTGTTTGCACTTGCCGGCAAGATAGCACGGGGAGGACTTATTGAAGTTCCCATGGGAATAACTATAGGAGAAATAATTTACAATATTGGCGAGGGTGTGGCAGAAGGCCGGAAATTCAAGGCTGTGCAGATAGGAGGTCCTTCCGGCGGTTGTATTCCCTCATCACTTAAGGACGTTCCCATAGATTTCGAGCAACTTGCAGAAATGGGTGCAATGATGGGATCAGGAGGAATGGTAGTGCTTGATGATACTGACTGTATGGTTGATGTGGCCAAATACTTTCTCACCTTCATTCACAAACAATCATGCGGCAAATGTTCATTCTGCAGGGTCGGCACTAAACAAATGCTTGATATTTTAACAAGGCTTAGTGAAGGAAAGGCCAGCCTTAAAGATATTGATGAACTCGAGAGACTGAGTCATTACGTAAGGAAAGGAAGCCTCTGCGGATTGGGTAAAACTGCTCCAAACCCTGTATTAACAGGCCTGAAATACTTCAGAGAGGAATATGAGGCACATGCAAAAGGATATTGCCCTGTCAGAAAATGCCGTGACCTTATAAAATATGTTATAACAGATAAATGTACAGGATGCACTAAATGTTCTCAGGAGTGCCCCGTGAATGCAATCCCGTTCAAACCTTATGAAAAGCATGAGATTGACCTGGATTTATGCACTAAGTGTGATAATTGCAGAATTGTATGTCCGGAAAACGCTGTAGAAATTGTAAATGTAAATGATCAACCTGACAATAAATAATATAAAGATCACTGCATCAGATGAGGATACTATCCTTTCAGCAGCAGTCAAAGCAGGGATTAATATACCCACATTATGCCATAAGGACGGAGTAGAACACTACTCATCGTGCATGGTCTGCATTGTCAGGGATATTAAAAAGAATAGCTATCTGCCCAGCTGTTCTGCGCCGGTTAAAGAAGGGATGGAGATCGATGCTTCAAGTGATGAGGTTATTTCAATGCGTAAAAAAGCCATTGAGCTTCTTCTTTTAGAACACAGGGCAGAATGTGAAGCCCCCTGCAGGATCGTTTGTCCTGCCGGTTATAATATTCCTTTGATGAACAGGATGTTAGCCGAAAAAAATTTCAGAGGTGTAAGTGACTTGATCAGGGCTGAAACTGAAACCAATAAATTGAACTGCATTAATTGCAAAGCTTATTGTGAAAATGCCTGCAGAAGGAAAAAAATTGACAAAGCACTGACTATAAGGAAAACAAGGATATTTATTTATGAATCTTTAAAAAAGCATGAGCCTGGAAAACCAGTTAATAATCAGGAAGCGGATGGTGATCTGCAAAGAAAAGTTTCGCTGAAGGAACAGAAAGCTTCTGTAATGAAAAGGTTCTCCTCAAGGACAGGTACTGTCGGGGATAAAGAATTACAGGAATGGCTGAAGGAATGCACTGGCGAAGGTTCAAGGCATAGTACAATCAATGATTTTGATTCAGCCTCAAAAGAGGCCGGGAATTGTATGCATTGCGATTGCCGGGCTGCCAATGACTGCAGACTCAGGGAATTAGCTGAAGCCTTTTCAATTAAAGACCCATCCGGCAAGATTTTCAGCCTGCCCTTAACAAAAAAGATCAATCATAAGACTGGCCTGATTTTTGAAAATGGTAAATGTATTAAGTGCGGTCTTTGTGTAAGAGTCTTTGACGACAATAAAGAAGAACCGGCTCTCTGCTTTATTAACAGGGGCTTCATTTCAGTTATATCAGAGCCTCTTACCGAAGAGTTTGACAGGATACTTTCCACTCAGGTTGATAAATGTGTGAAAGTCTGTCCTACCGGTGCTCTTAGTAAATTCAGATGAATCATGAATATGAGGCTGTCTTTTTTCATAATGATATTCTGCTCTTCAGTTCTGATGCTCAAAGGTCAGAACACGCAAAATGAATGGCCCGTATTCAGGGGAAAGGGAGATCTCTCAGGAAATACACTTCAGGAACTGCCTTCTTCACCTGCCCTTTTATGGAGCCTGCGATCAGGTGCAAGAACAAAATCATCACCTGTTGCAAGTGACAATATGATATTCTTTGGAAATGATAATGGAACTCTTATAGCTGCCGGAGCTGATGGAAAAATTAAATGGAGGGTTGAAACAGGAAATACGACTGAAGCAGCCCCGTATATATGGTCTGACAAGGTCATGATCGGATCGACAGATGGAAAGCTAAGAGCTTACAATAAGACAAACGGAAAATCAGTCTGGACATATTCAACTGATAACCAGATATTAGGATCTGCAAATGCCTGGACCGTAGGCACACGCACCGGTGTCATTTTCGGGAGTTATGATTTTTATCTCCATTGCATCGATCCTTCATCAGGCAAGTATATGTGGAAGATGGAAACTGACAATTATGTAAACGGCACACCTGCTGTTTCCGGGAACATTATCGTCTTCGGAGGATGCGATGGTATAATAAGGATTGCTGATCCTTTGACCGGCAAGGAAAAAGACACTATTAACATAGGCATATATATTGCCTCCTCACCTGCCCTTTACTCCGGGAAAGCCTGTTTTGGTGACTATGACGGCAACTTCTACTGTGTTGATCTTAACGCAGGAAAAGTGTTGTGGTCTGTCAACTCATCAGAGGATGGCGGATCTATTCTTGGGATACCTGCAATCGGGTATAATAATGTTGTGATAGGCAATGAAGATAAGAATATTTACTGTTATGATCTCATGACCGGTGCTTTAAGATGGAAATACAGAACTAATGGCAGGATATCCGGTTCAGCTGTTATTGCCCCCGGCAAGGTGTTGTTTGGAAGTGGTGACGGTTATATTTACATGCTGTCTATTAAGGACGGGACAAAACTCTGGAGTTTCAATGCAGGATCTCCAATAAGCTCCTCTCCTGCCCTGATGAACGGACGTTTTTATATTCTGACTGAAGATGGCAGATTGCTCGCATTTGGAAACAAATGATTTGTAAGCTAACCGATGCAAATCAGGAATAATTATGACATTTATTTTAAAAATTGCGGAGAATTTGTGGCTTTTACAACAAAAATTATCTGTTTATGAAAATAGTATACATTATAACAGGTTCCGGCGGCTCGTTTTACTGCGCAAACTGCTATCGTGATATGCTCTTCCTGAGGGCTATCCGTAAAGTCCCGGGTATAAAAGCCAGTGCAGTCCCATTATATCTTCCTCCGGATGAAATAAATTCAGAAAGCGGTTTCGACAAGGAAGTTTTTTTTGGTGCTATTTCGATGTTTCTTAGGGAGAAGGTTAAATTCATGAAAAACATGCCCGCTTTCATGGATAAGTTTTTTGACTCAAAGCCGCTCCTGAAGATAGCTGCCCGTCAGGCTGGCACAACCCGACCCCGTGGTTATGAAGGTCTTACACTTAATATGATTGAAGGCGGTAATGCATTCCGGAATGATGAAGTCGACCGTCTTGTAAAGCATCTCAGCAAGGATGGAAAACCTGATATTATTCATCTTTCAAATGCACTCATTATCGGAATAGCTAAACACATAAAGAAGCGGATAGATGTAAAGATAGTGTGCTCATTGCTTAACGAGGATGACTGGATAGATGAGATGGATGAACCGTATCGCTCACAAGCATGGAGAATGATCGCGAAAGAAGCCATGAATGTCGATAGCTTTATCACACCCAGCAGGTATTTTAAGCAACTGATCACTGAAAGGACAGGATTGGACGGAAGCAACATAAATATCGTACCGCTTGGATTCGATCCTGAATTCCAGATACCTTTGAAGGATCAGTCACGTGCCCCCGCAATAGGATTTTTTTCAAGGGTCAACTATCATAATGGCTTTGATAAGCTTGTTGATTCCTTTATCGATCTGAAGACAAGAGACGTCCTGCCTGGTCTTACATTAAATATCTGTGGCGGTTTTACCGGAGATGACAAACAATTCATTTCTTCACAATTCAAAAAAATTCGTGAGCACGGTTTTAGGAAAAGTGTTAAAATATTCAACGAATTTCATGGTGAGAAGAAAATGGAATTCTTCAATTCCGTTGATGTTATTAGTGTCCCAGTTAGAAAATATGACGGCTACGGATTGTACATACTTGAAGCAAACAGTGCCGGCATTCCTGTAGTTCAGCCTGCAACAGGCGCCTTTCCCGAAATAATAGAGATGACCGGGGGTGGTATTATTTATTCTCCGGATACCGTTGAGGAACTTTCTTCATCCCTGCTCAGGCTCATGACAGACATGAAAAAGGTAAAGTACCTTGGAGAATCCGGATATAAAAGAGTGAGATCCGAACTGTCAATGGAAAAAATGTCATCAGGATTAGCTGTTGTGTACAACAATTTAATTGCCTGAGATAATAATTAATTGATTTACATGCTCCAATTAGTAAATGTTTCAAAATCATACGCTCAGCGAGGAGTGGTTTTTGAGAATATTGACCTTCATGTCAGCAGAGGTCAATCACTCGCAATAACCGGACCTTCAGGTTCAGGTAAAACAACACTGCTCAACATAATAGGGCTAATGGATCATCCTGATTCGGGAGATGTATTATTTCAGGGGTCGTCGATCCTTAAGCTTGATGCAGATGAATCAGCTCACTACAGGAACAGAAACATTGGTTTTGTTTTCCAGGATCATCTTCTTCTTCCTCACCTGAGCATAATGGAAAATATACTTCTTCCTTTACTGGCACCGGGAAATTCTGAAAATGAGTTTAAAGAAAAAACTGATTATGCCTTGTTTCTTATGGAGAAAACAGGCATAAGCTCCCTCAGGGATAAGTTTCCCTTTCAAATCTCTGGAGGAGAAGCGCAGCGCGTAACTCTTGTAAGAGCCCTTGTCAACAAGCCATCACTTTTGCTTGCCGATGAGCCAACAGGCTCACTTGATTCACACAACGCTGAACTCCTTGGTAATCTGCTCAGAAATTTAAATGAGGAATTGGGAGTTACTCTGATCGTTGTTACACACTCATCTGATCTTGCTTCAATGATGAGATCAAAACTAAGATTGACAGGAGGGAAACTAATTAAATGATTCAATCATAACCTTTTAATGAGACCCGGCATTTTCAAGCTTATATCCCGATCACTATTTTTTTACAGGAAGGATTCTGTTTACCAGGTCATAATTGTAATACTTCTTACAGCCATTATAACAGGATCCCTTCTTACAGGAACTTCAGTGAAAAGCAGTCTCAAAAAAACATCCGGTCAGAAATCAGGTAATACTAAGATAATAGTAAGTTCCGGCCAAAGATATTTTAACAGCAGACTGGCTGAAAAGATTTCTGAAAAAACAGGAAAAAAATCAATAGCAATCCTTGAAACGGAGGGATACTGCACAAATTTTTCAACAGGGGCAACTGCTCTTAATGTCAGGATTTTCGGAATAACTGATGAATTCTTTAAATGGAATTCATCCGGCAACATATCAGTCAGTCCGGGTGATGTGGCAATAAATTCAAAACTATCAGAAGAACTTGGATTAAAGCCCGATGATGAGATAATAATTAAATTCAATCCTGTTGATCCTTTACCTGCAAATGCTCCTTTTGCACCATCAAAAGATAATGAATCATCAATAGTTCTAAGAGTCAGTAATATCCTGACAGCAGAGGATGGTGGAAATTTTTCGCCGGGAATAAGTCAGGTAATTCCCGGTATACTGTTTATAAATATTTCGGATATCGATCATGGCAGCAACGGCAATTTTAAAGCAAACAGGATCCTGTTTGATCACAGCACAACGGACTCGGTATCAGATGCACTAACAGAAGTCCTCACTCTTTCAGATATCGGTTATACTATAAGACGATCGGAAAAGACCGGCGAATCTGAGATAATATCTGACAGGATATTTATTGACAGCTTAATTGTGTCAGATATCCTTGGCAATGTCCCCGGAGGATCACCAGTTTTAACATACCTTGTAAACAGCTTCTCCTTCAATGGAAAAACAACACCTTACTCATTTGTTTCTTCGGTTCAGTCAGCATTAATTCCAGACATTTCAAATGAAGAGATTGTGTTAAACAGATGGATTGCTGATGATCTTGAAATCAAAGCAGGTGACAGTCTTCATATTAAATGGTATGATCCGGGCTTTGGAAATTATCTTGAAGAAAATGAAAAAACTTTTCTTGTCAGTAAGATCATTGAAAATGACAATAAATATGCCGATCCTCTGCTAATGCCTGATTTCCCGGGCATCTCAGGGAGCACTACATGCTCGGGATGGGATGCCGGGGTGCCGATTCTCCTTGATCAGATAAGGGAAAAAGATGAGGAATACTGGAACAGGTACAGGGGCACTCCCAAAGCCTTTCTGAACTATTCGGAAGGTATTAAATTATGGGGAAACAACTTTGGCATAGCCACAGCAATAAGGTTTCCCGGATCAATAACTCAAAATGATATAGACAATGCCCTTAAAGGATCACTGGATCCGGAAAAAACAGGGTTTGCAGTAACCGATATCCGGGAAGTAAGCAGATCAGCAGCTTCTGAAAGTGTAAATTTCAGCTCTCTTTTCCTGGGATTGGGATTTTTCATTATTTTATCATGTCTGATACTTTTTTCGCTGGCTATCACAATATTCTTTGATATAAGAAAAAATGACATAAAAGTTTATTATGCTCTGGGGTTCGGGAATAAACAAATAAAGATGCTTATATTCTCAGAGATAATGACACTTTCGGTTCTTGGAGCAATTCCAGGCGTTTTCTGTGGATTATTGGTCAATACACTTGTGATCCATGCTCTTAATTCAGTCTGGCAGGGAGCCGTTCAGACAAACACACTCTCAGCAGATTTCAACATTATCTCCCTGCTTGCCGGTTTTACTGCAGTTATACTTTTAGCTGCAGTTGTTATCTACTCAAAAACATCAGTATTTCTTAACAGGTTTTTACATCCGTCTGAGGAAAAACTGAAACAAAGTTCCGCTTCATTTCATATACGCTTAATTGGTTTTACAGCATTATTCACTACGGCGCTGTTCATCATGGGTTTAATCAATGAAAAGGGTGAAACGGTATTTTTCTTCCTGGGAGGCATGCTTCTTTTCGGCTTGATGATTTTACTTCTGAGATATTATTATTTATATGAGCCGGCTAAGAAAAAAACATTCGCCTACCATATGCGAAGCCTATCAAAAAAATATTATAGCACCTTCCCTTCGCACATCGTTACTCCTATGATAATAATAGCTGCCGGCATTTTTGCCATAATAATCACCGGGGCCAATCGTCAGGTCTTAAATGATAAGATGCTTCTCAATGATGGAGGTACAGGAGGTTATTTGCTATGGGCGGAATCAGCCATTCCCATAAAGGAAGATCTTAATCATGAAACAAACAGGAGAAATTTTGGTTTCGGGTCTGAAGAATTCAGGGATCTTTCCTTTGTTCAGTGCCGCAGGGTTCTGGGTGATGATGCAAGCTGCCTTAATCTTAATCATGTCACATCTCCTCCCATTCTTTCAGTTGATCCGCAATCATTCATAAGCAGAGGATCCTTTTCTTTTGTAAGCAGACTCAGGAAAAATGATGTTGAAAACACATGGGCTCTTCTGGATGAGCGGCCGGGTAAAAATACTGTTTATGGTATAGCTGATCAGACAGTCCTGAAGTGGGGTTTAATGTTAAATACCGGCGATACGATAAAGGTCAGGGCTGAAAACGGACAGGTGCTGAACATTATAATCTGCGGAGGATTAAGATCATCTGTTTTCCAGGGCCATCTTCTGATTGGAAGCAGACATTTTTCTGAATATTTCCCGTCAGTATCCGGAAGTTCTATACTTTTGATTGATGGTAATCCGCAACTATCTGAACTTTATATAAATATGCTCAATGAGCGTTTGTCTGGATTTGGACTCTCAGTTCAGACTGCAGCTGAAAAACTCTCTTCTTTTTTCATTGTTACAAACACATATCTTGATGTTTTTGTAATTCTCGGGGTTTTCGGACTATTACTGGGCATCACAGGACTGGGATTTGTCCTGTTGCGAAACTATAATTTAAGGAAGCATGAATTTGCTTTGCTTTCAGCTTTGGGTTTCAGCCTCAGATCTATCAGGAGATATACATTAAGCGATCAGATTCTGATACTTATCGCAGGTATTATTACAGGCACCTTGTCAGGGTTTGCTGCCACATGGCCCTCGCTTCGGGCTGGTAACAGCATACCGTGGAAAATTCTTTTTTTCATGGTTATAACAATATTCGCTACAGGTTTTATTTCTCTTCTTGTTTCAGTCAGAAAGATAGAAAACAAGTCACTTGTGAACCAGTTAAGAAGAGAATAATAATCAAATTATATAACACTGAGTTAATTAGTACAAAATTGCATGTTAATAAAATAATATCACTGTTAATATTTCTGATGCTTAGGTGATACAATGTATTTATAGAATATATACTTTCGCACAATTTAAAATACGAGTTTAATTTAAAACCATTTAATTTTAAAATGACGATGAAGTTATTCATCACAAGCTATGAACTCCAGCATTAATGAGGTCTCGGCACTCCGTCGTGAGAGTCGCCTCGTGGGTTGCTCATCTGATGATGAGCCTGGCGCGAAAACCATGATTTTTTCGCAAAACGAAATCCCAACACAATTAGTTAGCAACAAAAGTTCGGAATTCTTAAACCGTTACTACCCTTTAATAACTACGGATTCCTGGAATGATTGGAAATGGCAATTAAGGAATGCTATTACAAGCATTGATGAACTGAAGAAGATTATGAAATTATCCGAGAAGGAGATTATGGCAATTAATAATCTTAAGGGCCGTCTTCCGATGAGGATCACTCCGTATTTTGCTTCACTCATTTACCAGACAGCTTACTCTCATCCTCTGCGCCGCAATGTTATTCCGGTTGTTGAAGAGCTGCTTCAGCACAGCAATGAACAGTCCGATCCTTTACACGAGAAATCATTTTCGCCTGTAAAAGGAATTGTTCACCGGTATCCTGACAGGGTTCTGTTTACTGTTACGCAGGTATGTTCAAATTATTGCAGGTATTGTACCCGTTCTCATTCAGTCGGCAAACTTGATAAGCTCGGAAAGCATGATTATGAAAGAGCATTTGCATATATAGCTGCACACAGAGAGGTCAGAGATGTTCTGATAAGCGGAGGTGATCCCCTTACGCTGAACGATGAAACACTTGAATATATTATCTCCAACATAAGGGCAATAAAGCATGTTGAAATTATCCGCATCGGAACCAGGATTCCTGTTGTTCTTCCGATGAGAATAACCGACAAGCTTGTTAATATGTTGAAGAAGTACCATCCTTTGTTTATCAGTCTTCA
>Ga0116173_1000711_pt1 | contig 29987 bp, 26 predicted proteins | sample AD_UKC085_MetaG_FD_89800 | JGI IMG/M metagenome (GOLD analysis project Ga0116173, IMG submission 89800) | Active sludge microbial communities of municipal wastewater-treating anaerobic digesters from USA - AD_UKC085_MetaG | ecosystem: Engineered > Bioreactor > Anaerobic > Digestate | place: USA...
TCCGGCAGTTCAGGCACGGTGTATCACTCCAGATCTGGACGATTACTCGTTGAACATCGCGCCGACGCTGGTGCCTTCATTGGCACGCTTGATAACTTCACCAATTAATGGACCGATGCTCAGAATTGTCAGGCGATCTCCGAATAGAGCTTTTTTCTCGGGCGCTATTGGAATGGAGTTGGTGGTAATGAACTGCTTCACCGGCAGGTTTGCCAATCTTTCCACCGCGCTCGCGGAGAGCACCGGGTGAACAAAAACCACCAGAATCTCTCCGGCTCCGTATTGCTTGGCCAGATGCACAGCTTCGCAAATCGAACCGCCGGTATCGATCTCGTCATCAATCAGGATGATATCTCTGCCGGAGACCTGCCCAATAATAGAAAGCGCTTCGGAGTGCTCTTCATTATCCACGCGGCGTTTTTCAATGAAGGCCAGCGGAATGTTGAGAGCCTGGGCATAACGGCGGCCGCGCTTCGCGAAACCGAGGTCCGCGGTAAGCATCACGGGTCGGTTCATATTTGGCAGCAAGTCCATCAGATAGGGCTTGATAATGTGATAGCCAGAAAGCACGTCCCCGGGAATTGAGAAAAAGCCTTGGATCTGTCCGGCATGCAAGTCCATTGTGATGTAGCGGTCCGCGCCGGCCACCTGTATCATATCCGCGACCAAGCGGGCGGTGATGGGTACCCGAGGTTGGTCCTTGCGGTCTGAGCGTCCGTAACACATGTAGGGCACCACAACCGTAATCCTACCGGCGGAGTCCAGGCGCAAAGTTTGGGTCATAATGAGCAGTTCCATCAGATTGCGATGCACCGGTATGGAAGTCGTCTGGATAATGTAGCAGTCCTGACCGCGAACCGATGAATGCAGCTTGACAAACAGGTTTTCGTTGGTGAATTCGATGACATCCCGGCCACACAAAGGGATATTCAAATACTCCGAAACTTCCTGCGCGAGTTCAGGGGTGGAGGTGCCGGCAAACAGGCGGATGTTACCGTACAGTAAATCGTGCCGCATATTGGGAGATGTCATACTATTCACCTTTCATTATGTTTTGCGAATCCCACTCCTGGCGCAGGACGCTCATCAGGAGTACATCGTGATATTTCCCAGCCTGATAATGGCCTTCCCGATACATGCCTTCGTGGCGGAAGCCTGCTTTTTCGTATGCTTTGACGCCGCGTTTGTTATTGGCGTAAACTTGCAGCCAGATGCGATGCAGATTGAGCGTTTCAAAGCCATGACGCAGCATCGCGCGCATGGTTTCCGTGCCGTAACCCTTATTCCACCAGGTTTTCTCGCCGAGCATGATGCCGATTTCAGCGCAGCGATCAATTTCCAGGATATCAATGAATGACGTGTTGCCAATCGGAAGCCATTGCGCTTCGTCGCTTCCTGGAGCAGGAGCCAATTTCGCCTCGACCACATAAACATGTTGGGCCGCTGGCCGGGCAATCATACTTTCAAACCAATGTTCTTCCTCCGCCAAAGACATAGGCAGGCGCAGTAGCAAATGTTCGGTAATTTCCGGATCGCTGATCCAACGGACGAACATGGGAATATCCGTTCTTTCAGCAGCCCGCAGGCGTAATCTTTCACTGTAGATCGAGGGCATCAGAGCCTCCTAAGGTTCAAGTCGGTTGGGACCTCTGAACAGATAGACAGCTTCGCGGATGTTGGGCAAATCAAGCATCACCATCAGCAAACGGCTCAGGCCGAGCCCTAAACCCCCATGCGGAGGGCACCCGTAGCGGAAGTAATTCAAATAGTTTTGAATTGGGGGCAGTGTCAGACCTTTATCGAGCGCCTGGTTCTTTAGGATTTCGTAACGGTGTTCGCGTTGTGCTCCAGTGGTAATTTCCAATCCGCGCCCAAGCAGGTCAAAGCTCTTGGTAAGCGTTGGGTTGTCAGCGTAGACCATATGATAAAACGGACGCACGGTAAATGGCCAGTCTTTTACAAAGACGAAGTCATTTCCGGTTTCCTCTTTGATGTAAGCGCCCAGCGCGCGTTCGGCGCCAGGGTCCAGGTCTCCTTTGCGTTCCGGAGGAAGCTTGTAGCCCTGGTTTTTAAGGATTTGATAAGCTTCCGCCATGGTCAGGCGAGGGAACGGAACTTCCGGTACTTGCAAGTCCACGCCAAACACAGAGCTGATTGCTTCCCCGTGCTTTTCTTGCACGCGTTTATAAGTATGCGCCAGCCAACGCTCGGCGAAGGACATGACATCTTCGTGGCTTTCAATCCAGGAGATCTCAAAATCCACGCCGGTAAATTCGGTCATGTGGCGTGAAGTGAAGGATGGGTCAGCACGGAATACCGGGGCAATCTCGAAGACCTTTTCGTAACCAGCCGCCATGGCCATTTGCTTGTAAAACTGGGGCGACTGCGCCAGGTAAGCAGTGGTTTCGAAGTACTTCAGGCTGAAGAGCTCCGCGCCGCTCTCGCTGGGCGCGCCCATAATTTTCGGGGAATGCATTTCGATGAAACCGTTGTCCAGCCAGTATTCGCGCATGGCGGCTTCGAGGGTGGTTTGCACTTCAAAAATCAAGCGGTTGCGCTCACGCCGCAGGTCCAGAAAGCGCCAGTCCAGCCTATAATCCTGGTCAGGAAGGGTTTCGGCGAATGGGTCAAAAGGCAGCGGAATTTCAGCCTTGTTTTCCACTGACAGGCTCTCGAGCTGCAACTCGATCCCGCCCAACTTAACAACTTCATTTTCCACAACTTTTCCTGTGACCGTGAGCGCGGATTCCGTGCCAAGCGTTGAGATGAGCTCAGCCAGCTCCGGGTTGCCTTTTTTCCAGTGGGCAATCTGGACGAGACCTGTTCTATCGCGCAGGATGAGAAACTGCATGCTTTTCTGGTCACGCAGGGTTTGCAGCCAACCTTGCAGTTTAACCACCTCTCCCAGGTGTTTTTTCAGGTCTTTAATAGGTGTTTTTTCCATAATAACGGCTCCAATAAAACCAAATTTTCTTATTTTCGATTATACGCCAAGAGCGCGCTTGCCGCGGCACGGGGCGACATTTTTCGCTGTCTAAGTGCTTCCATAACAGACTCATACTGCCCTGGGGCTAAGTTTTGCCGCCAGTTGTTAGCAAGTTCTTCGATCACCAGCCGGTTGACCGTGTGTTGTAGCGCGGCATTTTCTTTCTCATTCCAGGCGTTCGCCGCGAGCAGGTAGTCGCGGTGCTGCCGGATAACGCTTACCAGGTCAGATATTCCTTTTGAGCTTATCGCGGTTGTTTTTAAGACCGGGGGCACCCAGCCGCGCGGTTCCTCCGCTGGAGATGTAAGCAGCTCAGTTTGGGGGTGATGACCGCTGTTAATCCGGCTCGTGCCGCGGTAGCCCATTTCAATCATCGCCGTGAGATTGCGGTAGGTTTGGTCTGCCCCGGGCAAATCTGCTTTGTTCACGACGAGGATATCGGCAATTTCCAGGATGCCTGCTTTGATAGTCTGGATATCGTCCCCCATTCCCGGGGTATCCACCACAATCGTGGTATGGGCCAGATTGACGATATCCACCTCCGCTTGGCCAGCGCCGACGGTTTCGATCAGAACGTAATCGTAACCTGCCGCATCAAATACCTGGCTGAGCGCGAGGGTAGCATCTGACAGCCCACCCAGCGCGCCGCGGGTGGCCATGGACCGGATAAAGACGCCGGGGTCATTCTGCAGGTCGGGCATGCGCACGCGGTCCCCCAGGATGGCGCCGCCAGTAAATGGACTGGTCGGGTCCACAGCAATAATAGCTACCCGGGAATCCGGGACACTTAACCGCAAATGGTGCGCGAGCGCGTTTACGAGGCTGCTCTTGCCTGAGCCAGGCGCTCCGGTAATGCCTACTTTATGCGCTTTGCCGGTGAAAGGGAAAAGCGCGTCCAACGCGGTCCGGCCGCTTTCATCGTCAGCTTCCACCCGGCTTAAAACGCGAGAAAGGGCAAGTTTATCGCCCTTTCTGATTGCTTCCAATGAAAAATCTGACATGGTTCAGGCGCGGTCTGCCAGCGCCGCGCGGATATCCTGGCATACCACACGGGTATCCGTGCCAGGTCCGTAAACTTTAGTTACGCCCTTGGCTAGTAGCTCTGGGATGTCCCGTTCAGGGATAATCCCGCCAAGAAAAACAAAAACCTCATTCTGGCCATTCTCATTAAGTTTTTCGAGTACCTGAGGGACCAGAGCGTTGTGCGCTCCGGAGAGTATGGATAACCCGACCACATCCACGTCCTCCTGCAGCGCGGCTTCCGCGATCATCTGGGGGGTCTGGCGCAAGCCGGTGTAGATGACTTCCATGCCATCGTCCCTCAGCGCCCGGGCGATCACCTTCGCGCCGCGATCATGGCCGTCCAAGCCGGGTTTGGCGATGAGAACTCGTATCTTCTTTTCAGGCATCCCTTTACCTCCGCGTTGATAACGACATTATACTGCCAAAAAGCGCTGTTAACTTCATCTGTTAACAAGCCGCGCGTGCTGCGCTTTAGCCCCCGACAAACTTGGGGTCAGCGCGCACCGCCACCATTTCACCGTAGACCATTCGGTGGTAATCCTGGGTGGAATAATTAAGTTCAATGGCGGGGTCCAGGAAGCGGCTGTGGTCCAGGTCCTCCCAATAGATCTTTTTACACTCTATCACCAGTTCGGCCTCGGTAAAGCTTGGCGCGCTGACAAGCGACGAAGCCTGCGCGGTCAGCCTGGTGCGGCTGAGCTTATCTTCATCTCTGCCTGAGTGCGTGCCCAAATAGAGCACATCTTCTTTATAGGCTTCAGGAAAGGCGCAAAGCGTAAAGTCTGGCGCTTGATTGATGAAATCGAAGGTGAAACGCGTGGGTCGGACAGGCACAATCACGCAAGGTCTGCTCCACATAGAGCCAAGAAAACCCCAACCGATGACCATCGTATTGAAGCGTCCTTCCGAAAAACTGCCGCTAGCCAGAACAAGCGTCTGATATTTGATTAATTCGAATGGCTTGACAAGCAGTGCGGTTGGGGAAATGGTTTGAAGCGTCATGCGTTCCTCCGGCGTACGATAATGGAAGCAATTTTATCGTATTTGGCGGCTAAAACTATCGCTGAAGTATAATATTCGCGGAACGAGCCTTCTCTGATATGAACAAAAAAAACAAAATCAATTGGAACCTTATCATACGCTGGGCGGGAACCCTATTGTCCATCGGCATCATGGTGTATCTTTTCAGGCAGATTGGCGCAGCGGAAACCTGGGCGGCAGTTCGGAAAATCTCCGGGTGGCGCATCGCGGCAGTGTTGGGTCTGGTTTCGATTTCACGGCTTGCCACATGGGGGCGCTGGCATACCCTGCTGCAGGTGCAGGATGTGCGCGTACGTTGGCAGGACAGCCTGCGTCTGACTTATGCAGGATTGTTTGCTTCGAATGTGCTCCCGACCACCATCGGGGGGGATGTCGTGCGCCTCGCGGGGGCAGTCCGGCTTGGGATTTCAGCCTCTCTGTCTGCCGCTTCGCTCGTCGCGGACCGACTGGTGGGGATGACTGGCATGGCGCTGATGCTGCCTTTTGCCGTACCTGCGCTTGCGGCCTACTTTAAAGCCACGGCGGCGCATAGGGCCTTGCAAGGTTTAGGAGCCGCAGGCTTCTTCCCTGCTTTTACTGGCAAGGTTAAGCACGCCGTGGGCAAGGTGTTCGCGAACTTTGGCTACTGGCTAAAGCACCCATTTATCCTGGCGCAGGCTTTGGGATATACCTTTATCCACATGCTGGCAGTATTTCTTATTGTCAAAGTGTTGGTTGAAGGCATGGGTGAGAGTATTCCTCTCACAAAAATTGCGGGCTTGTGGAGCCTTACCTACTTCATTTCCCTCATTCCTATCTCAATCAATGGACTTGGTCTTCAGGAAGTAACGATTACCAATCTCTTCTCGGTGTTAGGCGGGCTGCAGCCTTCCACCAGCATTAGCCTGGCTGTGATACTGAGGGTTATCTGGATGATAGGCAGCCTGCCAGGAGCCTTTTTCGTCAGCGGCATTCTGGGAGGCAAAAGACCTTCGGAGCCCGGAATGGAAAACAACGATGGAAACACGCAGGATTAACAGCTTCCTAAAACAATTACTTGTTGTCAGCCTGGGCTTGGCGGTAATTTTTTTGGTTGAAAACAGGGCTGAACGCGGCCGCTCCTATTGGGCTCTTGCCGCCCTACTACCTCTGCTAATTCTCCTTGTTTGGTTTGTGAACCAGTACTCCAGCAAGCATGAGACCATGCAGTTCAAGATACCCCGTTGGTTAGCTTACGCCCTGAGCGGCCTTCTGCAGTTCGGGCTTTTGATGGTCCTGGTTACGAGTAGTTTTCAGCTGGTCGATTCGACCATTGGCCGGCTTCTGCTGGCAGTTTTGGCTGCTAGCGTATCAGCGCTTTTATTTTTTGCTGCCAATTCGCCTAATTCTCCACAGCGCAACTTCTTAACTGCTTTGCTGATTTTTGGAGCGCTATACCGCGTGACAGCTTTTCTCCCGGAACTGCAGCCAGGTCCATTCGCTTTGGGATGGTCGGAAGGCAGCCGTTTTTATAATGCTTCGCTTTTTCTTTCAGAACGAATTTATGGGCAGAAATTACCCTTGCCAGTTCTGCATCCCTCGCGCTACTTGCTGCAGGCTTTTCCATTCCTGCTCGGGCTCAAGGACATCCTTGTGCACCGCCTTTGGCAGGTGCTGCTGTGGTTAGGCATGAGCGCCTGGGGCGCCTGGCTTTTTGCCAGCCGCCTGGGAAAGAACCACGATTTCTCAGTCGGATTGTTGACTGTTTGGATTGCCCTGTTCTTCTTTCAGGGAGCGGTTTATTACCATCTGATGGTTTGCGTGATTCTTGTGCTGATTGGCTACCGAAAGGACGCAACCTGGCGCACCCTTGCGTTTGTTATCCTGGCATCACTGTGGGCAGGCATCAGCCGGGTTAACTGGATGCCTCTGCCTGGGCTTCTGGCTGGCGCGCTTTACTTGCTTGACTATCCATTTGAAGGCGAAAAATGGCATAAATACCTGACTCCAGTTTTCCTGTGGGCGGCGGTTGGTTTTGGTTCAGCCTGGTTTGCGCAGCAAGTCTATATCCGAATATCCGGAGAAAACCCTGCGCTCTTTAACTCAGCTTTCAGTTCCGCCTTGTTATGGTCCCGCTTAATGCCAAATGCCACCTTCAAGCTTGGCATCTTGCCAGCGATTCTGCTGGTCTGCATGCCTGGGTTGGGCATGCTGGCACAGCGCGTCCGTGTAAAACAGAGATACTCCCTGCATTGGCTGCGTTGGCTTGGATTAATCGGAATCCTTGGCGTTTTCTTTTTGGGTGGGGTTTTGGTGAGCCTGAAGATTGGCGGCGGGGGAGATCTGCACAATCTGGACGGCTTTCTGGTGTTTTGGATGCTCATCGTTGGCAGTTTGCTGACAGGCGCATATACGCCAGAAGAAAAGCAGACAATGGTCAAGCCCACGGATGCGACAGCTGCTTTGTGGCTTATTCTTGCCGCCGTGGTGCCGCTTTACTTTGCACTTTCTCACGCTGCAGCCCTGAATTTTCCATCTGCTTCAACGCAACGCGCGGAACTTTTGCGCATGCAAAGCGCTTTGAATCTCATTGACGCTCAAGCAGATGAGGTGCTGTTCATTTCCGAACGCCAACTGCTCAGTTTTAAGATGCTGGAAGGCGTGCAGGTGGTACCTGAGTATGAAAAAGTATTCTTGATGGAAATGGCGATGGGCAACAATCAGCCTTACCTGCAAGCTTTTTATGCTGATTTGGCGAAGCACCGCTTCAAGGCAATTATCACCGATACGATTTCAACGCGCATTCAAGGGGAAGATAAATCTTTTGGGGTTGAGAATAATGCATGGGTAATAAAAGTATTGCAGCCGATACTGCAGGAATACGAACCCGTCCTCCGCTGGAATCAGGATGGCACGCATTTGCTTATCCCGCTTGGGCAGCAGACGCTAAAAGATGAATTGCTTAAGCTCCAACCTTAGTTAATTGTTTAAATGCTATTCGGTTTGGGGGTTAAGAATTTCCCGCACATCATAGGTGCGTTTGTCCTGCGATTCGTAGTAGGTGCGCATCAGCAGCTCGGCAATCAATCCCAAAAGAATTGACATGAATCCAAGGATAAACGACATGACGCTGATCTGAAACCAGGGAGAACCCAGCACTGGCGTGCCAACGGCCACGCGTCGGATTGCCAGCGATAAAAGCACGACAAAACTGCCTGCCATCAAGCTGAGCCCAACCCCACCAAATAAATAAATGGGTTTTTTGGCATAACTCAGCAAGAATTTTATGGTTATCAGGTCCAGGACGACCTTAAAGATACGCTCGAGGCCGTAATTTGCTTTGCCATGGATGCGTGGGTGATGATGGACAACCACTTCGCTGATTTTCCCGCCAGCTTCCGCGGCGTACACAGGAATAAAGCGGTGCATTTCGCCGTATAGATTGATTTTCTTGAAAATCTCTCGTCGGTAGGCCTTGAGAGTGCAGCCGTAATCGTGCAGGTGTACACCCGTTACGTTGGAAATCAGGCTGTTGGCAATTTTGGACGGGATTGTGCGTGTGAGTTTGTTATCCTGTCTATCTTTCCGCCAACCGCTGACCACATCATAACCCTTCTCAAGCTCTTCCAGCAGGAGCGGAATATCAGCGGGGTCGTTTTGCAGGTCGGCATCCAACAAAATGACAATATCGCCGTCCGAGTGGTCAATGCCAGCTGTAATCGCGGCAGTCTGACCGTAGTTGCGGTTCAGGATAACCGCGCGCACATGCGTGGGGTCTTCAGCAGCCATTTTTCGAAGCACCGCAGCGCTGTTGTCTTTGCTGCCATCATCGACCAGGGTGAGATCCCACTCCATTCCCAGCGGCTGCACAGCCTGATAAATGCGCGGAAGTAACTCGGGGAGGTTTTCCTCCTCGTTATATACCGGAACGACCAGCGAAAGCTTCATCTTACCTCCAGAACGGTGGGACGTTCCCTCCGCCTTTGTATTTGTATGCCAATTATACCCAGAGAAGCTCTGAGAAAATCAGAGCAGTTCTATTGCCGGGCAAGCCGCCAACAAGGCGCAGCCGAGCGCCGTCAGAGCCGAAAACGGGTATAATTCCGGCAATGAGCGCGAAAGAGAATGACAGCATCCTCGCTGGGCACAGGCAACCAGATGACCCGGCGGATATTGCCCTGCGGCCAAGCACCCTCCGTGACCTGATAGGTCAGGAGCAGGTGAAGCAGAACCTGCAAATTCAAATTACAGCAGCCAAGCAGCGCGGTGAAGCACTTGAACACGTTCTGTTCTACGGCCCGCCTGGGCTTGGCAAGACCACCCTGGCCCATATTCTGGCTGCTGAGATGGGGGTACACATTAAAGTGACCTCCGGCCCGGCAGTGGAACGCGCGGGTGATTTGGCAGCAATACTTACCAACTTGCATGCCGGAGACGTGCTTTTTATTGATGAAGTGCACCGCCTCGGACGCAACGTGGAAGAAATTCTTTACCCGGCAATGGAAGACTTCGCGCTGGATATTATCATTGGAAAAGGCCCTGCCGCAAAATCTGTACGTCTAAAGCTGCCGCGCTTTACCGTGGTTGGCGCGACCACGCGCCTGGCGCTGCTGACTGCCCCTTTGCGAGCTCGTTTTGGCGCGGTTTACCGCCTTGATTATTACGATCAAGAATCCCTGGCAAAAATCATCCGGCGTGGAGCGGGTTTGTTGAACGTGCCGTTTGACCAGGAGGGCATCCTGGAAATTGCCCGACGTTCGCGCGGCACGCCTCGAATTGCTCTGCGCATCCTCAGACGCGTGCGGGATTTCGCCGAAGTGAGAGCGGACGGGCGCATTACGCCCCAGGTGGCAGTCGAGAGCCTGGAATTAATGAATATTGATGGCATGGGCTTGGATGACCTGGACCGCCGCGTGCTGTTGTGCATCATTGAGAAATATGGCGGCGGCCCGGTTGGCTTGAATACTGTAGCGGCATCCGTCAGCGAAGAATCCGACACGATTATGGATGTGGTAGAGCCCTACCTGATGCAACTTGGCTTCCTGGAACGCACCGCCCAGGGCAGGGTGGCGACGCCGCTAGCGCACGCCCACCTGGGAAAACCTTACAATGGTTCGCGTGAACAACCACCCCTTTTTAACCAAAATAGTTAATCTCCAACTTCAGCCATGAGAACAGACGATTTTGACTATTTTCTGCCGCCTGAGTTTATCGCCCAGACGCCAGCTGAACCGCGCGACCATTCGCGCTTGCTGGTAATGGACCGTGCATCCGGCAGACTTTCTCACGACTTTTTTTATCACATAGACAATTATCTGAAACCAGGGGATTTGCTGGTCGTTAATCGCACCCGGGTCATACCCGCGCGTTTGTACGGACGCAAAGTGCCAGGCGGCGGTCGGGTGGAAGTGCTGCTGTTGCGTCAGCTAGACGAAAGAACCTGGGAGTGCCTGGTGGGCGGCAAAGGTCTGCGCGAAGGGGCACGAATAGCTATCGAAAATGGGCCAGCAGCTCGCGTTGAGGCAGTTTTGGAAAGCTCCAAGCGCGTGGTTGCCTTTGACGACGCTATTGAGCGTTATTATGCGCAAGCCGGGCACGTGCCCCTCCCGCCGTACATTCATAACGAAGCGGTTGATCCCGAACGCTATCAGACAGTCTATAACCAGGTGCCCGGGTCTGCCGCTGCGCCAACTGCTGGCTTGCACTTTACCGAGGCTTTAATTGCCCGGTTAAACCAGAAGGGCATCAGCCTGGCTGAACTTACTTTGCACGTTGGGTTGGATACATTCGCGCCGGTGACGGAAGCGGACCCAAGCACCCATAAAATCCATCAGGAATGGTGCCAGCTGAGCGTGGAAAACGCGGAGAAGATCAATGAAGTAAAGGCGCAAGGTGGGCGCGTGATTGCGGTTGGAACCACTTCAGTGCGCGCATTAGAAAGCGCGGCGGCAGCTAACCAGAAGGGGAAGCTTGCCGCGTTTTGCGGGCAAACCGGACTGTTTATCCTGCCGGGATACCAGTTTAAGGTGGCAGACGGTATGATAACCAATTTCCACCTGCCCAAATCCACGCTTATCATGCTTGTCAGCGCGTTCGCCGGTCGCGAAAGCGTATTGAATGCTTACGAGATTGCCAAGAAGGAAGGATATCGCTTCTATTCCTTTGGCGACGCGATGCTTATTCTCTAAAGTTAACTAAATTCTTACTTCCATCCCTTACACTAGTACTGGAACAAGTATTGCAACTAATGAAAGTACGTCAAAAAACTGAGGTAACCCAATTATGATGCGTTTTGATAAATTTTCTGAAAGAGCGCAGGACGTCGCCGCGCGTGCCGCGGAGATAATCCAGCGCTATGGGCACACACAAATCGACACAGAACATATCCTGCTGGCTCTAATTGAGCAGCCGGAGGGAATGGTTTCTCAAATTCTGGACATGTTGAAAGTCGACTCGTCCGAATTAGCCGAATTTATTGATAATATGCTGCGTGTTACGCCCAAAGCAAATATCTTTGGCGGTCATTCAGGGCAGATCTTTATGACGCCACGCGTCAAGATGGCAGTAGATGTCGCCAAGAACGAGGCCAGCCGGCTAGGCGATGAGTACATTTCCACCGAACATCTTTTTCTTGCGATTTTGGCGGAACGCAACACCATGTTGGCGCGCAAACTGGAGGAATACGGCATAACCCGCGCCAAGGTTATGGAAGCAGTACAAGATATCCGCGGTGTGAAGAAGTTTTCGGAAACTCGCAGCGAACCCCAGTACAAGACTTTGGATAAATACTCACGCAACCTGACCCAGGCAGCACGGGAAGGAAAGCTTGACCCGATTTACGGCCGTGAGGTGGAAATTTCACGGTTAATCCAGATTTTGTGCCGCAGAACCAAAAATAACCCGGTACTGATTGGCGAAGCTGGGGTGGGGAAGACAGCGATTGTGGAAGGCCTGGCGCAAAAAATCGCGAATAATGATGTGCCGGAAATCCTGGAAGACAAACGCGTGGTCGCGCTCGACCTGGGCGCGATGATTGCTGGCACTCGTTTTCGCGGGGAGTTCGAGGAGCGTTTGAAGGACTCTATTGAGGAGATTCAAAAATCTTCGGGAGAAGTTATCCTGTTTATTGATGAACTCCACACCGTGGTAGGCGCAGGCGCGGCTCAAGGAGCGATGGATGCGTCGAATATGCTCAAGCCGGCTTTGGCGCGGGGAGATTTACAGTGCATTGGCGCGACAACCCTGGACGAATATCACAAATTCATTGAGAAGGATGCCGCCCTGGAAAGACGCTTCGCGCCTATCTTCGTGGAAGAACCAAGCATCGATGATACGATCCAGATGCTGCGCAGTCTGCGGGACCGTTATGAAGCGCATCACAAAGTGACGATATCGGATGAGGCGCTTAGCGCGGCTGCCAAGCTCTCCTCTCGTTATATGACGGACCGCAAACTTCCCTATAAAGCTATTGATTTGATGGACGAAGCCGCAGCGAAATTGCGGGTGGCGTTGTATTCCATGCCTGAAACGCTGCGCGACCAAAAACGAGAAATTGAGCGCCTGGCGGCGGAGGAAGAACAGGCCAGTGTGGAGCGCGATTATGAGCGCGCCGTGAAGATGAAAGCGGAACGACTGCAGCTTGAGCAGCAATTTAACGCACAGCGCGAGAAGTGGGAAGTTGAACAAAAACTGGATGAGGTCGTTGACATTAACGACATTGCTGACGTCATCCATCAATGGACAGGCATACCACTAACACAGCTAATGGAAAGTGAAGCCCAAAAGCTGCTGCATATGGAAGACCGCCTGCACGAACGGATTATTGGGCAGGACGAAGCCATTAAAGCGATCTCAGACGCGATTCGTCGGGCGCGTTCGGGAATGAAAGACCCGAGGCGGCCAAGCGGTTCGTTTATTTTCATCGGGCCTTCTGGGGTCGGTAAAACGGAGCTTGCCAAAGCGTTGGCAGAATTCCTGTTTGATGACGAAGACGCCTTGGTGCGTATAGACATGAGCGAATATCGTGAACAGCATACCGTATCGCGTCTGTTTGGAGCGCCCCCTGGTTATGTTGGTTATGAAGAAGGCGGTCAACTCACCGAAGCTGTTCGCCGCAGACCGTACCGCGTGGTGCTATTTGATGAAATTGAGAAGGCTCATCCGGAAGTCTGGAACGCGCTGCTGCAAATTCTGGATGACGGCAGGCTGACCGACGGGCAGGGGCACATTGTGGACTTCCGCAATACTGTTCTGATTATGACCAGCAACCTTGGCACCGAATTTGTCAAGAAGGGCGGAGCGCTTGGCTTCTTGGATGACAGTGACGATGAAGATGTGAAATCTTCCCAGGAAAAGATTCAAAAGGCACTCAAGAACGCCTTTCGACCGGAGTTCCTGAATCGGATTGACGACATCATCATATTCTCGCCGCTTTCGCATGAAAATGTGATGGGCATCGTGACGCTTCAGTTGGATGAACTTCAGGAGCGTTTGGATGAGTACGGAGTCTCGATGGAAATCAGCGCCGCCGCGCGTTCCTGGCTGGCAGACCAAGGCTATGATCCTTTGCTTGGCGCCAGGCCGCTCAAGCGGGCTATGCAGAAATACCTGGAAAGCCCTCTGGCAACCCAGCTCCTGGCCAGCGGCTATCAGCCGGGCGATGTTGTCCTCGTAGACAAAGATCCGGAAGGCGCGCTCACTTTCACAAAAAGGGAGGGCGCGAATTCTGGGTCCACATCTGACAACATCTAAACCAAATGTAGAAAAACGCTGCCCGCGAAAGCGGGCAGCGCAGCAATATTTAAACGCTCAGGTTCGAAAGAAGCTGTTTCCACCAGGAGCAGCGGAAAAGTAAAAGAAGTATGCCCGCTGATGCTAACGCCCTTAAAGAATTAATGTCCGCGCATCCTCTGTTCAGCCTTTTGGATGAGGAAAACGCGCGGGAATTAGCTGATTCAGCGCAGCTGCAGACATGGGAAGCGGGAAAAACCTTATATGATTTCGCTTCCAACGCGGATGGCGCGTTCTTAATTGCCGCGGGAAGAATTGAACTCACCGCCTTTGTAAATCCTGGAATCACCCGAACAATTACCAGCGGAGAGCTGATTGGCGATGAATGCCTGGATGGACAGACCATTCGCGCGCAGACCGCCCGAGCGCAAACGGATTGCGCTTGCTGGCTCTTTCCCAGCGCACAGCTCCAAGAGGCTTTCCTTGGCAATCAGCAAATTACGCAGGCCCGCTCGGTGTTGACACAAAGCAAGCTCTTGGCAGAGCGCGTACGCATGAGCTGGCTCGAGAAGGATGAGCAGGTTCACTTAATCACCCGCAAGCATCCGGTTTTTCTGCTGCTCAGCCTGCTTTTGCCTTTGCTTAGTTTCGCGTTATTAGTAATTGGCGCGGCTTGGTTTGGGTCGCAGAGACCAGACCTGGCTGTGTTAGTGATTATCGCGGGGTTTGTTATTGGCTCGCTTTGGTTGGCATGGAATAATCATAACTGGGCTAACGATTACTACATCATCACCAACCACCGCATGGTCTGGGTGGAAAAAGTATCTGGATTCTACGAATCCCGCCAGGAAGCGCCGCTGGGAATGGTGGTTTCCGTAGGGGTTCAAAGCACGCAAGCCGGCCGGATCTTGGGTTACGCGGATGTGGTTGTGCGCACCATTATCGGGAATGTGCGCTTCAATCGGGTGGCGGACGCGAATGTCATAGAGCACCTGGTCGAGGTGTTTTGGCGGCGCAGGCAGTCTGACGAAGCCGCTTTTGAAGAAGAAAAAATGCGCGCGGCGCTCCGCCAGAAGTTGACCGGCTCGGGGGATACGCTGCGTGTGAAGGCAAAAGAAGCTGATAATCTGCCCATGGAAACTGACTTGCCATTGCGAGAAAAAAGTTTCTTTGCCTGGATATTTGGCGATTTTTTGAAGGTTCGCAACGAAATTGGCGGGATCACTACCTACCGAAAGCATTGGTTCATCTTACTGCGCAAAGCGCTGTTGCCAATTGTGGTATTAGCGGGTGGAATAATCCTGCTGGCGGCTGTATTTACCTGGAATTTCACGCTCTTGCCATATAACGCGTCGGTTTTTTTTGGAATTCTTTTCACCCTGGTGGGTTTTGTGTGGTTGATTTACAACTATGCGGATTGGCGCAACGACATCTTTCGTCTCACACCAGACCAGGTGATTGATATTGACCGCAAGCCGCTTGGTCGGGAATCGAAGCGCAGCGCGCCGTTGGAAAAAATACTGGCAGTCGAATATGAACGCCGTGGAATTATCCCGATGCTGCTCAATTTTGGCACCGTTTTTATCCGCGTATCCACCGAAGTGCTGACCTTTGATAATGTTTACCAACCCTCCAAGGTTCAGGAAGATATTTTTCGAAGGATGCAAACCGCGGCGGCTGCCTCCCGTGAACGTGACATCGATGCGGAACGTGAACGCGTAGCGCGCTGGTTCAGCGTGTACCACGACCAAACCCAAACCCAAGACCCTACAAAAAGATTGAGCCCACCACCTCTCTAAGGTACAATAACCAACTAGACATGTGATATTGGAGTTATTGTGGCTGTTCGCGAGATAGTTAAATTCCCTACACCCTCACTTAGGCTAAAGGCAAAACCAGTCCAGGTGTTTGACAAAGACTTTCAGACGCTGGTTGATGACATGATTGAAACCATGCGGGAAGCGCCAGGCGTTGGTCTTGCCGCGCCGCAGATTGGGGAAGCGCTGCGGGTTGTGGTGGTTGAGTACACTGATGATGAACGGGAAGATGCCAAACCAAAGAAATACGTCCTGGTGAATCCTGAGTATCTGCATAAATCCGTAGAAACCGTCAGCGATGTGGAAGCATGTCTTTCGGTGCCTGGTTTAGCGGGGGAAGTTGAACGACACGAGGCTGTCATCATCCAGGCAAAAAACCGCTTTGGGAAACCAATCAAAGTGAAGGCTAACGGTTGGCTGGCGCGCATTTTTCAACATGAAATCGATCACATTGACGGCGTTCTTTATATTGACCGCGCTACCCACGTGTTCCAGCCTACCGCCGAAGAGATGGAACAGATAAAGGACTGATGCATCTTACCAGGCTCGCGCTGACGAATTTCAGGATATTTTCAAGGCTGGACCTGCAGTTTCCAAAGAAGATTATTCTCCTTGCAGGTTCAAATGCCCAGGGCAAAACCACCATCCTCGAGGCAGTCGCTTACCTGGCCAATTTTTCCTCATTCTTTGCCGCTACTGACAGGCAGCTGCTCAATTTCAACCTCCAGCCTGAGCCTGTGCTGGTGGGTCGTATCGTCGGGGAGTACCAGCGCGGTTTAAAATCTCACACCCTCGAAGTTCGCTTTATTCAGGAATACAACGGCAATCCAAACGCTCCGCGTTTCCGTAAAGAAATTCTGCTTGATGGCATTCGCAAGCGCATGGGCGAGGTGTATGGGCAATTCAATGCGGTCAGTTTTTTGCCGCAAATGGCGCGCATCATCGAAGGTTCGCCTTCCGACCGTAGGCAGTACCTTGATGACGCGCTTTCACAAGCGCTGCCAGGCTACGCCCGACACAACGCCGATTACACCAAGGCCTTAAACCAACGCAACGCGTTATTAAAGATACTTTCCGAGCGCGGCGGAGATGCCCGCCAGCTGGAAGTCTGGGATGAAATGCTGGCTCGACATGGCGCGGAAATGATGCTGGCGCGCATCCAGGTTTTAAAAGAGCTGGAAGACCAAGCCGCTCCGATTCACCAGCAGCTAACCCGCGGAACAGAAATTTTCCGACTGCAGTACAAGCCTTCTTATGAGCCTTTACCCGCTCCAAAAGGGCAGCTTTCCTTGCCGGTGCAGACAGCTGTGGGCCGTTCCCAGCTTTCCATGGAGGAAATTGAGGCTGGTTTCCGCAAAGCTCTGCATGGAGCGTATCGTGAAGACATCAGCCGGGGAATGACGACGCTTGGACCCCACCGTGATGAATTCCGCTTTATTGGCAACGGGATTGACTTGGGGGATTATGGCTCCCGAGGGCAGGGGAGGACGGCGCTCCTTTCCCTCAAGCTGGCGGAGGTGCAGTGGATGCGAATGCGAACGGGTGAGTGGCCGGTGCTCTTGCTGGATGAGATCATGGCAGAGTTGGACCCGGAACGTCGGTCAAGCTTATTGGCTGTCCTTAGCCAGGTGGAGCAGGCGCTGCTTACTTCAACCGATCCGGATATGTTTCCGATTGAGTTTACACAGAATCATGAAATTTGGCGGGTACGGGATGGATTAGTTTCCCGGAACTGACATAGCCTAAACGCGAGGTAACAATGAATCCCAGGTCAGAGGCAGCAGCAAACTCCAGAAATTGGATTGCCAGAGCGCTGATTGCCGTGGTTCTGGGCTTGAACTTGCAGGCCGCAATCTCATATCTGCTTAATCCACAGGCATACAGTGCGTTTTTTGAACTAAATGGGGTTCCAGGGTCAGCCGCGGTGGCAGGCGTGGGAATTTTATACCTGATGTGGCAGGTGCCATACGTATTTGCCCTGTCTAATCCCATGCTACGAAAAACCTCACTGATCGAAGCGACCATCATGCAGACCATTGGGCTGATAGGAGAAACCTGGCTGTTAGGAAGAATTAATGACAGCTATTTGGTCTTAAGGTCAAGCATAATACGGTATATCATTTTCGACGCGGCTGGCCTGGCGCTCTTGGCTGCCGCCTACTGCGCGGCAAACTGCCGGCTGTCACATTCCAGGAAAGGTGATGAAAATGTTTAAAGATTTGGTGTTAAGAAACCGAAGTTACCGGCGTTTTGATGAGACAGAACGCATTTCGCGCGAAACGCTTGTGGAGCTGGTCGATCTGGCTCGGCACGCGCCTTGTTCGGCTAATCTGCAAGGGCTTAAGTTCGGTTTGATTTGCGATAAAAAACAGACCGACCAGGTATTTCCGTTGCTTAAGTTCGCGGGTTACCTCAAAGATTGGGACGGTCCCGCGGAAGGGGAAAGACCAGCAGCGTACATCGTGGTGCTTGGGGATGAACGCATCAAACGTCAATATGATCTCGATACCGGCATCGCCGCGCAAACGATGATGTTGGGCGCAGTGGAAAAGGGCTTTGGCGGCTGCATGATGAGCTCGGTGAAGCGGGAAGAACTGGCTGCGCTGTTGGAATTGCCGCCTTACCTCGAAATTGTATTAGTACTGGCGCTGGGCAAGCCTGCTGAAAGGGTAGTGATAGAGGATGTCGGAAGTAACGGTGATATCAAGTATTACCGTGATGCCCAGGACGTACACCATGTACCCAAACGCTCCCTGGAGGAATTGATCTACGAGTGATTAACAGGCTTGACTTTAAAACCGGTATGTTGCGGCTGGTTTGAGCCGCGCTTCCACCCAGATGAATTACAAAAACGCGGGCGCATATTCAGCCCGCGTTTACTATCTTCTTTCTATTTCCTAGGGTTCAGAACTGGGCGGTGTTGGGGTAGTCGTTCCGCTTGGGCTGGGTGTTGGAGTAGTCGTTCCGCTTGGGCTGGGTGTTGGTGTCGGTGTCGGCGTCTGGGTAGGGGTTTGCGTAGGCGTCAACGTCTGGGTAGGTGTCACGGTTGGCGTTGGCGTGGCGCTTGCTGTTGGGGTAAGCGACTTTGTGGCAGTTGGTTGTGGGATGCGGATGCTGAAGTTGAGCTCAGGACCAAAAAGGATGCCTTTGTCCGTCTGCAGCCGCCAAACCCCTGAATAATCACCCTGGTAACGCGGCGCAATCAAGTCAACCGAAATATTGAATACCCCTCCAGGAGCCAGGTCGCTAATTCTTGCTGGGGATTTGCCCCCAAGAAGGTTGCCGTTAATAAAAACGAGCTGGTACGCGTTCCAGGAGCAGGAACCAGTGTTCTGCACCCGCCATGTTTTCGTAAAGGATTGCCCGGGCTCCAGAACCGTACCCGGGGGAATGCTGACATCTTGCAAGAGCGCGGCTTGCGGAGCGCATTGGGTCGGGCTGAGCTGCGGCACGGGTGTGTGCGTGAATCCTGGGGTTGGCGTAGAGGGCTGGGCAGTAGGGCTGGGTGAGCCAACCAGTACCGCCGCTTCCGCCACAGCTATGCGGCGTTCTCTCTCGTTAACGGCGATCACGCTGATGAGGACGGGGCCTTCCACCGTCGGAATCCAGGGTTGCTTGACAATTGCTGAGTACATCGTGTCCGCGGTGGCGCTGTCCACGCGCACCAATTCGCCATTTACATACAGCTCCAGCCGGGACCAACCGCGCTTTGCGACAACCTGGGAGATGATTTGCGTCTCCTGCTGCACAGACAGAAAAGCGCCGGATGAGGGCATTACGATAATCACGAAGTTGTCTGGCTGGGAGGAACAGGCGCCAAGCAGGAGGGCACATGCAAGAGTAATCAGTAAGAGGGTGGGAAGGCGATTTTTTGTTTTCACTGTGTTTCGAACAATAATAATCCCTTGGTGAAGCAGGCGAAGCACTCAGGTCAGCCTGTAAGCCGTATTCTGTCGGGGATGTGCATCTATCTCGTCGTCCTGTCACCAGGACGCTCATGCGGTCTACCCGGGGATCAACAGCACCGAGTCAGCGCTGGCATCCGAAAATGCTTTTCCCCTGTTTGACCTTGCACCGGAAGGGGGTTGCCTGGCCATGGGCATTGCTGCCCGCGCCGGTGGTCTCTTACACCGCCTTTTCACCCTCACACGCTCGCGCATGCGGTATGTTTCTGTGGCCCGATCCAGAAGCTCGCGCCTCTCCAGGTGTTACCTGGCTTCCCGCTCTATGGTGTACGGACTTTCCTCACTGCCAAAAAAGCAGCGCGCACACCCGACTGACCTGAGCAAGTTCATCATATCCAAAAGGAGAGTAAAAGTCAATCGGAGTCCGTGCCCACGCGGAAAAACAACAAATGGGAAACTCGCGCTGCGCTGAAGGCAAAACCGGTGAAAATCGTGCAAAGAATTGTTGTGTTTTGGGGTAAAATACTGCCGACGGTAATCTTTTCTGTAAAAAAAACCATTATCAGCCAGTTTTAACTGGACAATTTTAGGATTTGCTGTAAAATAAAGTTTCGTGAAATTGGAATTATAGTTCGGAGGAAGAAGTTGGCTAATATTAAGTCTCAAATCAAACGGAATAAACAGAACCAGGCACAGCGACAGCGCAACCGCGTTTACCGCGGCGCCGCCCGCACCTTTGTCCGCAAAGCTCAGGCCGCGATTAAAACCGGCGTGGAAGATAAAGCGCAGGCAGAAGTCAAAAACGCTATCAAGGCTCTGGACAAAGCGGTCACCATGGGTGTCATTCATAAGAACAACGCCGCCCGCCGCAAATCCCGCCTGGTCAAGAAACTCAATTCCCTGCAGTAGACGCTCTGACGGCTCGTTCATACGGGAGCCGGAAGGCTCCCGTATTTGTTGTTAAACGCCCGAAAAAGCGGATTTGGAATGTTATAATCCACAAAACTAAGCACAGGAAAAGCGCATGTTTGATCAGGAAAAAAAGGTTCTGGACGATTTAATCACCAGGTTCTGCCAGGAACGATCGCTTCCGGCAGGTAAATTGGAATGGCGCAATATTCCCTTCAGCGGGGAGTGGGGCATTGCCGCGCCGCTTTTCCCATTAGCAGCGGCTGACCCAGCTCGTAGCCAACCGGTGCCGCAGCATGCTCAGGCGCTGGCCGAAGTGCTGCGGGATAGAATCCAGCTGCCTGCGGGTTTTAGCCGCGTGGAAGCTGTGCGTGGCTATCTGAATCTGTATTACGCAGCCAGCGAATATGCCCGTAAGGTTATTGATTCCGTCCTCTCGGCGGGCAGCCGTTACGGCAGCCGCGCGCCTGAAGGCAAGCCTGTGATGGTGGAGTATTCCAACCCGAATACGCACAAACCTCTGCATGTCGGCCATCTGCGCAATGTCATTTTGGGTGGGTCAACCTGCAACATCCTGGAGGCCAGCGGCCAGCGCGTTATTCGCGCAAATTATCTGGGCGACATTGGCTTACATGTCATCAAGTGGTTGTGCAATTATGAGAAATACCATCAAGGTGAGCAGCCTGGAGCAGACAAAACCCGCTGGATGGGCGACCTTTTCACAGAAGCCGACCGGCGCTTCGCCTATGAAGAAGGCTTTGAGGCGGAAGTGCGAGCATACTTTGCCCGCTGGGACGCACGCGACCCGCACATCCTCGCGCTGTGGAAAGAAACGCGTGAATGGTCATTGGAAGGCTTTAAACAGGTTTATAACCTGTTGGGCGAACACTTTGACAGAATCTACTTCGAGAGTGAAGTGGAAGAACCGGGCAAGACAGCTGTCGAGCAGTTAATCAAGTCTGGCCTGGCGGAGGATGGACGTCCGGACTTGCCGGTGGTGGTCAACCTGGATCAGATCCTGGGCACCAAAGAGGAATATCGCGTGGTCATCATTCTGCGGTCGGACGGCACATCGCTCTATGCTACCAAAGATATCCCGTTGGCGGTGATGAAATTCAATGAATATGACCTGGAAAAATCGATCTATGTCGTGGACGTGCGGCAGACCTTGCATATCAAGCAATTCCGCAAGATTTTGGAGCTGATGGGCTATTCTTGGGCAGAGAAAATTCATCATCTCGCGTATGAGATTGTTAATCTGCCCGGAAATGTAACCATGTCCTCACGTGAGGGAACGGTGGTTCTGCTGGATGACCTTATTCGCGAAGCCACTCGCCGCGCGCTGGACGTCGTAAAAGATAAGAACCCAGAATTGGATCCAGCGCAAATGAACGAGATTGCCGAGGCCGTTGCTTTAGGGGCTATCAAGTATCCGATGCTTTCCAGAGAGAACACCAAGATGGTGACCTTTGACTGGGAGAGCGCCCTGGACTTTAACGGCCAATCAGCGCCGTATATTCAGTATGCGCACGTGCGCGCCAATAGCATTTTAAGGAAAACTGGCAATCTACAGGAAACCGAAGCTGACTTTGGCAAGCTGTCCCATACCAGTGAGGTGGATTTGATTGAGCTGATTTCTCACCTGCCGGAAGAAGTGCAGCGGGCAGCCAGAGAACTTAAGCCAAATTTGCTTGCTAATTATGCTTATGAGCTGGCAAAAGGCTTCAATGATTTCTACAATCAATGTCCGGTCTTAAGCGCTGAGCCTGGATTGCGGGCGGCGCGGCTCTTATTAGTGGCTGCGGCGCGCTACTGCCTTGGCAATACTTTGCGACTTCTGGGAATCCGCGCGCCGGAAGTGATGTAAAATAAAGTGTTAGAAAATTAATCAGGAAAACAAGGAGATCAAGTTATGAGTCGCATCCGCACTATCATCATGGGGGCAGCTGGCCGGGATTTTCACAACTTCAATACATTCTTCCGCGACAATGAGAAGTACGAAGTTGTGGCATTTACCGCCACCCAGATTCCGAACATCGAAGGCAGAAAATATCCAGCCGCACTGGCGGGCAGTCTTTACCCAAATGGGATCGATATTTACCCTGAAGCGGAACTTCCCCGGCTGATTAAAGAATTAAAGGCAGATGAGGTTGTTTTTGCATACAGTGATGTGCCTCATACCTATGTGATGCACAAAGCCTCGGAAGTTAACGCGCTGGGCGCTGATTTTAGACTGATGGGCAGCCAGGCTACCCAGGTCAAATCTATCAAACCAGTCATTGGCGTCTGCGCTGTGCGCACTGGTTCCGGCAAGAGCCAGACCACCCGCAAAGTTGCCGCCATCCTTGGCAAACTGGGCTACAAAGTGGCCGCCATCCGCCACCCCATGCCTTACGGTGACCTTGTGAAACAAAAGGTGCAGCGTTTCGCGACCTATGCCGACCTGGACAAGCATGAGTGCACCATTGAAGAGCGCGAGGAGTACGAACCTCACATTGACGCGGGCGTGATTGTGTATGCTGGCGTGGATTATGAAGCCATTTTGCGTGAAGCAGAAAAGGAAGTGGATATTATCCTGTGGGACGGTGGGAATAACGATTTCCCATTCTACGCCACCGATTTATTGATTGTGGTCGCCGACCCGCACCGCCCAGGGCATGAATCAGAATACTATCCGGGAGAGACCAATGTGCGCATGGCGGATGTGTTTGTGATTAACAAAGTGGATACCGCCAATCCTGACAGTGTCATCGCTGTGCGCGATAATCTATTCCGCATGAATCCCAAAGCCATCGTAGTGGAAGGCGCTTCGCCCATCTTTGTGGATAATCCGGAAGCCATCCGCGGCAAACGCGTCCTGGTGGTTGAAGACGGACCGACACTTACCCATGGTGGCATGGCTTACGGCGCGGGATACGTCGCGGCACGGCGTTACGGCGCAGCTGAAATCGTGGACCCGCGTCCCTTCGCGGTGGGCAGCATTCTGGATACTTACAAGAAATATCCCGGAACCGGCAAAATTCTACCCGCGATGGGCTACGGCGACCAGATGGTGCGCGACCTGGAGAAAACCATTGAGAACGCTGATGTGGACATGGTCGTGATTGGCACTCCGATCGACCTGACACGCGTGCTAAAGCTGAACAAACCCAGCCAACGCGTCCGTTATGACCTGGAAGAAATCGGAAAACCGACCCTGACCGATATTCTGACGGCCAAATTCGGAAAGTAAGTCAGTAAAAGCTTATTCAGATGTTTTTTCAGGGGTCAGGCATGCCTGACCCCTGATTTATAATAAGGGCGGCGAATAATTCGACGAGGTAGATAGATGTTCATCGATTCAGTGACAGTTACAGTACAGTCCGGCAAGGGCGGGGATGGCATGGTGCACATGCACCGTGAAAAATACCGCCCAAGAGGCGGACCAGACGGCGGCGATGGCGGCAAAGGCGGCAGCGTAATCCTTCAGGTGGTTCCGACGCTGAACACGCTGAATAAATTCCACCATAACGAAATATTTGCCGCGGAAAACGGCAAAAACGGCGGCGCTTCCAACCAATCCGGAAAATCCGCGCCGGATTTAATCATTCCTGTTCCTCCAGGGACCATTGTTTATGATGATGAGAGCACCCGACTGCTGGGAGACCTGGTCAACGCCGGACAGACGCTGGTCGTTGCTAAAGGGGGGCGAGGTGGTAGAGGAAATCAACATTTTGCTTCTTCCCGGAACCAAATGCCGTTGACGGCTGAGCGCGGCGAACCGGGAGAAATCTTTGTCATTCGCCTGGAATTAAAGTTAATCGCGGATGTTGGCCTGGTGGGAATGCCCAACGCCGGCAAGTCTTCCTTTTTGGCTGCCACCACAAACGCGAAACCAAAAATCGCGGACTATCCCTTTACTACCCTGGAGCCGAACCTCGGTGTTGTGGAGCTGGATGAAGAAAACAGCCTGGTTTTGGCAGATATCCCGGGATTGATTGAAGGGGCGCATCAAGGCATTGGTCTTGGATACGATTTTCTCCGTCACGTCCAACGCACACGCGTTCTAATCCACATTTTGGACGGGCTCTCAGAAGACCCCTACGAGGATTACATGACCATCAACCAGGAATTGGAGCTTTTCGATGAACGCCTGGGTCGGCTACCGCAAATCGTGGTGCTTAACAAGATGGATTTGCCCGACGCAGCTGCGGCCTTTGAAGAACTTCGCGGAAAATTTGCCCAGGAAGGCAAGGAGCTGCTCCCAATATCCGCTGTCGCCCACATTAACTTGAAAACCGCATTGTGGCGAGTGCACGATGCTTTGCAAAACGCGCCCATCGAGGAAATTGCTCCTGAGCTGCCGATTTATCGCGCCGAGGAAGATCCCAAGGGTTTCACTATCGCAAAAGAAGATGAGATTTGGGTGGTGCGAGGGAAAATCATTGAACGCGCGGCAGCGATGACATACTGGGATCAACCTGGTTCTGTCCGGCGCTTTCAACGCCTGATGACTGGCCTGGGAGTGGAAAAAGCCCTTCGGCAAGCAGGCATTGAAGAAGGCGATACTGTCAGCATCGGTGAGTATGAATTGGAGTGGCAGGATTAAAAATGTTCACCGACTGGGTGAGGGGGGCACCCAATCGGTGAACGGAATAATTTAACCATAAGCAAGAAATCTTGTCAAGGTGCTGTGGTCCTGTAATTACAAGTTTGCATACGCTAATTACGATTTACTTCCCGCAAAAGTCTTTCTAACTTCGTAAAGCAAACCCTGAAAATCGGGCTGAATCCAAGTCAGGATTTGATAATCGCGGCCAGTGCTAATCAAGGATAAGTTTCTCAGTCCCAGCCAGCCGGTCCAGCATGCGCTGCGTGACAAGCTCCAGCTGTTCCGGTCGGTTCACAAAATCCACCGCGTCACTTTCAATTGTGAGAACCGGGCAAAGATCGAAACTTTCAATCCACTCTTCATAATACTTCTCGAGCAAGGCCAGGTAGTCAGGGTCAATGCTGTCTTCGATTGAGCGCGCCCGAATTTGGATGCGCTTGAGCAGAACGCTTACCGGCGCTTTAAGAAAAATAAGCAAATCGGGCTTGGGCAGCGTGTTCACAATCAGGTCGTAGAGGCGCAAATAGGCATGATATTCACGGTCTTGCAGGTTGCCCATGGTATTCAACGCGCGCGCGAAAATTCGCGCGTCTTCGTAGATGCTACGGTCAATTATCGCTGACCGTGGGGACTGGGCCAGCTCAAGGTGCTGCTGGGCACGGTTGCCAAGGAAGTAAACCTGTAGGTGGAAGGACCACTGGCGCATGTCCTCATAGAAATCGGCCAGGTAAGGATTATCGGCAACCGATTCATAGGCAGTTTGCCAGCCTAGTTTCTCCCCAACCAAGCGGGTTAGAGAGGTCTTTCCGCTGCCAATATTGCCAGCCATTAACACGAATTTTTTGGTTCTTAACAGGGCAGTCATCTTATCCTTTTTTGGGTGGGTAATGCATGCGTAGATAGGTTTTTACTGAGGAGATGAACGCTTCAGGCGCGTCGTAGTGCAGATAGTGCCCCGCGCCGGGAATGCGGCACCATTGCAAGTCGGGAATTGTTTTAAGAGCTTGCAGCGCGAAGCCTGGTGAAATCAGGCTCCCCAGGCGGTTATCGCCGCTGATAAGCATGGACGGGAAAGTGAAATTCGCGGCTGTATCCCGCCACTCTGGTTGGTTTTGGAGCGGCTGAAGAAACCATTTCGTATCGAAACGCAGTTTCGATTCCGACCAGGCCTTGCGGGCGCTTTCCTTCCAGCGCGGGAAGTGCTCGGTGCAATAGGCTTGCGCCTGTGATAAGTTACCCGCGGAGAGGCGCTTGATAACGGTTGGATTTGCCGCGCTGTAGCTGTCCTGGGGGATTACAGGCAAGGCAGCAGGATCAAACCAGGGAATATCTTCCAGAATTACCAGCGCCGTAAGCTCGGGGCGCTCAGCTGCAAACTGCGCCGCTGTTAGAGCGCCGAGAGAATGACCCAGAAGAGCCGCTTTTGGAAGTTGAAGCGCCGCGAAAAGGTTCGCGAGATCTTGCCGCAGGTCGATTTGGACGTCAGAGGATAACCGGTCGGAATTACCGTGTCCGATCATATCTGGCATGATCAGTTCATAATCGTGTTCCAAAGCCCGCGCAAGTTCAAACCAGGTGGAGCTGTCCTCAGTAAAGCCGTGCAATAAGACAACAGGAGGGCGATCGCCGCCGGTGCGCGCATATGCCAGCCGCTGCCCCCGGATAAAACATTCGCCAACTATCCAGCTGCCCGCAGGCATATACCTCCGAAAATTAACATTCGCTGTGGCCGCAGGTGTAGCATTTTCGGCAGCCTTCTTCGTTAATCAAGGTTGCCTGACCACACTCAGGGCAGAGTTCGCCAATCGGTCGGACTTCTTTCTTATCATCAAGGAAGGGCAGGGGTTCGCCAGGGAGGGGCTCTGGTTCTTCCTCCTTCTCCCAATGCTGTTGGTAAAGGTATTCATCCAGAGCCTTGGCTATCCCATCTGGCAGCGAGCGGACGCGATTCGGGCCAAAACCAAGCGACCTGCCGCCGCCTATGCCCGCCAGCTGTTCCATCACCACCTTCAGACGTTCCCTTGGCTCAATCGACGAAGCGATTCGCAGAACATAGGAGATTAGACGCCCCAATGCTTCGGAGTGAGCCGCAGTTTCGGAGCCAGCTTTCGCGGTGTTGATGAACACCTCAAAGGGTTGGTCGCCGCCATTTTCGTTGATGGTGATAAAGGCTTTGCCAAGTGGGGTTTCTATGGAATAGGTGTAGCCTTTCAGGATGCGCGGACGGGGCTTTTTGGTGTCCTTCCAAAACGCGGGTTGGCTGACCAAAGTGTCTGGCACTGGGGTGGCTTTTTCTTCTACCGCGGCTTGCTTAGCCTGCATGGTTGCCTTGGTCTCCAGGACGACTTTGTCGCGGGAGCCGGTAATGTAAACTGTGATGCCTTTGCAGCCCAATTTCCAGGCTTCCAGGAATGCTTCCGCGACTTCTTGCTCGGTGGTGCCTGCGGGGAAGTTAATGGTCTTGCTCAGGCTGTTATCCACAAAACGCTGCAGAGCTGCCTGCAGACGAATATGCTCGTGAGCGCTGATATCCGCGGAAACGACGTACACATTGCGCATTTCTTCCGGGAGCAGTGCAATCTGCTGACAGCTTCCGGCCTCAATTACCTGACTGATGATTTGTTCCTTTTGTTCAGCATCGAAATCAGCCTTATCCAGCGCCGCCTGAAAGAGCGGGCTGGCATAGTTCAAGGTCAGGTCCTTGCCATGATCATTGACATGCCGGATGTAGGCCAGGGCAAAAACTGGTTCACAGCCGTAACCTTCGCAGCCCGCGACTGTGCCAATTGTTCCAGTTGGAGCGATGGTGGTCTGGGCGGCATTGCGTATACCGTGTTGGCGAATTCCATCCGTAACCAGGCGCCAATCTACAGCCGGTCTGCCCCAATCCCGGGTGTAAGGGAAGAGCGGTTCGGGCACGGACCAGCGCAAATCCGCAGGGTCATAGATGCTGCCGGAAATAGCGGGGAACGGGGATTTTTCCCGCGCCATGCTGATGCTGGTAAGCATGCAGTGGAAGCGGATGAATTCCATCAACTGCCCGGCAAATTCCAGTGATTCTTCGGAGCCATAACGCACTCCGGCATGATACATCAGGTCCGCCAAGCCCATGATGCCAAGGCCAATGCGCCGGGCGTTCAAGGCTGATTTTTTCAATTCAGGAACCGCGGGTACGTACGCGTTCTTATCCACCACGTGATCCAGGAAGCGAGTAGCAAGAATCGTCGTTTCGCGCAGTTTTTCCCAATCTACTTTTCCATCCGGAGCGCAGTGGGTGGCCAGGTTAACTGAGCCAAGACAACAGTTTTCGTATGGCCCGAGCCATTGTTCGCCGCAGGGATTGGTGGCTTCAAGGTCGTAGAGGTGCGGTACTGGATTTTCGCGGTTAGCAGCGTCCAAAAAGAGGGCGCCGGGTTCACCATTGTGATGCGCCTGGGAAACAAACTTGTTAAAGAGGTCGCGCGCTTTTACTGTTTTATAAGTGCGTATAGGCATCCCTGCGCGTTCAGCAGCTTCCATTGTGCCGGAGAAAGTCTTATAAGCAGGATTGCTCACATCGGGGAAGCGCAGATCCCAGTCCGCGTCTTCTTCAACAGCGCGCATGAAAGCGTCGGTGATGGCAATGGAGATGTTAAAGTTGGTAATCGCGTTTTCGTTGGTTTTGCAGCTGATAAATGTTTCAATATCCGGGTGATCCACGCGCAGGATGCCCATATTCGCGCCCCGGCGCGTGCCGCCCTGGGCGATTTCCCCAAAGGCGTGGTCATAGACTTTGAGAAATCCCACGGGTCCGGTAGCCTGACCAGACGAAGTCTTTACAATGGCGCCTTGGGGGCGAATGCGGGAGAAGTTGAAACCGTTTCCGCCGCCGGTCTGTTGAATGAGGGCAGCGTTGCGCAGCGTCGTGAAAATGCCGTCAGAGGCTCTGCCCATATCGTCTGAGATGGGCAGGACAAAGCAGGCTGCCAGCTGACCAAGAGGCGTGCCAGCGCCTGTGAAGGTGGGGGAGTTCGGGAAAAAGGATTTTGTTACGAGGAGGCGGTAAAACGCCTTGGCGGTTTCTTCAGAATTATCTTCAGCGTCCACGTCCGCGACATGCCAGGCAATGCGCCAGAACATTTCTTCAACGCTCTCTACTGCGTCACCATTCTCATCTCTGCGTAAATAGCGCTTAGTAAGGATTTGTCGAGAGTTTTCGCTGAGGGCGATGACGGGTAAGTCGGGAGGCATAGAGGGGGTCGGCAAGAGACCCGCGGGCGGGGTGGTTGAATGTTTCATTGTCTGTCCTTATTTAGTTTCTTCGGAAAGCAGATGATCAATTTCATTCCGGATGGTATGCAGATCGTCCATCCGCAAGTACACAATCGCGTAGCGCACGTACGCGATATGGTCGAGTTCCTTCAGGCCTTTAATTGCCAGGTCCCCAACAATCCGTGAGTTTATTTCGGGACGCCCTCTTTTCTGCAGCTCGGACTCGATAGAGCTGGCCAGCTGCTCAAGCGCGGCCGCCGAAACGGGGCGTTTGGCGCATGCGATGCGCAGCCCCTGCAGCAGTTTTTCACGGTTGAATTCTTCACGCGTCCCATCGCGTTTAATCAACATGGGGGTAACCAAAATTGCCCGTTCCATCGTGCTAAAGCGTTGATGGCAGGAAGCGCACTCTCTGCGTCGACGAATTCCGCCGTGCGAATCTTTGGTAGTATCAATAACCCTGGAATCCGGGTGTTGACAAAATGGGCAATTCATCGCATCCTCCTTCGCTTGGTTTACCCCAATATATGGTGGTGATTATCGCAATTTCCCCCACCTGTATGGTTTAGGGATTTTAGCACGCTTTTTGCACTGGGGCAAGGTTCTAGAGCCACGTAATCTTAAAAATCACCAGACTTTAAGATTCCGTATGTTTTTGGACTTAAGGGAGCGGGACTTCCGAGCGGACAGAAATTTGACCTGGATTTTTCTGATATTCTCTCGTTGAAGGCATATATAAAAGCACATATTCTTGTTGTAATTCATAACTGAGCAAA
>Ga0116173_1000720_pt1 | contig 29810 bp, 21 predicted proteins | sample AD_UKC085_MetaG_FD_89800 | JGI IMG/M metagenome (GOLD analysis project Ga0116173, IMG submission 89800) | Active sludge microbial communities of municipal wastewater-treating anaerobic digesters from USA - AD_UKC085_MetaG | ecosystem: Engineered > Bioreactor > Anaerobic > Digestate | place: USA...
AGCATCTGAGCTACCCACAAAAAACACATAATAAGTAGTAGAGCTTGAAATATTTGACGTTAATGTAAGCGTCTGCTGGTCATCTGATGAATTATATGAATCGTTAGTAGAAATCACAAAACCGGATGGAGCTGTAATGGTAAGCGTATTATTAGATGCCACACCAGAAGTAGAGGTAACAACGAACGTTCCTGCAGAAACTGAACTTGCGCCAACAGGCTTAAACACATTTGACGTTGCACTGCAAGTTCCCTGGGTTACGGTAATAGTTGGCATGCTTGCACTTATGGTCACAGTAGCATTAGTTGTTGTATTTCCTGTAGCCTCAGTAGCAGTAACAACCACCTGATGAGATCCAGCAGTCAATTCGGCACCACTATATGAAACAACACCAGTGCTATAATTTACAGAAAAAGCAGCATCTCCAGATGTTTTACTATAAGTTATAGATCCTGCAGAACAAGCTGTAGACGAAGTAGGAACTGTCGTCACTGTTGCAACAGACGTTTTCTCTGTTCCAACAGTAATGGTATGCTCTCCACTATAAGCTAAACCAGACAACACTGGACCTGAGGCAACAGAGATGGCTTGAGATGCCGAATAACCCGTACCTACACTATTTGTTGCATAATATCTTACATATAAAGAAGAATTATCATCATAATCTGCAACACTACCACCTGATGAAAAATTAGTCCAATCCCCATTATTCGAACTATTAGTAGAACAAATCTGCCAGCCTTGAGCAGTAACAGTAGAACCATTGTTATTAATACTTGGTGTATTTGGCAAACTCAAAGTTCCTCCCCTACATACAGAAGTAGGATTTCCTACTGGATACGAACCAACAGTAGGTACTGAGGAAAACGGAGTGGTAGAAAAATAAATCTTATTATCTGCTTCTTTTAAGTATATGTAAAATGTACCACTACTTTCTTGCACAGAAAAACCAAGGTGCATTTCAGTATTATATGAATTCTTTTGTGAATTACTCACAGTCAAACCAGATATACTTACTACCCCAGTTATATCCATATTACCAGTGGAGTATGTAGTTCCACCAGTCATTTTTATATCATAATAACCATAAGCAGATCCAGAAAGGCTAAATGTGATGACAGCACCAGATATAGATCCTGGAGTCACTGTCGTTGGCAACGTAGCCTTCACCTCTTCTGCTGATACAAGACATACCAAAAGAGCAACGAATGTTCTTAATATCGTTGCATTAAAAAGAGACTTGCATGTGTTTGAAATTCGCAAAGCGAATGAATGGATACTACCACTATTACTGCAGCCGTCTGTCAGTGACAAACTATTATGATTGTCACCTGCCATTCTATATTTTAATTGAGTTTCCATAAGACACATTTTTTCAGTTCAAGAATAAATAAAATCACTTCGAAGAACGTTAAATAAGAAAGTGAAGATTAGGGTTTTACTCTTTTCATTTCCCATTAAGTTGCCTCAATTTTGTCAGTATTAGCTTTTCTAAAATACTAAAAGTTACGACGAATCTGTACTTTACACCCTAAAATAAATACAAAGATAACATTTTTTCACACAACTAACAAGAAAACAAGCATAAAAAAAAGGTTCAATAAAAAAACGAACGTTTAGTGTATACAACACAAATAGCAGATTATCAATCAATTAATCAAAAAGCGTGTTTTTATCAACAAACATCAATTTAAAAAAGGAGGTTTTTCTTTCGTTTAATTCTTAGTAAAAAGATGCTTGAGATTTGTGTAAAAACAACAACAAGAAAGCTGTAAGGTATATTGTCTTATTTGAAGCTGCGCCCTCCAAGAAGAGAGCTGCTGCAGCTAAACAGATGCAGCTAGGGTTGACAGATTCATGGGATTTGTGGGTAAAAGAAATCTCGGTGTTACCCCTTAAACAAATACAAAAATCAGAATAAGGTAAAATTCGTTAAATTCGCAACAGAATATGGATGGCGCGACCTATTCGAAACGAAACTTATTTTACCCTTAACCGTTGACCAGCGCGCAAACGGGTGGAACGCATACCGTTCAGTTTCTGAATCTTTTTAACAGAGGTACCGTACTTACGGGCAATGGTAGAGAGGGTATCTCCCCTACGAACAACATGAGTGCCGGCACCTCCCTTTACATAGTGACGACCATGACGACTCCTACCATAATAAGAATCGAGATAAGCTGGCACAACCGTTACACGGTTTGCATTCAAAGAATCGTTCTTATAGTTTATAATGGAATCCTTCAAATCAATAAAAGCATTCACATATTTCTGTGGCAAGCATAGCGTATAAGGCTTTCCATTTCCTGGAATAATCTGTCGTCTGTACTGAGGATTCAAACTTTCCAACTCCTGCATACCAATACCCAATACCTCTGAAATTTGAAGCAGATGAATTCGCTCGTTCAACATCAATGTATCGCAAGATATCGGCATCTCAATCGGTGCCGGACAAAACTTATGCTCTTTGCAATAGGTCATTGTATATGTAGCTGCGATAAAAGCTGGCACATAACCTCTCGTCTCGATTGGCAAAAATGGATAGATAGCCCAATAATCACGTTTGCCACCCGAACGTCTGATCGCCTTATTTACGTTTCCAGGACCACAGTTGTAGGCCGCAATTACAAGTGCCCAATCATTATATATACCATACAGATCGCTCAAATAACGAACAGCGGCATCGGTTGCCTTTATTGGATCTCTACGCTCATCAACCAAGCTATTACCCTCCAATCCGTATATTTTTCCGGTTGCATACATGAACTGCCAAAGGCCAGATGCCCCTGCACGCGAAAATGCTCTTGGATTTAACGCAGACTCAATCACAGGAAGGTATTTCAATTCAATAGGCAAACCTGCGGCGTCTAATGCCTTCTCAAATATTGGGAAATAATACTTCCCGGCACCCAACATATAAGAGACCTGTTTCCTCTTTTTTATTGTATAAACTTCGATATACCGCTTTACTATGTCATTAAAGCTCAACTCCATAATTGCAGGGATCTGCTGCAAACGGCGCATGTACGTACTATCATCCAATGAAAAACCAAGGCTGTCTGACACACAATCGGAAGTGTTATATGCATTAAGCTTATAAACATGCAACAAACTATCCAGATTAGCACCAAATTCATTAGGTACAACTTCAGCACTTACCATTGCCGAAGGACTTGCAGGCATATTGGCATATTCTTCGTCTAAACTAGATGCATCTTTGACAACGTCATTTTTTGCATATAGACTTGAGAAAAAAGAAAGTAATATCCAGAATAATATTGATATACGCTTCATTTCAAACTAAAATTTGCAGGATTCGGGAATGCGAAGTCCTAAAAGAAAACATCAAAAAGAGACGGAACACTGAAAGCCAAAGACTGACGTTGGCTTATAATCAGAACCATCTAAATACGGATTAATGACAGGCTCTACACGCAAAGACAAATCATCCGAAACCGTAAAATCATATAAATGTGCGTCAACAAACGCATCTACTACACTCAATACATAAAGGCCAGCCATACCGAAAATACTCAAATCGCGATAACGGCGGTAAGAATCACGTTTACGCATCAACGTGCTCGACAACCAAGCCATATCACTGTTGGTATAGCCAGAAATCAATCGTTCATAGCTGTTCGTGTTAGGATCATTATCTGCAATATCATGATATGCATTTTTGTAATCATTATACATACGGCCATTCCATAGAATCAAATAAGCCAATGTACACATACCTCCATACACAATTGGGACTTTCCAATAACTACGGTTGTATATCTGACCTAAACCAGGACAAACTAATGCATACCAAGTTGCTCTTGTCGGATCTGGGGCAAAAGAAGATTTAAAGACATAAGGTCCTTTAACTGTCGTAACAACGACAGAATCCGCCTTCGTACTATCCGTAAGCAGGAATGTATTTCCAGACTCAGTAACAACAATGGTCGAGTCTTTGGACTCTTGCCCAAAAACGGGGTAATACCCCAAAAACGTCATTAAAAACGCTACAACTACGATCGAATATTTTTTCAACATTCTATTTTTATCTATACAAGAAACGGAGAAAACCGTTCCTACAGCTATTTCTGTAAAGAATCAAAAATCTCCATTATCTTCTCCAATTCCTCATCATTCTTGAATGGAATTGAGATTTTACCTTTTCCTTTATTATTCTTTTGGATCTCCACCTTCGAGCTGAACAACGACTGTAATTTCTCTTTCAACAAAGAATATTCATCATCGTCAGGAGTCAAAGAACTAGTAGACTCTTCCTCTTTCTTCTCAATCTCTTTCTTCTCTGACAAAGAGCGGACCAGCTCCTCGACCTTACGAACAGACAAACTGTTTTTTATGATCTGATTGTAGATGTCCAACTGAGAAATAGGATCCTCAATGCCAATCAAAGCACGGGCGTGACCCATATCCACTTTTTTATCTTTCAATGCAACCTGAATCTCTGCAGGAAGACGTAGAAGACGTAGATAGTTAGAGATAGTGGTTCTCTTCTTTCCTACCCTTTCGCTCAACTGCTCTTGAGTGTAATTGCAAAGCTCCATCAAATTCTGATAAGAGAGAGCAACCTCAATCGCATTCAAGTCTTCACGTTGGATATTCTCGACAAGAGCCATCTCCATCATCTGTTCGTTGGAGATCTCGCGTACGTATGCAGGTATGGTGGTCAATTCGGCCATCTTCGCTGCACGGAAACGACGTTCACCTGCAATGATGATGTATTTATGATCTTCAACCTTACGTAATGTAATAGGTTGAATCACGCCCAACTGACGAATAGAGTCTGACAACTCCAACAAAGCCTCCGGACCAAAATTCTTTCTTGGCTGATCCGGATTCGGTTCTATCTCGGAAAGAGGAACTTCGTTAATGGAAGATGAGCCACCGGCAACTACCTCCTGCTCGTCATCCGTATCGATCAACGCACCCAATCCTTTTCCCAATCCAAACTTCTTTGCCATATCTTTTTTATAATTTCTAAATCGAACAAAAAATAATCTATATTAGGCCTCTTTTGCCACCAACTCTTTAGCCAAATCCATATAATTCTGTGCACCCTTTGAAGTTGCATCATAAGAGATAACAGACTGACCAAAACTTGGAGCCTCTCCCAACTTCACATTTCTTTGGATAATTGTCTTAAAGACCATATCGCCGAAATGTTTCTGAACCTCTTCTACCACCTGATTGTTCAAGCGGGTACGAGGATCGTACATCGTCAACAAGAAACCTTCGATTTCCAAATTGGGGTTGAGTTTGCTTTTGACAATTTTAATGGTATTAAGGAGCTTTGAAATTCCTTCCAAAGCGTAGTATTCACATTGCACAGGAATAATGACAGAATCTGTAGCCGTCAATGCGTTTAATGTGATTAAACCCAAAGAAGGGGAACAGTCTATCAAGATATAATCAAAATCATTACGAATCGGAGCCAATACATTTCTCAAAATGGTCTCTCTATCCGGAAGGTTCACCATTTCCAATTCGGCACCGACCAAGTCTATATGGGAAGGAATGATTTTCAAGAAATCAATATCCGTGTTACAAATGGCAGTACGAACATCCACTTTATCAACCAAACATTCGTAGATGGTATGCTTTAGGTTTTTAACGTCAAGTCCCAAACCGGAAGATGCGTTGGCCTGCGGATCGGCATCCACTATCAAAACTTTCTTTTCCATCACAGCCAAAGATGCTGCGAGGTTAACCGTTGAAGTTGTCTTTCCAACTCCACCCTTTTGATTTGCCAATGATATAATTTTACCCATATAGTCTATGCAAATTTTTGTTTCAAGTTTGCAAATATAGCAATATTTCAAAAACAACACTGCATTTTTATGGTGTTTTACTTTCAATCTCAAAAGGAATTTTAAATATATAAGAAATTACATTTCAATATTTTACATATCAACCAAAAACCTAAATCTCTCTTATTGTGGCGTTAAGGGATTATTAGAGAAATAACAAAAATTAAGGTCAAACAAAAAAATACGGATTTATACATACGATAAGATACGAGCCATACGCACAGGTAGAGACGTTCCCATTGGGGCGTCTCCCTGCCGACGCAAAGCGTCGAAAAAAATTGCATATTCTCATTCATTTCCTTAAACAGAAATGATTTTCTCATAAACAATCAAAAATATTATTCGAAAGAAAATGTAAAAATGCCATTGCGTGACATTTTTACATTCGGAGACGCCCCAATGGGAACGTCTCCACACCGAGCTTATTTTCAATACATTAACAGCATTATACCCCCACCTCTAGCACCAATTCCCCGGTTTCATCCAACCTGCCTTTTATCACATCCCCTTCTTGTGCCAATTCGGCCAAAATCATCTTGGAAACGGGACGGCGGAGATAATTGCGTATGATGCCCGAAATCTGACGAGCGCCATATTGGGGAGTGAAACCTTTGAAGGCTAGCATGTGCTTGGCATCGTCTGTCAATTCCATATCCATCTCACGATTGCGCAATAGATTGCGGAAGCCTCTGAACTGAATCTCAAAGATCTGCATTAAGATAGACTGGCCAATTGGTGCAAACGGAACAATCTCCGACAAACGGGCCAGAAATTCAGGACGGAAATAGCGGCCCATCATCTCCATCATCTGAACGGTGGTCGGAACTCTACCCTCTGAGATCTCTTTTGAAATCCATTCGCTGCCTACATTAGAAGTGAAAATGATAATGGCATTGGAGAAATCACCCTCTTTGCCCAGGCGATCGTGTAGTTTGCCTTCGTCCATAATTTGCAGGAAAATGTCGAATACGGAGGGATGAGCTTTTTCAATCTCATCAAACAAGACTACAGCATACGGCTGCTGACGGATTTTATTGACAAGCAATCCCCCCTCTTCATAACCTACATATCCAGGAGGCGCACCATAAAGCAAGGCTGCCGAATGTTCTTCCTTAAACTCTGACATATCGAAACGAATCATCGCCTTTTCATCGTTAAATAGAGCCTCAGCCAAAGCCTTTGTCAACTCAGTCTTACCTGTTCCCGTTGGACCAAGAAAGAAAAAAGAGCCAATCGGCTGACCAGGTTTGTTCATTCCACTGCGAGATTCGAGAATGGCATCGGTCAACGATTTCAAAGCTCGGTCTTGACCCACCACCCTGTTCCGTAAGATCTCTTCCATATTTAACAAACGATCCTTCTCTCCTGCCTGAATTTTTCCGATAGGAATACCTGTCGCATTTGCCACAACAGCAGCAATGTGTTCGGAAGTGACCACCTCAATTTTCTGCTTGGAGAGTTCCTCTAATTGAAAAGTCAAGTGATGCAGATGGTCTAACAATTGAGAAGAATCAGAAAATTCAGCACTCAAAGCATCACCCAACTCACATTGAATTATCGGATTCATTCTGCCTTGAAGTTCCAACTTTAAAAGATTCAACTTTGCAGCAAATTCATCATCCGTCCAATCACCACGTTGAGTTTCGAGTTTGTCCAACTCTTGAGAAAGCCAACTAGCTTCAACCCCGGTTGTCTCGTTCACCATTTTCACGGCAGACATGGTTCTGTCCATCAAATCGATGGCAGAATCAGGCAAACGACGATCTTTGATGTAACGTTTGGCTAATCGCACACTCTCAGTCAAGGCAACCTCATAGACCTCCAAATGATGGTACATCTTATAACTATCCATAACAAAAGTGACCATATTGACGGCATCATCGAACCTAGGCTCAGCAATCTGAAGCACCTCAAACCGACGGTCGAAGGCATGGTCTGGCTCAACCAATTTGCGGTATTCATCGACCGTTGTGGCACCAATGACGGTCAGTTCGCCCTTTGCCAACTCAGGCTTCAAAACATTGACGGCACCTGTATTCCCTTGTTTAGGGTCAAGCAACACATGTATCTCATCGACAAACAGGATAACCCGTTCTTGCTGTTTCAACTCCTTGATAATATTTTTCAGACGGTCTTCTATCTCACCTTTATAAGTTGCACCTGCAATCAAGGCTCCCGAGTCCAACTCCCAAAGCACCGTCTCCTCTAAGAACGAAGGCACATTGCCGTTGACGATATCAAAGGCCAAGCCCTCAACGATTGCTGTTTTACCGACACCAGAATCGCCCGTAATCATGACATTCGGTTTGCTTTTTCGACCCAAAATCACCATCATCTGCCGAATCTCTTTATCACGACAAACAACGGGATGCAACTTACCATCTCGTGCCTCCTGCGTCTTATTGACGCAATATTTCATCAGATTGGTTTGAGATGAAATCATGTCTTTTCCCATCGGTAGAGATTCAGACATCAGACTCGCAGTCTGTTTCGTTTTATCACTCTCATAATAAATATTCAGAATCTCCTTTTCCCGTACAGGAAACGAATTCAACTGATCTGCAGTAAAAGCAACCTCAGGTTTGGCCATGGCACATAAAACACAGATGGGATTAATCTCCAACAAACCTAATTTCAACCGGACATTATCAGCCTCTTCGAAAAGAGATTTTATTCGCTCGTCTGCCTCAACATCGGCAACACCAGAAAGTTTTTCGCACTCCTCAATATGGATTTCCGCCCATTCTTCCAAATAGGCAACCTCCTTACCCATCGACTCTACAAACGGTGCCAAACCGACCTCCTTATGAAGAAGAGCCTTCAGCAGATGTGCAGATGTATACTTTGCATTACCATATTCACGAGCCAAAGATTTGGCTATACGAATCGAAATCTGCAAATTTTCATTCAAATTCAAAAAATCCATGTTAGTATTTATTCATTAAAAAACAGATAAAAAAAACAAAACGATTTGTAGAAATCCGGGAGGATTCAATACGTTTATTTGCGCTGTAACTACAAAAAAAATCGCATCAAAACCATACGCATACTTTATCCCAGGGCTTGCTTTGGACGGACGTTGTTCTAGGTTTCAACCTACAGAACAAAACCTACTCTCTCCACTCCTTTTCTAAAACAACGGCATTGAAAGAGACTGATTTGGAAGAGACCACTAGTTTTGTCTCAATACCTTTTCCCGCAACATTTTCCTGCGACAAACCAACACAGGCGGCCTCAATAAATTTGATTCGAAGAGGCGGTGTGCCCGTCTCGTTTTTAAAGACCACCTCGCCACTTTTTCGGGACCACTGACTAACAGCCCATTGCGATAAAAGATTGTCTGGGGCCTGCGACAAAGTGAGGTTTAGAATGCCACCCTTCACCTCGGTCTGTGGTTCGCCCTTCTCATCGATAGGTTGAGCAAAAGAGGTACAGAAACCACTCAACTCATACGTTTTGCCCATAAAATGCAACTCTGCAGATATATTTCCGTCTGGTTGCTCTTGTTTCATTAAAAAACTTAAATCAAATCTCATATGTTTTTCCAGTTATTTTCTACAATTGTATCACCTAACACCATTTTCTTTGCGTACAAAGTAAAACTTGTTGCACAATAGCCTTTACCACTCTCAGCATACTGCAGATCCATTGCCACACATACAGCCATTGAAAATTTGATTTTCTGCAGTAACGTATTATCCGTGTCGTAAGTACAAATGACGCCATCTTTGATTTTTCTCGGGTTAATCATCCATTCCAACATATCAGACGAAGGTAGGTTGGCAAACGTCATCTGCAAAGTACCGGCACACACTTCGCCTTGAGGTTTTCCTAACTCGTCTGTAGCCTGATTAAAAGAATAGGCAAACTGGCACAACTCTATCTCGTCCGCAAGAACGCCCAATGTGCCCAACTGCAAAACACTTTTATATCCAAACATTTTACTAATATTTAATTGATTATCAATACAAAAACCAGGTTCTATTCCGATTCCTTTCACTCACTTTCTATTCCATCTATTTTCTAAGCGGCAACCAAACGGTTTCTTACAATCTCCATATTCAAAACAACAAACAAATATTTATTACAAGAATATAATTCTTATAATCAATACAATAACCCAATTTTTTTTTGAAGAGAACAGATAAAATCCATTTTTAGTCGAACAAAAACATAAGAATAGAAATCTCTAACAAACAGCCGCAAGTTAGAAATTATTTTTAAATTGACAAAAATTGAAATTTGATTTTACAAAAAAAAGAAATTGCATTTACCACTGTTCCGTTCTCTATTTAAAACTTGAATATCTATTTTTGCAACAAATACAATATAAATGACGAGAAAAGAGAGATACACAAAAGTTGCCAGTCTATTAGCCAAAAGGTTTCCAAACGCAGAATATGAACTGCATTTCGATTCAACCTACCAACTAATGGTTGCCATCACTTTGGCAGCCCGCTGTTCTGATAAATTGGTGAACGAAATATCTCCTCGCCTCTTCTCCCGTTTCCCTTCCGTAAACGATTTAGCTAAGGCTAATGAAAAAGATGTTTTCGACCTTATCAAAGAGGCTACCTACCCTGAAAGCAAAGCGAAATACCTTATCGAAGCCGCAAAAATCAATGTAGAGAAATATAACGGAGAGATTCCTAATCAAAGTTTAGACCTTCAACAACTACCCGGCATCGGACGGAAATCTGCCAACACCATTTTGGCCGAAGGGTTTCACATTCCTGCCATCGCCGTCGACACGCATATTGCACGCGTCTCACAACGGATTGGATTTACAGCCTCAACCAATCCAGATATGATCGAAAGAGATTTATGTCTCATCATCCCGCGTGAAAACTGGATAACAGACAGCCACCGCCTTATCCTTTTCGGAAGGTATTTCTGCACGAGCAAAGAACCCAAATGCGAGGAATGTCCGATAAAAGAGGTTTGCACAACTAAAACGCCTCAAGAAAAGATAGAAAATTTGTTGTTTTAAAAAATCCACGAAAAGGATTCTGAAATCTTGGCACACGATTTGGAATAGGCATTGTATAAAAGATTATACATGAAAAAGATATTGGCAAAGTTAAAGAATAGGGCAAGCAGATTTCTTCATTTCTCAAAAAAGCATAAGAAGAAAATTCTCATCTCAATTTTATTTCTTTTCATTTCTCTCATTCTCCTTCTTGGGCTATTCATCTACGCAGTAGATAAAAATATGTTCGGTCTGTTTGGCGAAACACCAAGTGCTCAGCAACTGGACAATCCTATTCAAGTAGAGGCATCTGAAATTTACAGTGCAGACGGTGTTTTAATCGGTAAATATTTCACGGAAAACCGCACTTCTGTTCCTTTAGATAAGATTTCACAAGAACTAATCCATACACTCATCCATACCGAAGACGAACGTTTCTATTCTCACCACGGAATCGACTACATCGGATTACCTGGAGCATTAAAAGATGCCATTTTCGGCAAAGCTCGTGGAGCAAGTACTATCAGTCAGCAGCTGGTCAAGAACCTCTTTAAGATGAGGTCTGAATACAACAAGGGTTATTTCTGCAAAGTTCCAGGATTGAAGACACTGATTGTCAAAGTTAAAGAGTGGATTGTAGCGTCACGCATCGAAGACAGATACACAAAGGAACAGATTCTGAACATGTACCTCAACACAGTCTATTTCGGAAGTAACGCCTACGGAATCAAGGCAGCCGCCAAAACCTATTTCAACACAACACCTGCAAAACTCAACTACGAGCAGTCTGCATGTATAATAGGTATTCTGAAAGCAACTTCCTACTACAACCCTGTTCGTAATCCCGAAAACAATCTGAATCGCAGAAATACGATTCTGAATAACCTTCAAGACAACGACTTAATTGACGAACATATGTGCGATTCTCTTTGTCAGTTGCCGCTCAACCTGAGTTTTAAGTCGGAATCGAACCTCAACGGTTATGCGCTCTACTTCAGAGATGCCGTCAGCAATGAGTTGCAAGAATGGTGTGAAAAGAACGACGTGGATCTTTACCAAGATGGCCTAAAAATTTACACAAGCATAGACTCCCGTATGCAGAAATATGCAGAAGAGTCTGTCAGCAAACAAATGGCAGAGACACAGAAACTCTTCATGAAGCATTGGGGCAAAAGAAACCCTTGGCGCGACCGTAATAACCGAGAGATGAAGACATTTATCTCAGAAACTTTATTAAAGACAGATGTTTATCGCGGATTATCAGCCAAATACAAGGGCAACAAAGATTCTATTAATCTCTATCTTCACCGTCCTCACAAAATGAAGATTTTCGATTATAGAAAAGGCATAAAAGACACTGTACTCTGTAGCGTCGATTCGCTCAAACATATCTTGAAATATCTTCACTGCGGATTTGTAGCCATACAACCACAGACGGGATTAGTAAAAGCTTGGGTAGGCGATGTGGATTACCGATACTGGCAATATGATAAAGTGCTCACCAAACGTCAGCCCGGTTCCACTTTCAAACTGTTTGTATACGCCGAAGCTATTCGTCAAGGCAAATGTCCGTGCGATGTCATGAAAGACTCGTCAACAACCTGGAATTATACGGAAGATGGCAAACAAGTGACTTGGAATCCTCAGAACGCAAACGGCATCTATTCTGACGAGAAAGTCACGTTGAAGACCGCTTTTGCCCGTTCCATCAACACCATTGCCGTTCAGTTGGCAAGAGAAGAGGGAACGCAAAACATTGTAGACTTAGCCCATAAGATGGGAATTGAGAGTGACATCCGCCCCATACCATCCATTTGTTTAGGCACTGAAGATGTGTCGTTGTTGGAAATGGTTTCGGCCTACACCTCTATTGTCAACGAAGGCACAAGAGTCCATCCAATTATTGTCACCCATATCAAAGACAAAGAGGGCAACGTGATCTACAAGAACAAAACCATCAAGAAAAAAGCACTCGATTACGAGACTGCCTTTCTGATGCGAGAGATGCTTCGCGAAGGACTCGTCGACGAACGCGGAACATCCCAAAGACTGAAGCAATACCGGATTCATAACAGCACCGATTTCGGAGGTAAGACAGGAAGTACAGCCAACTACTCTGACGCTTGGTATATCGGAATTTCACCCAAACTTGTCGCCGGCGCTTGGGTTGGTGGAGAGTACCGTTGCATCCACTTCAGCAGCGGAGATTTAGGACAAGGTAGCCGTTCTGCGCTACCTATCTTCGGTCGTTTTATGGAAAAAGTACTGAACGATAAAAAGCTGGCCGCTTACCGAAGCCGATTCGGCGAGCCAAAAGAAGACATTTCAAAAGAGTACAAATGTCTGCCTGTAGAGCAACAAGACCACGGCATCAAAAAATTCTGGAAACGATTGTTTGGCCGCGATAACGATGAAGAGACGTTAGAAAAATCAGAAAAGAAAGAAAACGTCAAGGAGGGAGAAAAAAAGAGCAAACGTGAGCTCCGCAAAGAACGCCGCAAAGCCCGAAAGGAGAAAAAACGTTTGGAAAAAGAACGTAAAAAAAGAGAAAAGGAGTTAGAGAAAGCGAGAAAACAACAATAGATATAAGCATCTCGTTAACAAGAAGTTGTCACCTTTTTTTTATAATTTTTTTATATCATCTCAAATAATCTAACAACAAAATTGAGACCGCTTCTAATATCATCAAAAAAAGGAAGAAACACGAAACATCTTTGATGTTAATCACATTTCTTCCTTTTGTCATTTTTCACTCATTTTATCGCAACATTGTCCATTCATGTTTGTGATTTGCTGATATTTTGTTTATATTAGAGCCATTAATAGACTACAATGAGAATATAAAAAATGAACAAAAAAACAGTCATTTACCAAGTACTTCCCCGTTTGTTCGGGAATTTAAATACAAATTTGTTTCCTTACGGAACAATTGATCAATGTGGATGTGGAAAGTTTGATGATTTTACAGACAAAGCACTCAAAGCAATAAATGCTTTGGGCGTTACCCATATCTGGTACACTGGCGTCTTAGAACATGCCACCCAAACTGACTACACAAAATACGGCATACTTAAAGACGATCCTTCCATTGTAAAAGGAAAAGCAGGTTCTCCTTACGCCATAAAAGATTATTATGACGTTGACCCTGATTTGGCCAACAACGTGAAGAAAAGATTGGACGAATTCAAAGCCCTTATCAAAAGAACGCACGAGGCAGGAATGAAGGTCATCATCGACTTCGTACCAAACCACGTAGCTCGTCAATATCACTCCGATGCCAAACCTAAGGGTGTAAAAGATCTGGGAGAGAACGACGTAAAAGAGGTCTTTTTCGATAGAGACAACAACTTCTACTACTTACCTGGCCAAGCATTCGAGCCTCGTATCAAGATAGCAGATGATTCTGAATTGAGATACCACGAGTTTCCTGCAAAGGCAACCGGCAACGATTACTTCCGCAATGACCCTTCTATTTACGATTGGTACGAAACAGTAAAGCTTAATTACGGCGTAGACTATCACAACTATCAATATAGAGACTTCAGCACCATTCCTAACACATGGAAGAAGATGCTTGACATTCTCAATTATTGGGCAAACATGGGCGTCGACGGTTTCCGCTGCGATATGGCAGAGATGGTTCCTGTAGAGTTCTGGTCTTGGGTCATCCCTCAGGTAAAAGAGGTCAACAACGAGCTTACGTTCATTGCAGAGACTTATGACCCTAATCAGTACGGCAGATATTTGAACGAAGGCCACTTCGATTATCTCTACGATAAAGTTGGATTGTACGACACATTGCGCAAGGTGGTAACCCACAAATGCAACACAGGCGATATCTGTCACAGTTGGCAATCGCTGAACGGTCATAAAGAACAGATGCTCAACTTTATGGAGAATCATGATGAACATAGAATCGGTTCCATCTTCTTTGCCGACGATGCCATAAAAGGCCGTCCTGCCATGCTCGTTTCGGCCACCATCAGTCAAGGACCTGTGATGGTCTACTCAGGACAGGAATTTGGGGAGCAAGCCATGGATTGCGAAGGATTCAGCGGACCAGACGGAAGAACAACCATCTTCGACTATTGGGCTGTCAAATCTGTACAAAGATGGATTAACAACGGCAAATACAACGAAGAAAAGTTGACTGCCCACGAGAAGCACATCTACAACTTCTATAAAAAGTTACTCAATCTCTGTATAACAGAGAAGGCTTTGTCTGAAGGCGACTTCTTTGACCTTATGTACGTCAACTATCACAATCCTGAATTCAATTCAGCTAGGCAATACGCATACATGAGGAAAGCAGGCAAAGAGGTGCTTTTAATCGTTGCCAACTTCGACGACAACGACGCCAACATCAAGTTGAACATCCCTCAGCACGCTTTCGATTACTTCAACATTCAGATAGGAAAAGCCTACAAGTTCACCGACTTATTGACTGGCGATTCCTTCAAAGAGGTCATCACCAGTGAAGAGCCTTTTGCATTATCTGTCAAAGCGCAGAACGGCGTAATCTTGAAATTCGAAAGAAAAGATAAAATGTAATTCCGAAAAGAAAAATTTAAGCAAGGCTGTGTCAAAAAAAAAATCGACACAGCCTTTTCTTTTTATTTTCTGTGGTTCTCAGCATAAACAAATCTTTATAAAAATCAACGACTACAAATTATACCCTCCCTTTGATTTGAAGAAGACAGTGAACTTTAGTACATTTGTATCTATGAAACAAGTTCAGTTGACAGACTTCCTTCCAACCACGAAAAAAGAGTTGGAGATTCGCAAATGGGACGAAGTGGACGTTGTCCTCTTCTCTGGCGACGCATACGTAGACCACCCCTCTTTTGCTGGTGCGGTTGTGGGGCGTATTATCGAACACGAAGGTTACCGCGTTGCCCTCGTTCCCCAACCCAACTGGAGAGACGACCTCAGAGATTTCAAAAAACTAGGCAGACCTAGAAAATTCTTTGCCGTAACAGCAGGTTGTATGGACTCAATGGTCAACCACTACACCGCCAACAAGAGATTGCGTTCCGACGATGCCTACTCACCTAATGGCAAAGCGGGTTTCCGTCCAGACCGAGCAACCGTCACCTACTGCAAAATCCTGAAGCAGCTCTTCCCTGATGTTCCTATCGTAATCGGAGGAATCGAAGCATCCTTGAGACGTGTAACCCATTACGACTATTGGGACGACGAATTAAAACCATGCATCCTTGCCGACTGCAATGCTGACTTGCTAATCTACGGCATGGGTGAGCTTCCGCTCAAACACATCATTGCAGAACTGAACGAAGGAAAAAGTTTCAACGAACTGACTGACATTCCTCAGACCGCATATTTGGTCAAGACAGATGCCATTCCAAAATACAAAGATACGGAGACATTCACTCTCTTTAGCCACAAAGAGTGCAAGAGAGACAAAGAAAAACAAGCCAAAAATTATAGGGTTGTCGAAGAAGAATCGAACAAGATAAAAGCCAACAGGCTTATCCAAGGCATTGACGATCAGATGTCGGTTGTAATCAACCCTCCTTTTCCTCCAATGAAAAGAGAAGATTTAGATGCTTCGTTCGAGCTTCCGTTCACCAGACTTCCCCATCCAAAATACAATGGCAAGACTATTCCCGCCTACGAGATGATCAAATTCTCCGTAAACATCCACCGAGGCTGTTTTGGAGGTTGCTCTTTCTGTGCCATCTCTGCACACCAAGGCAAACACATCGTCTCCAGAAGCGAAGATTCTATCATACACGAAATTCAAAAAATCAAAGAGCTACCCGATTTCAAGGGTTATCTAAGCGATTTGGGCGGACCCTCGGCCAACATGTACGGCATGGAGGGACGCAACAGAGAGTTATGCGAGAAGTGCAAGAGATTTTCCTGCATACAACCAACCATCTGCAAAAACTTGAACACGGACCACACCCGCCTGCTCAACCTCTACAAACGAGTAGACAGCATCAGCGGAATCAAGAAATCCTTCATTGGAAGTGGAGTCCGTTACGACCTTCTTTTAGCAAAAGATGATGACCCTAAAATAAACAAGAGCCATCAGGAATATACAGAAGAACTGATTGCAAATCATGTATCCGGACGTTTGAAAGTAGCACCGGAACACACTTCAGATAGAGTTTTGAAAATGATGAGAAAACCATCCTTCACTTTGTTCGAACAGTTCAATAAGATATTCGACCAAATAAACAGAAAATTCAATCTGAATCAACAGATAATTCCTTACTTCATCTCCAGTCATCCGGGTTGTACGCAAGAAGACATGGCAGAGCTTGCCTGCAAGACAAAACGGCTTGACTTCAAATTGGAGCAGGTTCAAGATTTCACCCCTACCCCAATGACTCTTTCGACAGAGATGTACTACACCGGCATTCACCCATACACATTAGAGAAAGTATGGACCCCACGTAACGCACAAGAAAAATTGGAACAGAGAATGTTTTTCTTCTGGTATAAGCACGAATTCAGAAACCAAATCACGAACGATTTGAGAAAGATGAATCGCCCTGACCTGATTAAGACGCTCTTCGGAAAATAAAAAAATAAATATTATGGAAGTTTTTGAAAAATACAATCATTTCTTTTTTGTAGGCATTGCAGGCACTGGCATGAGCGCCATTGCGCAATATTTAAAAGGTATCGGAAAGAAAGTCTCAGGTAGCGACAGACTTTTCAATCAAGACAAGAAGATGCTCATTCAAGAGCAATTTGAAAAAATGGGCATCAACTGTTTCTTCCAAGATGCATCGGGAGTAGACAAAGATGTTGATGTAATCGTCATCTCTACTGCCATCGAAGAAACTAATATCGAGTTGAAAAAAGCTAGGCAGTTAGGCATTCCCGTCATGAAACGTTCTGAACTTTTAGCTTCCATTTCCAAAACAAAGAAGACAATAGCCGTTGGTGGAACTTCAGGCAAATCAACCACCTCGGCCATGATTTTCCATATTCTTCAGACATGTGGTGTTAAGCCATCCATCATGAGCGGTGCTGGACTGACGTCTCTTCAAGAGAAAGGATTGCCAGGAAACGCTTGGGTTGGAGACAGCGAATGGCTAGTAATTGAGGCCGACGAGTCAGACGGTTCCATCGTCAACTACATCTCCGAAATCAGTCTTCTTTTAAACGTAGACAGAGACCACAAAGAATACGACGAGTTGTTAGAACTGTTCAGCCAATTCAAAAAACATACAGTTGGCAGATTTATCGTCAACCGTTCACACCCTATGAGCAAAAAGTTGTCGCAAAACAAAGCGTTCGACTTCAGTTCTAACGGAGAAGAGGCTGGATTTGTAAGTACAGACTTCACACAAGAAGGATTCTCCATCAGCTTCAAATGCAACGACATCGAGGTTAAGATGCCATTAATAGGAAGACACAACATGGAGAATGCAACCGCAGCCATAGCAGCATGTCAGGCTGTAGGACTCGCCATCGAAGATTGCGCAAAAGCACTCGAAAACCACAAAGGAATATACAGACGTACCCAACTCGCAGGCATTGTCAATGGTATCTATGTCATCGACGATTTTGCCCACAATCCTGCTGAAGTGGTTTGCGCCATCAAGGCAAGCCAAGCTGTTGGCAAACGCGTTTTTGCTTGGTTTCAACCTCACGGCTTCGGGCCTTTGAAGTTTATGCACAAAGAGATTGAGACTGACATTCCTGAGGCATTAAGAAAAACTGATGTTTTCTTGTTATCAGACGTATATTATGCAGGCGGAACAGTAACAAAAGAGTATACATCAACCGAAGTTGCAACCGAGATGTTAAAGAGGAACAATAACATAGAATTCTTCCCTAACCGAAAAGACATGCTCCCTTACTTGAAACACGAATGCAAAGAAGGCGATGTCATTATCATCATGGGTGCCAGAGACACAACACTTTCTGACTTTGCAAAAGAGATTGTTGAATATTTAGCATAAAAGCTTAATTTATACAAGGAGAAGGGAAAGTCATAAAAAACTTTCACTTCTCCTTATTTCATCTATCAATTTAGAAATGAATATACTTAGGACCCAAGGCATCTAGAACACGCTCTCCTAAAGAAGATATTCTTAATTTGCTTTTACGGGTTTGCGATGTCAAGTCTACCAAATTCCATGTAATGATAGGATTGATAACACGCATCACATTATTTGCCTGATAACCTAATCCCATAGCCATCAAAATACTTTTTCTGTCCATTTCTCCTCTTTTCAGCAAAGAAAGCACCTCAACAACCTTTTTTCCCATCCTCAAAGACTCAATTTCATCAATGAGAGCAGACAATGCTGTAATTTCGGCCTCTGTTTTTAATGATTGGTTTCCCGTTTTCTCTAAAGATGATTTTTCTCTTAAAACAGACCCGCCCGATTTTTCGATAGAATCTAAAAAAATATCTTTACTTTTTCTGACATCACGAAAAGTAGGAAACAAGTATCCTTCCTTATTCCATTTTGTATGAGAAATATCGGTAGCATCAACATCACGAAATGTAGGATATTTCTCATTATCTTCTTTCTCTCTTTGATGGTGTTTCATCTCTGATATACCATCATTGCCTGATCTCCGTCGAAATCCGTAAGCAGGAGATGATGGTTCTCTAATCGTATAAATGTTAGGCTCACGATTCAAGTTATCATACATTTTTGAATAAATGCGAGGTATAATAACTTTAAACTCATGAATTCCATCTCCATCTAAATTTTCAAATCTGATTTTATTATCAAACTCCAATGCTCGTCTAATACCGCTACCTGCACCCGTATAAGGTAACAAATGAATAGCATTATTGAAAAGAATTTTATTCCTTGGACAAGAAGTACCGATATACAATTCATTAGCAGAAAGACCACAAGGCAAAGAGCCTGGACTAATAACCTCCACCCTATCATCAAAAACAAACACACGGATTGGTGCCATCACTGCATAATCACGATGAATCAATGCGTTTACAACAATCTCAATCAATGATTCGTAAGGAATTTCCAACTCACCTGCAGAATTAAAACCTGACTCCACCTGTATATTACGAAGATTTCTTCGCAAAAAATCCATAATAAAACCATACATCTGCAGAAGATTTCCCTCCAAAACAGAATCATTCATTTTATCTCGGAAAACAGTTGATGTAACACTCGTTCCCATGAAATAAATGCACTTCACGGTATAAACAGGCTCATAATGTTGAGGTTTCTTACCAAACAAAAGTTCAGAAGCCCAAACAAGCTCATCTTGCGCATTCATCAAATCCAGATTTTGAAGCAGCTGCTTAATATTCTGACCAGGCACAATAAGATCAGCCAACTCTGACAAGGAACGCTGCCCTATTTCTGCAAGCGACAAACCCGCATCAAGCAATTTAGTTCGAAATCGTTTTGTCAAAAATCTGTGCAATGTGTTTTCATCCACATCAGCCATGGAACTACCAACCACAGGCATTCTGTCTGGCTCATAATTACCACAGGTTTCCATCATCTGCACCAGTTCTGAATTATCGAAGACCTTTCTTTTGTCCGAGCCATTCTTTACCCAAATAATACCTTTATTATCTTTATAAGGTTTATTTAAACCCTCTTTGATTTCAGCAACAAGAACAACTCCATCGGAAGTAAAGACAGATTCCGTAAAAATAGCAACGCTTGGCTTCACATTCTCACTTGCAGCATTAGCTAGAATAGAATTGGCTTTCTGCAACTCAAAATAATCCAAGCCTTTTATTTCTCCATTTTTGTCATTTACACCTATAACAAGTAGACCACCTTTTGAATTCGAAAAAGCAACCATCTCACATGCCATCTTATAAGAATCTTCTGCTCTTTCTTTAAACTGAACCTTCGAAGTTTCACCTCCTTGTATTAATCGTTTTAACTCAAGTTCTTCCATAGCCTCTACTTCTTTAATATTACTATTCTCTTCCGACTACAAATGTAATATTATTTTATAATATTATAATCATTTTTCATAAAAAAAGCTCTTACATTTCTGCAAGAGCTTAATTCACGTGGAGCTGGAGGGATTCGAACCCTCGTCCAAACGAGGAAACAATATGCTTTCTACATGCTTATCTCCGCCTTAATTTTCATGCTACAGCAAGACCGAAGCCACCAACCGTAACCTTATCCTCTTTAATTTCACCGAAGCATCAAGGCCTACCTCGGCTATCCCCGATTTGTCTGCTCCTCCATATCGGACCGCTTCAGGGCGTTAGCATCCGGGAGAAGTCTCGTTCCTGCATCTAATGCAAGAATAAAGTTAATCTACTATAATTCGATTAAGCAGCAAGAGCGTAATTGTTTTCGCCAGTTAAATTTTTGGTCTCCATATTATAGTGCTAGCCACCAGCGCACTGCATGCTTACATACCCTTTCTACCCGCTGTCAAATCCAGTCAACCCCGATTTTTAACGTTAGAAACAGAAAAGCGATTGCAAAAAAACTTTCACTTTTCATGAAGACAAAAGTAATCAAATCCATCGGAAAATGCAAACTTTTAAAATATTGTGAAATAAAAAATCATTCGAACACCACTTCTTTTTCTACTCTAATTATTATCTCTTTCTGCCTTTCTGAACAAAAACATATTCTTTGAGAAAAATATGTCCATCAACGCGGATTAGATTTTGACACGTTCGAAAATATGACTATATTTGCAAAATTTACATTTTTCAGATAAAAAAGCATCATATATGGCTATATTCATTAACGAAGTTTCTAGAACTTTTGGGGAATATCTTCTTATTCCCGGTTTGACCACAAAGCAGTGTACTCCAAACAATGTAACTCTTCAGACTCCTTTGGTCAAATTTAAAGTGGGAGAAAAATCGCCCATCAATTTGAACATACCTTTCGTTTCTGCGATCATGCAGTCAGTTTCAGATTCGGGTTTAGCCATAGAATTGGCTCGTAACGGTGGTCTTTCTTTCATCTTTGGTTCTCAACCTATCGATTCTCAGGCTGAGATGGTAAGAAAAGTAAAGAAATTCAAAGCTGGCTTTGTCACAAGTGACACTAACGTTACACCAGACACCTCCCTGGAAGAACTTATCAAGTTAATCCAAACAACAGGACACTCTACTGTCGGAGTTACAGCAGACGGAACTCCTAACGGAAAATTACTAGGTCTTATCACAAGCAGAGACTACAGATTTGACAAAGAAGACTTGTCACTGCCAGTGAAGAACTTCATGACTCCGTACAGCAAACTTACAATAGGAAAAGTTGGAATGACGCTTTCCGAAGCAAACAAGATCATTTGGGACAAAAAGCTCAACACGCTTCCTATAATAGACAACAACGAAAACTTAGCATACTTTGTTTTCAGAAAAGACCACGACAGTCACCACGACAATCCATACGAGTTGTCTGACGGTAACAAGAAGTTGCTTGTTGGTGCCGGAATCAACAGCCGCGACTATATGGAGCGTGTTCCTGCTCTTGTAGAAGCCGGCGCCGATGTTCTTTGCATTGACTCTTCAGACGGTTTCTCTGAGTGGCAATATGAAGCTCTCAAATGGATCAAAGCTAAATACGGTGACAAAGTAAAGGTCGGAGCTGGAAATATTGTAGACAAAGAAGGTTTCGACTACTTGGCAGATGCCGGTGCAGACTTCATCAAAGTTGGTATCGGTGGTGGTTCAATCTGTATCACTCGTGAGCAGAAAGGTATTGGTCGCGGACAAGCTACTTCTATCATCGACGTAGCTAAAGCTCGTGACGAATACGCTAAGAAACACGGCGTTTATATTCCAATCTGCAGCGATGGTGGTTTGGTTCAGGATTACCACATGGTATTGGCATTGGCTATGGGTGCTGACTTTTTGATGATGGGCAGATACTTCGCTCGATTCGACGAGTCTCCTTCTAAAAAGCTAACTATCGGCAACAGAATTCTTAAAGAATATTGGGGTGAAGGTTCTAATCGTGCCAAAAACTGGCAACGTTACGACATGGGTGGCAAGTCATCACTTAAATTCGAAGAAGGTGTCGACAGCTACGTTCCTTACGCTGGTAAGATGAAAGACAATTTGGAACTTACTTTAGGCAAAATCAAAGCTACTATGTGCAGCTGTGGCTCTCTTGACATCCAAGAGCTACAAAAGAACGCTAAAATTACATTGGTTTCATCCACTTCTATCATTGAAGGTGGTGCTCATGATGTTATCTTAAAAGATCAGAACTAATCAACAACACTATAGAAAAAAAGAAGTCCGCGAAATCGCGGACTTCTTTTTTTATTAAACGAATATAAGAAATCCTTCTAATTGACAATTCGAAGGATTATCTATTCTGTTATTTTTTATAAACCTTCAATGCACTAGCGTCTTCAAACTTCACGATATAAACTCCCGCATTCAAGCTTTGCAAGCAGTCATTTGCATTATTTTCAAAACAAACAACTCTATTTCCAAAGAAATCATAAATTTCACCAGACATTATACCAGACAAGCCAGATTCTGTTGCATCGATTTCTTCTAATCCAACATATTTAGGACCATCATAAGTCGAATTGTCTCCTTCTTTTTGATAAACTTTTACGTAATTCACATACATCTTAGCATCAGAATTGGCCAAAGCTGTAATACCGTTAATATCATAAATGCCAGTAAAATCACCTCCTACAGCCAAATTGAACAGCACAAAGAAGTCATGATGAAAATACAAGCCAGCAGCACGATCATTGCTTTTGTCGTTAATGCTCAACGTATAATAAGGTCTTGCATTAGGATAAATATCCTGATCCACAAACATCTCTATTTTGGTTTCATCCCAATACATTGTATACAAATGGAATTTATCATCCTGTAACGAATAAGACCAAGTTGATGTCTGAGTATAACTTGGATGTCCACCATCAGAAACTGTACCCCAATGACATGCACCATTAAAATAAGATTCCTGTTTTCCTGAAGAAAAAGCTCCCGAATTTCCCATTTCCAAAACATCTATCTCACCACACTTAGGCCATTGATTATAATTAATATCTTGACCCAACAACCAGAAAGCAGGCCAAAGACCATTTGCCGTTTTAGGCAACTTTATGCTAGCCTCCAACTTTCCATATTTAAATCCCATTTTTCCTTGCGTTGTCAAACGGCCAGATGTTGCATTTTTGCCACTGTAACTTTCCTTTTTTGCCGTAATAACAAGGCATCCATTACCATCATTGTCTTTCGTTTCCTGTACATTTTGAGTTCTGTAATACTGAAGCTCATTATTACCGCCTCCATCACCACGAACCTCTACATTCCATACGCTTGTATTTAAATAGTTATCATCAAACAAATCTGCCCAAACTATTTTATAACCATCCTTCTCTCCTGTTCCATTTTGAGATTTAGGATCAACAAGAACCGGATTCGAGAGGTCTTCCTTAAACAAAGTAATATCGTCGATATAGATCACTTCATCGTTCGTAATCTCCTCAGCACGGTCAACCATCACAAAAAAATCGGAATAATCACCATAGGCAGCACTGCGTAAATCGAAAGTCATATCAACCCAATCAGAAGAATTCGGATAAGCCAGAATAGATTCATATGTTTCATCGTCGGGACCTGATTCTGTCTTAAAAGAGACATTTCCTCTAGATTCCTTTTTAAACTTAACCGAAGCATAGCCATAACCAACACTTGGATCAGAATCGATTTTCAATGTATACACCCCTCGAAGAATTACACCAGCCCAGTTCACAGAGCCTGCTTTTCGTGTACATTTCAAGACATGATCTGAAGAATTCACACCATCTGGAGATGGATTATCAACTATCTCAAAAGAGATATGCGTTTTGTCATTCACTGCACTCCACGAGTTTAAATCACCTTCAAAATCGTCTAAAACGAATGAATTTTGAGAAAACCCAATGAAAGGTAATAGACAAAGGCTTAAAAGAGAGCGGACAATTAACTTAGTTTCCATACGATTAAAAGTGTTTTTATTCACAAATATAAGTACTTAAGTATAAAACAATAGCACTAAATCAAAAAAGTTCATCATGAAAAGAGAAACATATAAAGAAACGTCACAAAGAACAAGTTTACAGACAGCTAAGCATCTGAAAAATTTTTAACTTTCAGGGATTTTGTCTAACTTCGCACGTTAAAAATCAAGATAGAAAGTATGGACTTTATCAAAATAATTTTAAAGCCTAAAAAAGAGGAGTCTCTAAAAAGATTCCACCCTTGGGTGTTTTCTGGAGCTATTCAAAAAATAGTAGGTAATCCGAACGAAGGAGACATCGTTGATGTCTACACATGCAACAACGAATATTTAGCTACCGGACACTATCAGATAGGTTCCATCGCTGTCAGAGTTTTTTCTTTTGAGAAAGGAAACGCAGACTATAACTTTTGGAAAGGAAAAATAGAAAAAGCATATCGGTTACGTGTTGCTTTAGGATTGGCAGAAAACCCTAACAACAATACGTACCGTCTCGTACATGGAGAGGGAGATTCCATTCCAGGACTCATCATCGACATATACGATCAAACAGCGGTTCTTCAAGCCCACTCTATCGGCATTCACTTAATCCGTGAACAACTAGCCAAAGCGATCAAAGAGGTTTTGGGCGACCAGATAAAAAATGTTTTTTACAAGTCAGAAAGCACACTTCCTTTCAAAGCTAACATTCAGGTAGAAGACGGTTATCTAATGGGAGAATGCGATAACGAATGTTTGGCCATGGAAAACGGATTGAAATTCCATGTGGATTGGCTGAAAGGTCAGAAAACAGGTTTCTTCGTTGACCAACGCGAGAACCGTGCCCTTTTGGAGACCTATTCAAAAGGAAGATCCGTTCTCAATATGTTCTGTTATACTGGAGGTTTCTCCTTTTACGCAATGAGAGGCGGAGCCAAACTAGTCCACTCTGTAGATAGCTCGGCAAAAGCCATCGAGTTGACAAAGCAAAATGTTGAGATAAACTTCCCTAACGATCCTCGTCACGAGGCATACGCCGTTGACGCATTTAAATTCTTGGACGAAATGAGTGACAAGCAATATGACCTCATCGTCCTTGACCCTCCTGCTTTCGCAAAACACAGAGATGTTTTGCGTAACGCACTTCAAGGTTACAAAAAATTAAATGCAAAAGCTTTCGAGAAGATTAAGCCAGGCGGAATTTTATTCACATTCTCATGTTCTCAGGCGGTAAACAAGGAGCAATTCAGACTTGCCGTATTCAGTGCAGCTGCTATGAGCGGAAGAAACGTCAGAATTCTACATCAGCTTACTCAACCAGCAGATCACCCAGTCAACATCTATCACCCAGAAGGTGAATATTTGAAAGGCTTGGTTCTTTATGTAGAATAATCAAAAAAACTTTAGATATCTTCTAAAAATGTACACAACATTATTTTTTATAATCATAGCAATTCTTGTCATAGACTTTGCTCTTGAAACCTATCTTGACCATCTGAACGGAAAGAATGTAAGTCTTCAGTTACCAGATGAGGTTAAAGACATTTACGATGCGGAAAAATATAAAAAGCAACAAGAATATTTTTTAGCTAACCAAAAATTCGGAACCATATCAGGCACATTCAGTTTTATCGTCATGATGCTGATGTTCTTCCTATTCGGTTTCAGCTTTGTAGACAACTTGGCAAGAGGAATGGCAGAGAATAGTATTCTTATTGCCTTAATTTTCTTCGGGATTCTTTATTTTGCGAATGACATCATCTCAATGCCTTTCGATATTTACCACACATTCGTAATCGAAGAGAAGTTTGGATTCAACAAGGTCACTCCAAAACTATACGTCATGGACACCATCAAAGGTTGGATTATGACCATCATTCTTGGTGGCGGCATTCTTGCTTTGCTAATGTACATCTACTCACTCACAGAAAACTATTTTTGGATTCTTGGATGGGGGGTGATGGCATTCATTTCCATCTTTATGATGATGTTCTACTCTAATCTGATTGTACCAATCTTCAACAAACAGACACCGCTTGAGCAAGGAGAACTGAGAGACGCCATCGAGAATTTCTGCAACAAGGTTGGATTTCAACTCGACAATCTTTTTGTTATCGACGGATCCAAGAGAAGCACAAAAGCGAACGCCTATTTCAGTGGATTAGGAGCAAAAAAAAGAATTGTACTTTACGACACATTGATTTCAACCCTTACAACAGAAGAGATTGTAGCCGTTCTTGCTCACGAGATCGGTCACTACAAAAAGAAACATACGCTTATCATGTTAACCATCTCATTAGTTAACTCCGGTATCATTTTCTTCTTATTGTCTCTTGTTTTGGGAAAATACTCACCAGTATTCGCTGCTGCATTAGGAAGCGAGAATCCTTCCTTCCAGTTCAGTTTGATCGTCTTTGGCGTGCTTTACACGCCGATTTCAACCGTGTTGGGTATTGGCATTAACGTGATGTCAAGAAAGAACGAATACGAGGCTGATGCGTTCGCAAAAGAGCACGGATTAGCAAAGCCATTAGGTGAAGCATTGAAGAAGCTGTCTGTCACAGCACTCAGCAACCTCAATCCTCATCCTGCATACGTATTCTTCCACTACTCACATCCAACCATATTGCAAAGATTACAGAACCTGAACAAATAAAAAATCTGTTCAGAATCCATTCAAATAAAAAAGAGCGTTTCTAATCAAATCAAGAGACGCTCTTTTTTTCTTTAATTCACAGGAATCATCCTTGGCTGCAAAGCATTTCCAAGAAGGAATCTTTGTAGTTCTTTCCTATCGCCAATTTCTGCCCTGCTACGGTCAACATATTACCCTCAACCGATTCTATTTTTGAGATAGCGACAATATATGATTTATGTATTCTCACAAACTCATTCGATGGCAGATCCTCCTCCAACTTCTTTAAAGAATAGTAAGCCGTAACCTTCTTTTTATCCTTCATGTGGAAAGTCACATACTCACTCTGTCCTTCGATATACAACAAATCAGCATAATCAATGCGATATAGTTTATAGTCAGCCTTCACCATGAAGAAATCCTTCTCGGCCTTGTATGGTATCGCAGATTTCGCTTTCATGCGTTCCACAACCTTATTTATGGCCTGCATAAAGCGAGGGAAAGCAATTGGCTTGAGCAAATAATCAACAGCATCCAAATCATAACTGTCTATCGCATACTCAGAATAAGCCGTTGTAAATATCACCATAGGCTTTTCTTTTAACGAACGAATAAAATCCAAGCCAGACAACTCAGGCATCTGGATGTCAGAAAGAATCAGATCGACAGGTTGTTGTTGCATCACCTTTATAGCATCCATAGCATCTTCACAAGCTCCGCACAAAGTCAAATTAGGAATTTTAGAGACATATTCCGAAAGCAACTTACGTGCAGGAAACTCATCGTCTATAATCAGTACCTTAATTTGTTCATTTTCCATGATAATATTGTTTAATAGTTATTCTTTCTTAAATCAATTTTTAAACTTATCGAGAAAAGATTATCCTCTTCTTTCACATGAAATGTGTAGGAATCTGGATAAAGAAGTTCCAAACGTTTGCTTACATTAGCCAAACCCACCCCCGATCGTTCAGAAGGAGTTTTCTGAGGTTTCTTTTTTCGTTTGCTATTCACAACATCAAAGGACAAACTATCCTTATCTGCTGTCAAGTTAATCTTGATAAAAGCACCATTCTCTACTCCTACTCCACTATATTTAAAACTGTTTTCAACAAAAGGTTGAAACAACATTGGAGATATAAGTATGTTTTCAGATGTGATATTTTTCTCGAATGTCAGATTCAAATCGCGTTCATATCTAAAACGTTGAAAATCTATATAATTTTCAAGATAATGTATTTCATCAATCAAATTGATTTTTTCTTCACCGCTTTCATCTGTTACATATCTCAGCATTTCAGACAACATCAAAACGCTATTGGCCGCATTTTTATCGCCCATATATATCATCGAATAGATATTGTTCAATGCATTGAAAAGGAAATGCGGATTCATCTGCGACTTCAAAAACTTCAACTCCATCTCCGTTTTTTCCTGAAGCAACAAAGCCTTTGTTCTTTCATCCTTTTTCTCTTTGTTTCTATAATGAAACAATGTAGAAATAAAGAAAGAGCCAAAAAACAGAACGGTCACCTTAAATTTTGTAGGGATAGAAGTCCTTGAAGCAGAAGACAAAGGCATATCAAAAAAAGGTTTTGATTCAGAAGGCAGCTGAATATCCAATGGAGACCAATCTCCTTCTTTTTGCAAATTCTCAACGTATGAGGTTACGATTGTCTCTTCAAAATAAGAAAACAAATAGATAAAACCGATAATTAAGCAAGACGAAAACAACAAATAAAGCCACATTCTTCGCTTGTGCAACATATATGGAAGCAAAAGGTATCTATTCAAAATCGAAAGAAAAAGCATACCTCCGGTCAAAAGTGCAGCCAATTCAACAGAAAGCGATATATCTGTAGATATATTACTGATAGTCAAAAGCACAAGGACAGCAATCCAAACTAAAGATTCAAAGCCCCAATCCTTTACTATTCTTTGAAAAAAAGTGCTTTTTTGCATGCTAACATAAATTTTAGAGCTTATTTCGCATTAGACAAATATAAAAATTAGATTTTTTGTTTATCTTTGAAAACCCGAATTTTTAATTGAAGAAATTTAATATTTCACTGAATATACTAAGCATATTATAATTGCAATAGTAATTTTGAGGAATTTAAAAGGGTTAACACAAAGATGATTTAAATTTCATGTCAAAATATTCATTCTGGTTTTAGTTTGGTTTAAACATGGGCATGGTGTTAATCGGTTTCCGAAACAAACATCTTAATGGAATACAATGTGAATTGGGTTGTCCTTTATAAAAGGCGGGGAGCACTACCCCGCTTTTTTTTGTCTACATGCAAGTATAATCTTCACCAAACCAATTAAATTTTGCTCAAATAAGGGATCAGCGGATAGGTGGGGTTGGTATAGCGACAAGAATATTCCCCAAAATTCATGAATAGCATTATCATTGCGGAATGAAAACAGATCAACTATTAAGAGAGATATTGCCAAGCGTAATA